>Ga0209395_1003859_pt1 | contig 18146 bp, 19 predicted proteins | sample GOMGulsemesocosm_3_FD_184635 | JGI IMG/M metagenome (GOLD analysis project Ga0209395, IMG submission 184635) | Methane-oxidizing microbial communities from mesocosms in the Gulf of Mexico - GOM9D Gulf of Mexico (SPAdes) (version 2) | ecosystem: Environmental > Aquatic > Marine > Cold seeps... | reverse complement strand
ACTCAACGGGGAAGTTAACTGGTGGCGACTTACCAGCCACACCTCGGCACATGAGTCCTTAGCTGCGGTTGCTCCCTTCCGGGCCTGGCCGAGTTCACTAAGTATCATTGCGAGGGGACCGATAAGTCACCATTAACGCGGCGCAGTATCTAATGAGTTGGACTTGGTTGCAAGTGATTTCATTGGTTTTTTTGTTAAAAACGCACCAAGTGTTGTTTTATCGAACAATAGTTGTGTTCAGCTAACATTAATTGGTGCGAGGTATCTTGGCTAGCGTAGTAATTCTTTCATTAACCACTTTATACTATCGTCGATGAACAACCTAAGCCGTTGGTGTTTTTATCTGCAATGGAATAACGATAACAAACGAGAAGCCTATTATGAAATTCAATCAATTGTCAAAAGTTGCCATTTTATCTCTGTTTAGCCTTGGCTTAGCAGCCACACCTGCACTTGCTGCGAGTAGCTCTGATGCCAAGAGCGAAATGACTAAGGTCACTAAAGAAAAGAGCGGAAAACTTATCGTCAAGCAAGATAAGTTAAAAACCAAGCCGAGCACTTCATTAGCAAAAACATCTAAAGCTAAGCTCAAAACAAAAAAGAGCCTAGTTAAAGCACCCAAAATGTCTAACCAGATGGTTAATATCAACAAGGCCAACAAAAAACAGTTAATCAGTGCATTAAGCGGAGTCGGCGCGAAAAAAGCCCAAGCGATTATTGATTACCGTAAAAAGCACGGGGCTTTCAAGTCGACTAAAGAGCTACTTAAGGTCAAAGGTATTGGCGCTAAAATTCTCGCAAAAAACAAATCAAACATTATGCTAACTGGCGCGGCGATAAAAAATAGCAAACCAACCACTGCAAAAAATTCAGCTAAGGCTAAAGTTAAAAAAATCAGCTCATAGCAGTTCATCTTGTGCTAAAAACTAAAAAGCCGTCAAACGACGGCTTTTTTAGTGAAAATTAGAACTCAGGTTAACTCTGGAACTCTTCCAATATCAATTCACTTAGCAAGCAACCTGCGCGACCTAACGGCCGCTGTGACGACGATACGATCTGCGGTATAAACGAATGGCGTGAACCACTCACGTAATCTAACTCGATTAATTGCTTGTCGGTTAACTCATTGTCAATTAAATAATCGGGGACCCAGCCATAACCTAGCCCCATCATAATTGACTCTTTTTTTGCCATGAAGCCACTTAAGTAAAAGACCCGCTCACTACCAAACTGTAATGCGTCTTGGTAATGTGGATCTTGCTCGCCAGAGTCGGCAATGGTTAACTCGATGTGTTCATGCAAATGCTTTAATTCGACCTTCTCAAGATCCGCCAGCGGATGCTCTGGCGATACCACCAACACGGTATTCATCTCTTTTAAAGGATGAGCAATCAGATAAGGGGTCGGTTGAAAGCTTTTCACCAGCATTAAGTCGGACTTGTTGTGATCAAAACACAACTGTACCCCACTAAGAAATTCGGTTCTTAACCTAACCCGGGTTGGAACATTCATCTGTGATAAGCGTTTAAGTGCACGCATAATCGGCTGAGTTGGCAGCGCGCCATCAATAATGATTTCGAGTTTAGCTTCCCAACCTTGGCTAAAGCGTTCAGCTAACATTTCAAGATTATGAACTTGCTGTAATAGCCGTCGCCCTTCCCCCAAAATGGCATTGCCTTCCGCGGTTAGTTCGGCACGATATTTACTGCGATCGAACAATGCAACACCTAAGTGCTGTTCTAATTTTTTTATTTGATAGCTGACGGCTGATTGTGCCCGGCCCAGCTCCTCGGCCGCCTTGGCAAAGCTGCCGCGCTGGACAATTAAATCAAGGATTTTTAATGTTTCAATATCTAGCTTCATTAAAGATTATCTAATTAATAAGTTTAAAATAAATACGATATAACTGTGAAGCACTCAAGGCCTGAAAGAATCACCCTAAAACTTGCTCATGCTCATGTTCAAGCACTAGGTTTCGACCCTTATTCTTAGCATCATATAACGCTAAATCGGCGTCTTTGATCAGTTCGGTCAAGGTTTGAGAGCTTCTTTTAGCAACACCAACACTGACCGTCACTGAAATAACACCATCGGGTATTTTAAACTCAGTTTGCTCAACAATAGCCCTGAAATGCTCAAGGTAGATAGCACAACGCGAGGCTGCAACCCCTTTTAGCACAACAATAAACTCCTCTCCGCCATAACGCGCCGCGGTATGGTGTGCAAAAGTATTGTTTAACAACTCAGCCAGACGAACCAACACGGCATCACCACTATCATGACCATAGGTATCGTTAACGGCTTTAAAGTGGTCAATATCAATAAGCGCAACCGCTAGATCTTGATTACGAACACGATAAAGTTTTTCCGCAGCATCAAAAAAGTAACGACGGTTATAAAGTTTGGTTAAATAATCTCGGTTGGCGGTCTCTTTAATTTTAGTAATCAACGAGATTTGTTCCATCGCTTTCAAAATTCGCCATTGGAACTCTTCTTGTAAAAAAGGCGTGAGCAAGAAATCATTGGCGCCATATTTAATAAAACGCGCTGGTAATGTTTTGTCGTTAGATGAAGACAAACCAATAATCGGAAACTCATCGCGCGGGCGCTCTTGACGCACTGCACGGATCAATTCCATACCGTTCATTTTTGGCATATTATAATCGGTAATTAATAAGCCAATATCCGGGTTATTCTCCAATTCTGCTAATGCTTCAATGCCATTTGTCACCTCAACAACCTGATATAATAATTTACGTAACTGCATGCAAATGTATTTTCGTAATGGTTTTGAGTCATCAGCCACTAATGCCGTAATCTTTTGATTGAGTAGCAGTTGGTTGGCAAGTTTTACCGCCGTGACATATGAATCACGATTTTCTTTATAAATATAATCAAGCACGCCCATCGTCAGCATGTAATCACGCCGCTCTTCGTCGATGGTGCCGGTCAAAACAATGGTTGAGATTCTTTGCTCAAGCAGCATCACAACCACTTCACCATTGGGAGCGTCTGGTAAATTTAAATCTGCTAACGCCAAGAAATAGTCGTTGTGCGCAATAAATTCAACCGCTTCAGCCATGGTACCAGCTAAGTCGAATTCACAATGAAGTTCGGTTGCCGCCAGGTGTTTTATCACCCTTTGCATTAATAAACTGTCTTCTATGATAAGTAGTTTTGACATGTATCGCCCATACGTTGTCTCACAAATGAATACTATCTAACTTTAAAGCTACTACACTCGGCTGGAGTAATTCAACTAAACAAATAATTAAAAGTAATTTACTTCATCATTTGTTAAAAGTCGCCACTGACCAATGGGTAAGCTATCATCCAACACTAATGGACCAACGGCAGCGCGGTGTAATTGAATAACATGATTGTCTACTGCAGCAAACATCCGTTTTACTTGATGATACTTGCCTTCACTAAGTGTTAATGACGCTTTGTGAGCACTAACGAGAGTCAGCTGGGCCGGTTTAGTGAGTTTATTTTCACCATTGAGTTCAATGCCAGCTTCAAATTGAGCAACCAATGCTTCGTTTAAAGCCTCTAATAACTCTACTTGATAGACTTTTTTGCATTCTCGGTTAGGTGACGTTACTCGGTGTGACCATTGGCCATCATCAGTTAGCAGCACTAAACCTGTGGTATCTTTGTCAAGGCGACCGGCAATGTGAATGTTGTTACGCATTTCAACCGGTAATAATTCCAAAATACTGGTGCCGTCATCATCTACTGTCGAGCACACATAACCTTTAGGTTTATGTACCATGAGATACAACGGGCCGCGCACATTAACAACCTTGCCTTCATAACAGACCACATGCTCTGTTATTTTAATATCACCCTTTTTTGCAACCAAGCCATCAACGGTTACACTTTCACGGTGCAGCGCACGTTTTGCCTCTTTACGAGACAGGTTGGTGTTTTCACTTAGGTATCGATCTAATCTCATTATTTATAACCATTTATAAACATCCTTGTCTTTATCATCAAACCAAATTCCGTCGGTTACTTTATTTCATTGACACGCTTTTGACGCCTCACCACGAACTGCGATTATAACAATGCTATCAACCAGATCACAGCGAATAAATGACGACATCAAAAGTAACGATTTCGACAATTGATGGTTAAATATGTTCAATCACCAAACAACCGGCTGAATAACCAGCACCGAACGAACAAATAATCGCTTTGTCACCCGCGACCATGTCATCATGATAACGGTGAAAAGCAATAATCGAACCCGCAGAAGCAGTATTAGCAAACTCGTTTAATATAATTGGCGCTTCATCACCCACCGGATCGCGTCCCAGCACTTTGCGTGCGACAAAAGCATTCATATTGATATTGGCTTGATGTAAAAACAATCGCTTCAAATCACTTGCTATTAGGCCAGCTCGTTCAATTTGTTGATCTATTAAGCTATACACCATCGGCAATACTTCTTTAAATACCTTGCGCCCGTGTTGCACAAACATTTTATCTGGGTCAAACATCGTTTCTGGATCACAACGATTGAGGTGGCCAAAATTACTGCGGATGTTGTTAGAGAACGTCGTCATCGGCTGTTGCGACAAGATCTTAAAACTATGATCAGAAGTTGCCGTCTCTTGATGCTCAAGCACAAGTGCAGTGGCAACATCACCAAAAATAAAGTGGCTATCACGATCGCGATAATTAATTTGTGGCGACGTAAGTTCAGGACTAATCACCAGCACAGTTTTAGCCGTACCACCCAGCAATGCATTGGAGGCATTCATTACCCCAAAGGTCGCTGATGAACAGGCAACTAACATATCATAAGCCCAGCCCTTACAACCCAACTGCTGCTGCACTTCAATGGCAATAGCCGGATAGGCACGTTGGGTATATGAACAAGCGACAATGATCAGGTCAATATCTTCAGCGGTTTTATTAGCGGCGGCCATTGCTTGCTTGGCCGCAGCGATCGCCATTTCAGCCTGTAACGACACGGCGTTATCAGGGCGCTCTTTAATTAGCGGCATCATGGTTTCAGGATCGGTAATACCGTCTTTCACCATCACGTAGCGGTTAGTAATACCTGAGGCCTTTTCAATAAAAGCACTGCTTGATGGCTTTAACGCCTCAATTTCACCGGCTTGAATTGCCGCACTATTTTCATTGTTAAACTGTTCAACATACTGATTGAATGCAGTAACTAACTGATCATTTGAGATACTGTGAGGGGGGACATACAATCCACTACCACTAATTACAACTGCCATTTTAAAACTCCGTCAGCATTCGCTTAACTAATATATAAAAGTGACTGGCGAGCAACCAAGCCACTTACTTTGAAAAGTCTGTAGTATAGCAAGCAATATTAAAAACTGCTCGACATTAACAGCTAACACCATACATGATGATAACGGTTATTGCAGAGCTTTAATTGCCTGCTCGAGTCCGGTCACTGTCATCGGGAACATTTGCTGCTGCATCAATTGCTTAATATAATCGATACTGAGGGTATAACGCCAATGTTCCTCGTTAATTGGGTTTAACCAAATGACGCGCTCAAAGTGATCGGTTAGGCGAGATATCCACTGCTGACCAGACTCTTCATTCCAGTGCTCGACACTGCCCCCCGGGTACGTTATTTCATAAGGCCCCATCGAGGCATCGCCAATAAAAATAACCTTATAGTCTTTATCGTAGGTACGGATAATATCCCACACTTCTTTACGATCGACCCCGCGGCGCTGATTATCTTGCCACACGCTTTCATACACGCAGTTGTGAAAATAAAAATACTCAAGATGTTTAAATTCACCACTGGCGGCTGAAAAAAGCTGCTCAACTTGGGCAATATAAGGGTCCATTGAGCCGCCAACATCAAAAAACATCAAGACCTTAACCGCGTTATGGCGCTCTGGCACCATTTTTAAATCTAAATAACCCGCATTATTCGCCGTCGCTTTAATCGTATTGTCCAAATCTAAAATGTCGGCAGCGCCGCTACGGGCAAACTTGCGTAGTCGTCGTAATGCCACTTGCATATTACGCGCCCCAAGCAACTGCTGATCACTTAAATTGGCAAACTCGCGCTTGTCCCACACCTTAGCTGCGCGGTTATTACGATTGCCTTGCTGGCCAATGCGTACCCCTTGTGGGTTATAACCATAAGCACCAAAAGGTGAAGTACCGCCAGTTCCAACCCATTTATTACCGCCTTGATGACGTTTTTGTTGCTCTTTTAGCCGCTGCTGCAAGGTGTCGAGCAATTCGTCTAACGAGCCCAGTGCTTTAAGCTGCTCTTTTTCTTGTGCGGATAACACTTTTTCGAGTTCTTTACGTAACCAATCATCGGGAATGTCTTTACTAAATAAATCAACGCTGCTCACGCCTTTAAAATAATCAGCAAACGCGCGATCAAATTTATCGTATTGCGACTCATCTTTAATCATGATGATCCGGCTAAGCTGATAAAATTTATCAATGTCAGCAAAAATCACTTGTCGCTCTAACGCCCCGATTAAATCGAGTAATTCACGCAAGCTCACTTTAAGCTGATATTTTCGCAGGGTAAAAAAGAAATCAATTAACATGACTCAGCCTATTTTCTGCGGGCGATAAAGGCTAACTTTTCAAACAAATGCAAATCTTGCTCATTTTTCAATAAAGCACCATAAAGAGGCATCATCGCCTTATCATTCGAGCCTTGTAATACTTCAGGCGCAATATCTTCAGCAACGAGCAACTTTAACCAATCAAGCAATTCTGAGGTTGATGGTTTCTTTTTAATGCCATTTAAGTCACGCAATTCAAAGAAACTCGTCAGCGCCTGCTCCAGCAATTTAGGTTTAATGTTAGGAAAATGAACATCAACAATTTTTGCCATTTCAGCGGCATCTGGAAATTTAATGTAATGGAAAAAACAGCGGCGTAAAAATGCGTCAGGCAATTCTTTTTCGTTGTTCGAGGTAATAATTACAATCGGACGCTGAACAGCTTTGATGGTTTGCTGGGTTTCGTAAACAAAAAATTCCATTTTGTCGAGCTCAAGCAATAAGTCGTTAGGGAATTCGATGTCCGCTTTATCGATTTCATCAATCAATAAAATAGGTCGTACCTCACTGGTAAACGCTTGCCACATTTTACCTTTCACAATGTAATTACCAATGTCGGTCACCCGTTCATCGCCAAGTTGTGAGTCACGTAAGCGCGACACGGCATCGTACTCATACAAGCCTTGCTGGGCTTTGGTGGTCGACTTAATATGCCATTGAATTAACGGTGCGCCTAGCGCTGCGGCTAATTCTTCAGCCAGCATTGTTTTACCAGTGCCGGGCTCGCCTTTGATTAATAATGGTCGTTCAAGAGTAATAGCCGCTTCAACAGCTAGCTTTAATTCATCACTGACCACATAGGTATCGCTACTGGTAAATGACTCGGTATTTGCGGAAATAGTAGTCGTTGGCATAGTCTTTTCTTGGTTACACTTAAACAGGTGTTTAACACTATCATAATTACCGGGTCAGGGTTCCAGCATAAAAGGAATAAGAGGATAGTTTTTTATTACATAACGTTATAACAAAAAGTCATTTCACTTCCGTGCCAGTTACTTTATTCTTATTATAATTCGGCAAATAATGCCTACCTCACATCTACAATTTATAAGGAACAGTCATGGCTAACATCGCACAAGACAATTCGTTAACAATTGGCAACACTCCACTTGTTCGTCTTAATAAAGTATCAAACGGTAATGTCATTGCTAAAGTTGAAAGCCGTAACCCAAGTTTTAGTGTTAAGTGTCGTATCGGCGCTAACATGATTTGGGACGCTGAGAAAAAAGGCACATTAACCAAAGACAAAGAGCTCATTGAACCAACCAGTGGTAACACCGGTATTGCGTTAGCGTTCGTTGCAGCGTCTAAAGGTTACAAACTAACCCTAACCATGCCTGAAACCATGAGTATTGAGCGTCGTCAATTGCTAAAAGCACTTGGCGCTACGCTAGTACTTACTGAAGGCGCAAAAGGCATGGGTGGCGCAATCGCCAAAGCTCAGCAAATTCGCGATTCAAACCCTGAAAAGTACCTGCTACTACAGCAGTTTGACAATCCTGCTAACCCAGAGATTCACGAAAAAACCACGGGTCCTGAAATTTGGAACGACACTGACGGCGAAATCGACGTGTTTGTTGCTGGCGTTGGTACTGGTGGGACTATCACGGGTGTTAGTCGTTACATTAAAGAGACTCAAGGCAAAGCGATTATCTCAGTTGCCGTTGAGCCAGTTAGCTCACCTGTAATTACCCAAGCTAAAGCGGGTCTAGATCTAACGCCAGGGCCACATAAAATTCAAGGTATCGGTGCTGGTTTCATTCCTGGCAACCTTGATTTAGATCTTGTTGACCTTGTTGAGCAAGTTAGCAACGAAGAAGCGATTGAAATGGCGCGTCGTTTAATGGACGAAGAAGGTATTTTAGCCGGTATTTCATCTGGTGCAGCCGTTGTTGCAGCAAACCGCATTGCCGCATTGCCTGAGTATCAAGGTAAAACTATCGTTACTATTTTACCAAGTTCAGGTGAGCGTTACTTATCAACAGCATTATTCGCTGGGATATTTACTGAGCAAGAAGGCGCATAATTGCCCTAACATGCTTTCAGTAGCACAGTGACTTCAAAAGAGGATAAGTTGATACTTATCCTCTTTTTTGTTTAGGCGCTGGCATTATGGACGCGTGGTCAGTACACTCGTTGGTACTATTATTTGCGAGCTGTTTTAGGAGTTAGCGTCATGCCAAAACTGACATTGGTCGTTTTACCTCAATGTTTTACTATTCATCGTTTTGCGCCTGACACCACCCCGCCAAGCTCAATTTTTTCGCAGCAATTTTACTTTATCGGTCGCACTGACGAAGAGCTTTCTGTGGTGGTGAATTCTGACTTACCACTGGCCAGTCAAACCAATGAACCCAATTGGCGCGCTTTAAAAGTTGCGGGTCCGCTCGACTTTTCATTGACCGGTATTATTGCTGGCATTTCATCGCTATTGGCACAGGTTAATATCAGTATTTTTAGTTTGTCGACCTTTGACACCGATTATATCTTGGTGAAAAGTGATCAGCTCGCTCAAGCTATTAGCACGCTCGCCGCTAATGACAATTATAAAATCGAAAACCTTGCGTGCAATAAGTTGATATCTCAACCATGAATAAAGCTGCCGTCGCCAAGTTAAAATCCTTCGCGTTAGTCGCGCCGATCAGCGGCACTGCTGTAGCCTTATCCGCCGCCGCCGACCCTTTAATCAGTCAAGGCCTATTAGGTGTTGGTGTGGTCATCGAACCGGTTGGCAGCAGAGTTGTTGCCCCTTGCGATGGCACGGTAACTAGCATCGCTGCTACTGGCCACCAGCTCACCATCACCCATAAATACGGTGTTGTTATCACCCTGGTTATTGGTTATGACGGCCTAAGCGGTCATGGCCTAGGTTATGTCAAAAAAATACAATGTGGTGATCAGGTTAGCCAAGGTCAGGTTTTGATTGAACTCGACACCTTAAAACTAAAAAAACAATTATTATCACTCAATGTCGTCACCTTAATCAGCAAAGGCGCCCTAAAAATGGTGCCTAAATTCGGGATCAAACGCGCTGGTGAAGACCCCATCTTAACCTTAGTGATAAAAGCACCAATAAAGGAAACATCATGAGCACGACTATTTACGGCATTAAAAACTGCGACACAATTAAAAAAGCCTTGAAGTGGCTCGACAATAACAAGGTTGAATACCGTTTCCATGATTACCGCAAAGACGGCTTGTCGCCAAGCTTACTTGCACAGTTAATGGAGCAAACCGATCCACAACTGATGTTAAATAAGCGCAGCACCAGTTTTCGCGCCTTAACAGAAGATCAAAAAAACACGCTCGACAACGAGAGCCTAGCGGCGTTATTTTTAGAGACGCCAACGCTAATAAAACGACCTTTACTGGTCACTGATACGAGTAGTTTACTTGGCTTTAAAGCTGAGCAATATCAGCAATTCTTTAACCTGTAAGGTGCGACTGTGAATAACGAAATAACAGATCCAAAACTATTCGAACTGGCCTGTGATTTACTGAGCCGCCATTCAATCACCCCGCGTGATGGCGGCTGTCAGGAATTAATGGCGTCGCATCTGTCGGCGTTAGGCTTTAATATTGAGTCGATGGTCTTTGAAGACACCACTAACATGTGGGCACGCCGCGGTACGAATGGGCCGTTATTTTGTTTTGCAGGCCATACCGACGTGGTGCCAGTAGGCGATGAGAGCTTATGGGATAACCCGCCGTTTGAACCCAAACTAATCAACGGTATGTTACATGGCCGCGGCGCAGCCGACATGAAAGGCAGCCTAGCCGCCATGATTATTGCGACCGAACGCTTTGTTACCGAGCACCCGCACCACAATGGCTCAATTGCTTTTTTAATTACCAGCGATGAAGAAGGTCCTTTCATTAATGGCACCACTCGGGTTATTGATACCTTAGAAGCGCGTAACGAAAAAATTAAATATTGTATTGTCGGTGAGCCAAGCTCAACCGCCGAACTGGGTGATATCGTTAAAAATGGTCGCCGTGGTTCGTTAACCGGTCACCTCAAGGTGATTGGCAAGCAAGGTCATGTCGCGTACCCACATTTAGCCAAAAATCCTATTCATGATGTATCGGCGGCACTGACCGAGTTGCATCAAATGGAGTGGGATCAAGGCAATGAATTTTTCCCACCGACTAGCTTTCAAATATCAAACATTAATGGTGGTACCGGGGCTGGCAATGTCATTCCTGGCGACGTTGAAGTGCAATTTAATTTACGCTACTCAACGCAATTAACCGCCGAGCAGATAATTGAGCGCGTCACCAAGCTGCTTGATAACCACGAACTAACCTACCAGCTTGACTGGACGTTTAATGGCCTGCCCTTTATCACCGGTCACGGTCAATTACTGGCTAGCGTTAAAGAATCTATTAAAGAAATCACGGGTTTAGATACTGATCCACAAACCACTGGTGGTACTTCTGACGGCCGTTTTATTGCGCCAACGGGCGCGCAGCTGGTCGAATTAGGTCCGGTTAATGCAACTATTCATCAAGTTAATGAATGCGTAAAATACCGCGATCTTGAGTTATTGACCGATGTTTATCAGCGGTTACTTGAAAAGTTATTGCTTGATTAATAGCAGCGGCGAGGCCAGTGTGAATTACTTTTAATTGCACTGGCTTCTAGCCTTTGAATTCAAAATATTTAATGCTAAGCACTCGACTCTAAGCACTCTACTCTAGGCACTCTACTCTAAACACAAGATTCTAAGCACTGGCATCTATCAACCCTATCACCGAGATCTTGGCGGCGTAGTCATTGAGCCTTAGCATATTTGTCACCTTGCTCTATGGCTAATGCTAATCACGACAGTCTGTCATCTAACTCTATTAGTAAAGCCTATCAATACAGGCTGGCAACCAACTGAGTGAAATTATGGTAAGATCAGCACTTATGCTGCGTAGCAGCTAAGTGATTAATATCGACCAACCTGACTAAGCACGCATCATTAGTGAGTGACGGTTCGAATAGCTAAGGATTACCGCGATGAATACGTTTGAAATTATCCTGATTGTAGGGCTGGTCTTTGGCGTTATCGGCTCGAATCTGGCATTGCTAAGATACGCCAATAAAGTAAAAATACCGCCCAGTGTTAAGCAGCACTTTGAACAACAGCAAAAAAAAGAGCAAGAGCAAAAAGACCCGTCAACTAAACCTGAGCAAACTCAGCAATCAAGTGACAAAAACGACTCGGTTTAAGCCTACAGTCAACACCTAACAAAGAGAAGCCCATGACAGGTACCAACCGCGCAGATATCAGCCCAGGCCTCGACGTTGCTATTGTATTAAAACAAGATCAACGCAGTGGTAAATTAACCCAAGGCACCGTTAAAGATTTACTGACCAAATCAGCTAATCACCCGCACGGCATCAAAGTTCGACTAACCAATGGTGCCGTTGGTCGGGTCAAGGAAATATTAAGCTAATGAATTTTTTATGTATTTATCACAAAAACTGTGCCGACGGTTTTGGCGCGGCGTTAGCCGTTAAAATATACTGTGAACAGCAAGGTTACCCCTGTGACTTTGTCGCCGCTCAACACGGTGATACGCCGCCAGAGGTCACTGACAAACATGTATTGATTGTTGATTTCTCTTATTCACGCGATATCTTATTAGCGCTAACCGAACAGGCATTATCACTTAAGGTAATTGACCACCATAAAACGGCGCAAGAACAATTAGCCGGTTTGGACAATTGCGTGTTCGACATGACACAATCTGGCGCGGTACTGACCTGGCATACCCTATTAGGCGACCAAGCCCTACCAAAATTATTGGCCTATATTCAAGATCGTGATTTATGGCAGTGGCAATTACCCGACAGCAAAGCAGTGTCTGCCGCGCTTAGCACCTTGCCTAAACAGTTTGAACAGTGGCAACCTTACCTTGAAGACAGCAAGATCAGCAGCTTAATCGACCAAGGTAATGCGATTGTGTTATACCAGCAACAGCAAATCGACAAAGCAACCAAGGGTGGCAAAGCTTGCCTCACCGAAATAGCGGGTTATACCGTGCCCTGTATTAATGCGACGCATTTAATCAGTGAAATTGGCGAACAACTGGCCCAAGGGCATCCTTTTGCCGCGCTGTACTTTGAAACCACCGACAAGCGAATTTTCTCACTGCGCTCGGCTAAAGATGGCATTGACGTTTCAGCTATTGCGCAACAGTTTGGGGGGGGCGGTCATTTCCATGCCGCAGGTTTTGCCGTTGATAAACCGCCATTAACAGTTGAAATACCAGTGAGTAACTAAGCATTTTACTAGGTGTATTTTAATCAAAGATCTTTAAGCCAACATCGCCCAGCGAGGTTGGCTTTTTTGATTAACTGATTAACAAAAACCCATAAAGTGACTCATTATAATTGCATCTTCATGACCCTTTTCGGTCGGGTAGTAGTTAACTCGACAATCGACTTCATTAAAATCAAGCGCCTGATATAACTTACGGGCACTGGCATTGGATGAACGTACTTCAAGCCAGCAACTGTCTGCGCCTTTGTTTTTCGCCTGCGCGATGTAATGCTGCAGTAATTGTCGGCCCAGCCCTTGGCCTTGGAAATCGGGCGCGATGCAAATCTCGATTAACGATGATTCATCCATCACAAACTCACCAATGTAAAAACCCGCGACCACGCCATCAACAAAAATCGCGCTATTAAAGTAACGCTTGCCAAGGCAAGACAACATGATTTTTTTCGACATAGGATGCGACTGAGCCAGAGTTTCTATCTGGTAAATCGGCTCGATATTGTGCTCGTTAAAGCCTTCAAAGGTAATATTCATTAATTATTCACTAGGGTGAGAAATAAGTTGCCATAATTGACGTTTCAAGCTGGCACTGGCAAAAACTTGGGTTAAATTCGGTAAGCTTAGCTGGTTATCTTTTTTGATTATTTGAGTCAGTGAATCATCAATCGACCAGCTTAATGTAGCGGGTTGCTGGCTCTGTTTTTTACAATAGCTTAGCGCTTGCTCGAGCTGTGCGACCAATAATGGCGGCTGCGCTACTTGCGTCAGTTCTGGTACAGCTAAAGACTCAGCCGCAAGTAGAGGCTTAAGTATTGCCTTAGGTATTGGCTTAGTCACAGGTACGCTATTATTAGGCGCTGACTCTGATAGTATTTGTGGCATGCTTGGTTGAACCAACTGTTGCTCAACGGCCTCCGTAGCGTCCTGCGGCTCGCGTAGTTGCCACAAGGGAATGCCCATGGCCTTAAGGCAATCAACTTGTAGTTTAGATAAATTCACAGGGCTAACTCAATAATATAATTGGTCGGTGATTTTACCCAGTTATCGCCATTTTATAAAGAGATAAATAGCAGTGCTGAGGCTTATGCCACGCAGGCGCGTTGTAAATAAAACGCCAATATTGGTCAGTATATCGATGCATGTGGGGCAAACCGTATTTTTGATGTTTAGCAACAGGTAGCTACATCACGATTACGCGCTGTCCGTGCCAATTCTGGCATTAAACTTCTGGTATTAAACTACTGGCATTAAACTACTGGCATTAAACTACTGGCACAAGATTACGAGCTTGCTCGCAAATTTTAATCAACTGATTTAGCGCATAACTGGGGGCTATTTGACCCGAATACGCCAGACCAATCGTGCGGGTAATGCTTTGCTCGCTAATCTCAATAAAGCATAAATCGGATCGCCCCATCACGCCGGGTAAATTGGGCACTAACGCCACGCCAACGCCAGCACTAACCAGCCCCAAGGCGTATTCAACCGTCTGAATTTTTGCCCGAATGTTAACAGTAATGCCTTGTTGTTCCAGCGCGTAAAAAAGCTGACTTTGGCCTTCGCACGATTGGCGCGAAATAAAGGGCAACTGATCCAGCGTGCTTAATTGTACCCTAGCTTCGACACTGAGCGGATGCCCCCGCGGCACCGCCAGCACGTAACGATCATGCCAAATCGGGGTAAAAGACTCATTGCGATGACGCTGGCTGCTCGAAATAATCCGGCCGTCGTGGCTGTCGTTATGGTCAACTAACGTTAACTCAAGGTGGTTTATATTCTGGCTAAATTGTTGAATTAAATTACAGATCCGCTCAACCCCTAACGCACGGCACAGCCCCAATCGAAACGGGACGGCTCCCTGAGCTGCGCCAAATTGTTGCTTAACGCTATTGGCATCATTAAGTAATTTTTTAGCCAAGGGATAAAGCTTGCGGCCGTCACCTGTCGCGACCACACCTCGCGAATAGCGATTAAATAATTGGACCGCTAATTCTTTTTCCAGCTGCTTAATGGCATGCGAAATAGATGGCTGGCTAATAAAACAGTGACGGGCAGCGCCTGAGATACATTCTTTCTCATAAACTGCTACAAAATAAGATAAAAAACGCAAATCCATAGCTATAACCTATATCAACCAAAGATATTTAATATTACACCTAAGGCTGAACAATTATTAAGCTAATTATTAACACAATTAATAATTAGCCAATTTATGGGAATGCATCATGCAAAGTCGTGCCAACCTCTGTGATAGTCAATTCACCCAACGTGTCATGCAGCGGCGACTGCCCACGCCAAGCAACCAACTAACGCCTGCGCAAGTTGGTTTAAGCGCGGTTGAATTGGTCGATTTATTTGAAAGTCAGTTAATGAGCCGTCACCTCGATTTACAGTCTCGTACGCTCGCGTTAGCCAAACAGAGTTTTTACACCATTGGCAGCAGTGGTCACGAAGGCAATGTTGTCATTGGCAAAGCGTTTCGGGTTAATGACATGGCCTTTTTGCATTATCGCTCTGGCGCATTAATGATCCAGCGCAGCAAGCAACTGCCCGGCCAAACCCCGCTTTATGACTTACTACTGTCATTTGTCGCGTCGAGTGACGATCCTATTTCCGGTGGTCGCCACAAGGTATTAGGCAGTAAAGCGCTGTTTATTCCGCCACAAACCAGCACCATTGCCTCGCATTTACCCAAAGCGGTTGGCGCGGCTTATTCCATTCCTTTGGCCAGTCAGTTTAACATCGACACACCGCTGCCCAATGACGCTGTGATCTTATGTAACTTCGGCGATGCCTCAGCTAACCATTCGACCGCTCAAGGTGCGATTAATACCGCCGCTTGGATTAGTTATCAGCACATTCCGCTGCCCTTAGTCTTTTTGTGTGAAGACAACGGCATTGGCATTTCTACCCCAACCCCCAGCAATTGGATCCACGCCAATTTCAGCCAGCGGCCGGGCCTTAAATATTTCAGCTGCAATGGCCTCGATTTACTCGACAGCTGGCAACAAGCACAAGCCGCTCAGCGCTGGGCCAGAGAATATCGTCAGCCGGTTTTTTTACACATGAAAACCGTGCGGCTATTTGGCCATGCTGGCAGCGATACTGAAATTGCTTACCGGGATCGCAGCGTGCTTGAGGCCGACGAAAACAACGATCCGCTGCTGCATAGCGCGCGCATTTTACTTGATCATAACATCATGACCAGCGATCAAATCATTGCGATGTACCAGCAAATTAAACAGCGGGTTGCACGCATCGCGGTTCAAACGCTTAGTCGCCCCAAGTTAACTAATATCGACCAAGTCAAAGCGGCGGTGGCCCCAGCCCACCCCGCTGTTAGCAGCCCCGACTTAACCACCGAGCAATGCCGCCAAACCCTGTTTAAAACCGAACGGGCTGCGATGGCCAAACCACAACACATGGCGCGTTTGCTCAATTGGACCTTGACCGATTTGATGGCACAGCAGCCTAATATTTTTATTGCCGGCGAAGATGTCTGCAGTAAAGGCGGTGTTTATGGCGTTACTAAAGGCTTGTTTAACAAGTTTGGCAAAAAGCGCTTAATTAACACCTTGCTTGATGAGCAAAGCATTCTTGGTCTTGGCATTGGCGCCGCTCATAACGGTTTTTTGCCGATCATAGAAATTCAATTTTTGGCTTATGTGCACAATGCCGAAGATCAAATTCGTGGTGAAGCCGCCACCCTGCCCTTTTTCTCCAATGGTCAATTTAGCAACCCAATGGTGATACGAATTGCCGGATTAGGCTATCAAAAAGGCTTTGGTGGCCACTTTCATAATGATAATTCACTGGCGATTTTTCGTGATATCCCCGGTTTGGTGATTGCCTGTCCGTCGAACGGTCGAGACGCCAGTGAAATGTTACGAGCGGCGGTTAACTTTGCTCGAATCGAGCAGCGGGTGGTGATATTTATTGAACCCATCGCTTTGTACATGACCAAAGATCTGCACCAAACTGGCGATGGTTTGTGGAGTTTCAATTATGTATCACCGCGCCAAGCCCAACCGATTAAGGTTGGCGAAATTGGCGTGCACGGCCAGGGTAGCGAGCTGGCCATTGTCAGTTACGGCAACGGCTTTTACTTGTCGTGCCAAGCAGCCAAGGTGCTAGAGCAACAATATGGCATTAGCTTGCGCTTAATCGATTTACGCTGGTTAGCGCCGCTAGACGAAGCAGCATTAATGAGCACTTTAGAGTCCTGTGAACATGTATTAGTCGTTGATGAATGTCGGGCCACGGGGTCGTTTAGCGAGCAATTGCTCAGCGTTATTTATGCAAAAAAACAACCCGAATTACAAGTCGATGCCCTGTGCGGTGAAGACTGTTTTGTGCCACTCGCCGGTGCAGCCACCTTTGGCATGCCCAGCAAAGACACGATTATTACCGCGGCTCTGAAGTTAATGACGATAAATCCCACCACATCGAGCCACTCGCTAAACAATACCGTTAATAAGGAAATAACAAATGAGTCATAAAAAGCAGGCGGTGGTTATTTGCCCTGGGCGTGGCAGTTACAACAAACAACAACTGGGGTATTTGTTACAGCATCATCAGCAACACAGCAAGCTCATTGCAACCATTGATCAGTACCGAACAACCCAGGGGTTTACGGCTATTGCCGCGCTCGACCAAATGGCCAGTTATGATCTCACCACCCATACTTTGGGCCACAATGCCTCGGCGTTAATCTATGGCTGCGCCGCGGGTGATTATCAGGCGATTGATCTTGAGCAATACGATATTTGCGCCATTAGCGGTAATTCGATGGGCTGGTATATCGCACTTGCTGCCGCTCAGGCTTTGTCGCCGCCCGCGGCAATCGAGCTAATTAATACCATGGGCGCCTTAATGAGCAAGCAGCTAATTGGCGGCCAAATTATTTATCCGGTGGTTGATCAGCAATGGCAAGCCCAGCCGCAAGTTAGACAACAACTACTAAGCCTAATTAATACCATTAACCAAACTGAACAGTGCGAGCTTTATCTTTCAATCGACTTAGGCGCTTACTTAGTCGTCGGCGGCAATGAGGCCGGACTAAAACAATTTAGTCAGCAAGTTGCCCCAGTCGAACATTATCCGTTACGGTTGTTCAATCACGGCGCTTTTCATACCCCATTGCTTAATCCCTTGGTTAATGACGCGCAGGGCTTATTAGCTAAAGATCTTTTTTGCCCGCCGACAATTCCACTGATTGATGGCCGCGGCCATATTTGGCAGCCCCATGCGACCGATGTTGCCCAGCTATATCAATACA
>Ga0209395_1003858_pt1 | contig 18149 bp, 15 predicted proteins | sample GOMGulsemesocosm_3_FD_184635 | JGI IMG/M metagenome (GOLD analysis project Ga0209395, IMG submission 184635) | Methane-oxidizing microbial communities from mesocosms in the Gulf of Mexico - GOM9D Gulf of Mexico (SPAdes) (version 2) | ecosystem: Environmental > Aquatic > Marine > Cold seeps... | reverse complement strand
CATCCAGTCATTATAATTATCGGCATCAGGCTCAATTATTTTATGATTTAAACTTTGGTTTAATTTAGGCGGTAAACCATCAAGTTTATCAACAATACACACATCAACTTGCATCTGTTCCTTTTTAGTTTGACCTTGCTTTAGTAATCCTCGCTTAAGTACTTGGGACGGTGTGTTTGGGATAGTATTAAAGGTATAAGAAAAGTTGCCATAAGCTGAACTGTAATAATAGGTGCCTTTGGCAATGGTATCGGTATTGGTGTAAACGTAAGCGGGTTTTAGTGCAGCTATATTATTTAAATTTTTGGCACAAAAGATACTATGAATTTTTAATGATTTATCTCGGTCAATATATATATCGTCATAGTCTTGTAAGGCACTTGCTGAAATAGAGATCAAGGATAGTGTGCTGATCAGTAAAGTTGATGGTGTATTCATATTTCCCCCTTTATTTATGTATTTAGTTTAGTTACAAAATTCAGCTTTAGGGTCGATTTATGCTCTTTCTACAAATTTATTATTAGCAATAAGAGATTTATAGCAGGCTAGTTTTTTTGCTTTCTACTTTTTGTTATGTATCTAGATAACAAGAACAATAAAACTCACGCTTATTTTGTAAATCGTGTCAGTATCATCATTATTAATAATTTAAAACGGCAATGCTGTAGTTCAATGAATAAACAACCATTGTTTGAGTTAATCTCAGCCCATATTATAAAAAGCCTTTATGTAGGCTTTCCAATCACTAAAACATTTTCGCTTATAAAAATCGGCCGAGTATTAAAACCAAAATTAACAGATGAAATGGAGTTTATTAATACGGGCAGTGCCACGTTTAACTGGTTAAATGAAAAAGGTTATATCGTGATTGGCTTACAAGATTTAAATGATTATTACGATGTGAGTTTAAGTGAAATGTGTTTAGCTGCATTCATTACAAACAAACGTAGTGATGAACTTAGTATTGCAGATGGGTTTTTTAGGTGATGTCATTCAGCAAGTAGATGTAATTAAAAGATTAATCATTATTAAAGCAACCTTGTGAGGTATTGGTTGATACCTCACAATATATAGTCGCTTTTACTTTATAAATTGATTTACTATGGCTATTTAAGGTTACTTGGTTGGTAAATTAAAACCTATAGCCGACTTCTACTGCATAATTACTGGCTTTCATATCGCCCATTGTTAGCCATTGATGCTCTACTGAAAGCTCAACTTTACGCCATTGGTATCTATAACCTAAAGAAAATAACCCACCAAAACCGGACTCATTTAGCTTAGTTTTTTTTGTTTTATATTCCCAATCATATCTTGCTACACCGGCATTAGCATACAAATATGAATTTTGTGTAATTGATCTTCGTGCTTGTCCAGATACAGCAAAAGCAGAGTAATCAATCGTGCCATCTAATAATCCTAATGAAAAAATTTGTTTAAAACCAAATGATGATGAGTCTATATACCTGGTATCAATAGCAAATATGTCTGTTAATTGATAACGGTAACCTATTTGGGTTGATGCATTGTCATCAAAGTCATATGTATGGCTGTTGTTATTTTTATTATTAGCTTTAAATTCAGCATCACCAAACCCTGCACTAAAAAATACAGAGTGGGGGTTTTGTGTTTGTACTTCTTGTTCTGCGAATGCACTGGCAGAGATACCAAACGCTATAGGTAAAATATACTTCAACATAAATTTACATCTTTAATATTAAATAATGGATTTATTATACAATTAAGTTTTTGGACTTTAAGTAAGAAGGTGTAAGCGCTTGTATCGGTTTGTATCAATAGGCGGTTTTGATTCATGCCACGATTTAATTTCAATTAATGGCAAAGTGCATACCCGTTGTATGTCTCAGTCGTGATAGTAAGATTAGCCATAATGACAATCTCACTGTATCTGACCAGCTAATTGATAAAAATAATAATCTAGACCCATTCAACGCAATACTCAAAAATGCCTATATAACAGGTTATGTATTTTCATTAGGTGAAAAAAACTATGCCTTTAATTCAGACATAGATGGAAAAGAGTATTCATTCAATACAATAGATTTACGTGAAGTAGGTTATTACATTAAGTGGGTGAAACCTTGCAAGGTTAAATTGTTTTACGAGGGAAAATCATCCTTTGTTTATTGTTCATATAAAAACTCAATACATGAAGCCATAGCCGACAATCAGCAAGCGGCTGAGCGAGTACCAGGGGAACGCAGCGAAAAGCTAGCTGATGGAGGAAAATCAAACAAACATAAAACTATCTACTATAATTTTTATAAACCAAAGGGGTGTTTTATGGATAAAGTAAGATGGCTAGTTTGGATCGGCGTTTTGATTGTGACTTCAAAAATAGGGTATGACTATTATATTTTTTATACTGCAGAATTACCTCTCAGGTATACAGCTATAGCTGATCATATTTTAAAGCACAAAAAATCAGATATCTTTGCATTTCATGCTCATAATTTTATGGAAGATAAGGATATATCAAATAAAGAACTTGATAAATTAATTTCAATAGCAGTAGATGAAACGGGTATTTTCCAAATGAAAAACTCGACAAAACTTAATTTAAAGCAGTCTAAACAGATATTGGAAGATGTGTTGTAAATACTTTAAGAATTAGATGTTTAATGAAGGCCTTACCAAGTTTATGTTGGTAAGATCTATTATCAACTAAAAGGTTAGATGATAATTATAAAAAGCTGAACGCACTAGCTATTGAAGAGCCAATACTTGAAAATAATTCAGCTATTTTATTCCCGATCATTGCAAAAAAATCACTTACAACACGATATGCCGCTAAAATTGCATTTTGAGCTTTCGGGTGCTTGCTCCAGCTGCTTTAAGCTTGGAAGCTAATTTATCTTGCTGATTAGTAAATGATGCAACATTTTTATTTCTTTGCAGTTCTTTTTACTTTTTCAATTAATCTGAATTACCCCAATAAGGTCTTGAGGAATGCGAATCAGAAAATAATAAGTACTTTTAATTCTCATAATATTAGTTTGAAGAGGCATGGGCTTAATCTCCAAAGTGTACAAAATGAGAAAAAAGCCAAAAAAAATAAGCTGTTGCTTTAAAAACAACAGCTTATCTTAATGTGGTGGAGCTGGGGGGATTTGAACCCCCGTCCGGAAAGCGTCGACCTTCGGTACTACATGTTTAGTATCGTCATTTAATTAACCTTTAAGTCTCGGACGTACACGATAAGCAAAGGCGAGGCCGCTTAGTTTTAGCGCTTCAACCCCGGCCAGGGTTTCCATCGCGATCTCGATGTAGGGTGACACTTCAATTTCCAAGTCCATGAGAATACTTGGATGAAGCGCTAGCGGCCTAAGCTGCTAGAGAGTAAGAATCGTCGTTTGCGATTACTTTAATTGCGGCTTTTTTACGAGGCCAGCCGCACCTCGACATGCACCTAAGGCTTCAGGGATCCCGTCGAATCCTAATCAGCCCCTGAAATCTGTTTTAGTGAAAGAGTATAAATTTCACTATTTTCTAACGTCGAAATAAACTTCAGTTTGTTTGACTATAGCTACTGGTATGTATGCTAATGCAGTAAGTATACGCCAAGCTTTTGTCATGGTACAAGTTTTAATTGTATTTGTATTTGTTGTTGGTTGATTTACATGCGATTTGTAGAAAAAATACAAAGTTAAGCCTGCTAACTTTGTATTTTTGAGGTGAATTAGTAGTTTTGAACCACTTTTACACTGCTATCAACAGAGCCTGCACTTACAAAACCGATGGCGTTTGGTGTTGAAGCAACATGTTTAAGAACCGCTGCATCATTGCTAAGCTCTTTGGGCGGAGTGCCTTTTCCTGTGAAAACCAATTTAGACCAATAAGCTTTTAATTGGCTGGATGATTTTTTTAGAGCTTTTTTATTAAACTCTTTAGCTATCGCAGAACTTGAGCTTTGACTAACTGGGCCCACTTTAGTGCCATCCGAAAAGGATTTACTCTTTCCTGTAAATATTTTGGTAACAGCTGTGGCGTCAATTGCACTGGCATTTGAAGGGTGAACAATTACCGCGACATCGGCAAGTGATGATGTACTAAATAAAAATAGAGTCATCGCTAATGTATATGTTTTCATCATGATTCTCCTAAAATACAACATCGATACCAAAAGTAATTGCTTCGCTATCACCGGCTACTGCTAAATCAAATGCGTTATCTTCAACATCATCATATTGCAGTTTAAATGCAGCTGATGAGTGAAAATCCCAGCGTATGCCAAATGACTTGGTATTATGGTTTTCCCCATCTAATGCGTCTTCTTCAAACTCCGCGTATGATATAAATGGTGTGAAATCATCGAAGCGATAACCAAGCGTAATCATAGCAGTATCTAAATTACTGCCTAAATCAAGCCGGTTTAACTCGGTTAATATAAATAAGTTACCAAAGTCAGCATTTACGGCTAAACCATAAAATTTACCGTCTCTTTCAGATTTACCATCCCATAATACTTGTTCTCCGCTGCGAAAACGCTCATTGGTATATTGCATATGAGTGGCTCTGATTTCTAGCCAGTCATTATTTACCTGAACTACACCACCAAGAATGTCTTTCCAAATTTCCCGAGTGGGTTCAACAAAAAAGAACTCGGATAGTAATTTATTGTTACTATCATCTTCTCTACCACCATAAATATTACCGCTGATAGACCAATCACCAATAGAACCACTATATAGTGCATTAATACCGTTATAATTAAATATTTGCCAAGTGTAGTTATCTGCTGGGGCACGCATCCAAACATATGCGTAACCGACATCAAAAAAGTCTGAATAATAAAATAATGGCAGTCTTTTTTTACCAGCCTGAATGGTCCAGTTATCATTTAATTCATAAGATATATAAGCCCATTCAAATTTTGCGTCATAATCATTGGCACCACGAGCGACTATTTGCGCTGTGGCTGTAAGGCCTTCCGAAAGGTCGCCAGTAAACTGTAAACCAAAGAGTGATTCTGGTTTCATTGAAAAATCTTCGGTGTAGGCACTGACTATAGGGTAGTCAGCTAAAAAGGTGGGTTCAATACCGTAGTGTGGCACGCCACTACCACTTAAAACTTTACCGCCATTTACACTGGCAAAACCTGAAATGTTTATTTCAGCTTGCAAGGGTAAAGAGAGGGCTGCTATTACTGCTACTGCGAGTTGAGTTTTCATAATTTATCCCTGATTTAGATAAACGAATCTAATAAATTGTAGTTCAATTTAAAAAAAACTAGATAAATTCATAAAATAGATAACAATTAAAAGACAAATATAAAGTTGATAAGTAACTTTAATTATTTATGGAGCAAGTTAATGTCGAATGGTTTTTCGTTCAATGATTTAAGCATTACCAAAAAAATACATGCAATTACCAGTATCTCAGTTGTGGTTTTTTTAGTGTCTGCAATCATTAATTATTCTGCTATGGTCGATAATAAACATGCTTTAGATGAACTACAAACCACATCTTATAAAGTGGTACAGCTTGCAACATCAAACAAGTATCTACTCGAAAAGCTAGATGACCTATATACCCAAGCGGTTACATTTGGCGACGGTGAACTTGTTGATAAGGCTGATGTAACAAAAGCTGAGATCCACGATCACCTAAAAGAATTAAATGCATTAGATAATACCTATAGAGGGGGGTCAGAAATTCAGCATTTAAATGAATATGCTGACATCTCATCAAAAATAGCCAGAGGAATGATAGATGGCACCGCTGACTTTTCTAAGATTCAGCAAGATGCTAAAAATAAATCTGCTAAATATGATGTTTTGTTAAAAAGTTTTAAATCGATTCAAAATAAGGCCGATTCACGATTTATTGATTTAGTGCAAAGTACGCAAAAACGTTCTGACGAAGCTTTGTTTTTAATGCTTTCTATTAGTATTGTTATGTTAATAGGTTTGATTGTTTTAGCGATATTTATTGCTAAAAAAATAGGTTTTTCTGCAAAAAATGCTGCAAATGGTTTGGAGCTACTCGCCAGTGGCGGTGGTAATTTAAGTTCAAAATTAACGGTGTGCTCTCAAGATGAAATAGGGCAAGTTGCCATTCATTTTAATGCATTTATTGGTGTGTTAAAGGGCTCTGTTTTAGATATTATGGCTGTTGTTGAGCCATTAATGGAAAATTCAACTCGCTTAGTTCAAGGGATGGAAAAAGCGGAATCAGCAACAACGCAACAATCAAGTGATGCAGAAATAGTACGCCAATCCATGGAAGAGATGAAGCAAAGTGTGGGTGATATTTCAGGTTCTGCGGCTAATGCGGCCGATGCAGCCCAAGTTGCTGAAAAAGAAGTTGAACAAAGCCTAAAACAAATTAATGTATCAGTGAAAATGTCTCAAGCGTTAAGTGAAGAAATTCAAAATGCCTCTTCAACCATAGATCAACTTGCCAGTGATACGCAAAATGTGACTCAAATTTTAAATGTAATTACCTCTATTGCAGAACAAACTAATTTACTTGCTTTAAATGCGGCGATTGAGGCTGCAAGGGCGGGTGAGCAAGGAAGAGGGTTTGCAGTTGTAGCTGATGAGGTAAGAGAATTAGCATCAAGAACTGCAAAATCAACCAATGAAATTAGAGAGCTTTTAACTGTTTTAACCGGTGCTGCTAACGAATCTGTGGGTGCAATGAATTCTGCGAGGGATATGGCTAGAGATAACGCAAACTCAGCGCAAGAAACAGGAATATCAATCGAAAAAATATCAGAACAGATTTTATCTATTAACGGTATGAATGCACAAATTGCCGCCGCGACTGAAGAGCAAACGTCTGTTGCTGCAATGGTTGTTGATAATGTATCAAATATGCATAACTCTTTTGAAGATACACAAGAGTCGCTTACAACAATCAGAGAAGTCGCTAAAAACTTACATTATTTATCAGATAATTTATTAGATGCAACTTCAAAATTTGAAGTTTAAATGCTAACAGTCGATGTATTTAAAAAAAGTGTAAACTCACTTAATATTAACTTAAACTCTTTCTTAGTTGTTTTTTATAATGAAAACAATACGCTGAATGTATGTTTTTTAATTTTAATTGTATTAAATTATTTATAATCATAACTTTCGTCGACAAAACTTAACTTTTAATTCTAGTTATGCTCAAATGATTAAAACCTTGAATTATGGAAGTAGGTTATAAATGTCGTTGTTTTCTTTAAATAAAGAAACTAAGCAAGTTCAATTAGTTCAGCACCCATCCGATTCTGGCTACCCGGCATCGGCTGATCAGCTTATTGAGTTAATTGAATCATCTGAATTTGCAGAGTTTGAAATCGATTTAGCAACGGTCCGCTCTCTTTTTTCTAATTCAAATACTATTAAAGCGCCTCCCTACTTTATTGCTAAAGCAATTGATGCCTCTATTATAATTAAAGTTGATGATACAAATATGACTGCAGAGGCAACATTAACCGCAGCGAAAGGCGGTGATATTGCTAATGCAGAAGTGATGCAACAAGCTTTAGAAAGTGCAGGTGTTAAAAATGGCGCCAGTAATAAAGCCATTGAAAACTTTTTAGGCCGTCAGTTTGAAACCCAAGCTGGAGGGGTTTATAGCTGTATTGTTGCTCATGGAAAAAGAGCTAAAAACGGTACGGATACGCGTTTTGTAAGATTATGTGCCACTGCACAAGATCGCGTTTTAAGCCCGCAAACAAAAGAAGATGGTAAAGTAGATATGCGCGACCTAGGCGCGCTTATTACTGTTAATCCTGGCACACCTTTAATGCAGCGAATTCCACCATCAAAAGGAGAAGACGGCTATACTGTTTTTGGTGATATTTTACCTTCAGTACCAGGAAGAGATTTTCCATTACAAGTAATGGATGGTACCGCTTTAGATCCTAGTAATTCTGATATTTTAGTTGCGGATGCTGTCGGCGTACCAGTTGCTGTGCCAAGAGGCATGCGAGTTGATGATGTTGTATGTTACAACAATGTTGATGTGACAACTGGGCACATAGAGTTTGATGGTAGTGTTATTGTTTCGGGTGATGTCAAAGATGGCATGAAAATCAAAGCAAGCGGTGATATTACTATCATGGGTTTTGTTGAGTCTGCTGATATAAGTTCTGAATCCGCAGTAACAATAATAAACGGTGTTATCGGAAGAAAAAGAGAAGAAGGCAGTGATTTTACTTGTTGTGTGCAAGCCAATGGCACTGTATCAATAGGTTACGCTCAGTATAGTAAATTAAGCTCAGAGCAAGATTTGATGATAGATAAGCAAGCTTTGCACTGCGAGTTGTCGGCAAGAAGATTAATAAGAGTAGGTAAGGGCGACAAACCTAGAGGAAAAATAATTGGTGGTCAGGTTATTGATGCTTTACGTGTTGAAACCGGTGAATTAGGTGCGCCTTCAGGCACTAAAACAAAAATATATTTAGCACAATATTGGCACGAGCTCAGAGAAAAGTTAAATAACCTTGCAAATATAGAAAAAACGCTTAATTCAAAATCAAATGCTTTAAAACAAGCTCGAAAGAAATCTGAAAAAATACCCGGTGCGGAACAAAAGAAAGCTTATCAAACTAAAATAAAAGCCAGTGAAGATATGATATTAACTAAATTGAAGCAGGTTTATAAAAATAGAGACTTATTGAGAAGAAAGCTTAATATGTTATTGCAAACCAGTCGTTTAACAATTAATGAGTTGATGCACCCTGGTGTTGAACTTCATATTGCTAAAGATAACAAACAGTTTTCTAGAATTTACCCGCCGAACTTATTAAAGGTGACTGAAGGTAAAATCACCCAAACATTTAAATCTTAGTACAGCTAAGCTAATGAGGTTTAGCTAACACTAAACCTCATATATTTATAGATATTACTAATCTTCGCTTGTATCGCTTTGCTCTTCTTCCACAGCAAGCGGCCATCCACCTAAAGCTTGCCATTTATTAACAATAAAACAAAATAGTTCAGCTGTGCGTTCTGTGTCATATAAGGCACTATGTGCTTGGCTATTATCAAAATCTATTTTTGCTGCGGCACAGGCTTTAGCCAATACAGTCTGACCTAATGCAAGGCCTGATAGTGTTGTAGTATCAAAACTTACAAATGGGTGAAATGGTGTGCGTTTTATATTGCAGCGTTCAATTGCTGAGTTTAAAAAACCATGATCAAATGCGGCGTTGTGTGCAACAATCACTGAACGTTGACAGCCAGCTGCTTTTTGCGCCTTTCTAACAGCCTTGCAAATCTCTTTAATTGCTTCAGATTCAGGTACGGCACCACGTAAAGCGCTAAATGGCTTTATGCCATTAAAGTCGATTGCAGCTTGTTCAATATTGGCGCCTTCAAATGGCTCAACGTGAAAATGTAATGTATGATCAAGTGAAATAACACCATTGTCATCCATTTTTAAAATACTTGCAGCGACTTCTAATAAAGCGTCTGTTTTATTGTTAAATCCTGCTGTTTCAACATCAATAACAACCGGGAAATAACCTCGAAAGCGTTTTGAAAATAGTGTTTGTTCGTTTGAAGACATTATAATTTTTTTTAAAGAATGAGTGGCTGCTATTATACCCAAACCGATATTAAAAATCTTACTATGTTAATTAAAGTTTCATTTTTTTAAATTGAGGCCGATAAATTGCATAGTATCTTAACGGTTAAAGATACTTTTTTTGACCTATAATTTTCATATGAGATTCACGAAATCATATAAAATGCATTTTATTTTATAATGCATTGTTTTAATTGGAGTTGTATTTGTGTTTAGTCGCGTGGCTTTATTATTCTTTTCTTCGAGCTTACTTAGCAGTGCTGTAATGAGCTTTGATGCTAATGCTGGAATACGGCAATACACTGCCAATGCAGAGGATTCTATTTGGCAGTTAGAAAAAACAACACGTTTATCTTGTAAACTCAACCATGATATCCCGTCATATGGCCAAGCCCAGTTTATGAGCTCGGCAAGTAAATCTAAGCCTATGTCTTTTATTCTTGATATGTTGATCCAACCTGAGGGTTACGATGTCGCAGCGGTAAAATCAGTGCCACCTATATGGATGCCAGGTGTGCCATCAAAAGATTTGGCTAATTTAAAACTTTTAAAACAATTTGATGGTGAGCTAGATAGTAAAGTCTCTTGGTTAATGCTTACAGAGCTCGAAAAAGGTTTTACACCCACCTTGTATTATCAAGACTGGAATAATCAAAGCGATAAGGTTTTGGTTGGTTTATTAGCTGTTAATTTTAAAAAAGAGTATTTGAAATTTTTAAAGTGTAGGGACGAGCTTTTATCTTATAGCTTTGAAGATATTGCTTTTACAGTGATGAATTATGAACCCAATACGGGCGAATTAACAAAAGCATCAAAAGTGCGCTTACATAAAATTGGCGAATACCTTAAAAATGATCCTAGCATAGAGTCCGTATTAATATCAGCCTATACCGATAGTTATGGTGGTAGATACCTTAATGAAACGTGGTCAAAAAAGCGCGCGACTGCAATTAAAAGCTACATGACAGAGCTAGGTGTTGAAGCTGCGAGAGTAAAAGTTGAAGGCTTCGGTGAAAAACGTCATATCTCTTCAAATAAAACAATTTTAGGAAGAGATAAAAATAGACGTGTTGTAATTCAAATCGCAAAGCCTTGAGCAAATTAAGGTATTTTAAAGGGCTGTGATCATAACGCTGATTTCAGTCCATTGTGTTTGCTGATAAATACTTATTTTAACTTGATTGCCATCTATTTGATAAAAGTAAGTATATCGACCAATATCCTCAATAGTTTTATCTGGAGCGCCTAGCTGATTTTGATAAAACGCCATGACATCAGTATCTGACATTTTCACAAAACCATTTAAGATCATCGGAAATTCATCATCAAGTTGCATTCTAATTTCAGTATCATTAGGCATAGGTACCGATGATAAATTTGCGAAACTAGAAGAACTGATAAAACTACATAATACGAATATTAATTGGCAAGCTTTTAACATGACTAAGCTCCTTTTTCTAATAAAGTTAATGATAGCTTAACAAAGTCAGAAGAGGTCACTATTCCTTGCAATAAATTATCTTTATCTACGATTGGTAAGCAGCCGTGACGATTAGCTAAAAAAAACTCAGCGGCATCAGCTAAAGGCATATTAGGATTAGCGAATACTACGTTTTTGTCTATTAAATCAGACACACAAACAGACTTTTCTCTTCTTTCTAACGAAGATGAACCATAGTTATCTAATAAATACATTACCTTAGCTATTATTGTTTTTTGAGTTATCACACCAATAAATTCGTTGTTTTGTGAAATTGGCACATGACGTATCTGAGACTCTTTCATTAGTTTATGCACTTCATACATGGTGTTTTCTATATCAAGCTGAAATACAGATGTCGTCATAATATCGGCTATTACTTTGTTCATAAAATCTCCTTATTTATTAACTATAAACAATCGTTTATTATTTTTCATACTTTATTTCGTTTTAAATCCCGGACTATAAACCTCGCTGGATGTAGGGCTTCATTCATTGCTAAATCAATAGGTAAAGGTTCGTTAAATAACTCACTACATAATAACTCAGCACTTAATGGTGCGCTGCATAAACCTCTAGCGCCTAATCCGGTGAAAATATATAGGCCAGAATGTGATGAACAATAAGGTAAGTAGCCATACTTACTACCATGGCGTAATGTTGCAAAACTTGTTTGGTAATTATCTATATCGGTCACTTGACCAATTAATGGCATATGATCAAAGCTAGTACAGCGGATCGCAGCCTTCGCGCTAGTGATATCATTTAAATCTTGGGTAAATTCACACTCACCGTAAAAGTCAGTCACTTGCTTTAGATTGATATTATTATCATCTTCACTGATATGTGTTTCTTTGCTGTTTTTAGTAAAAGTGGCTCCGATACAATGATGATCTAAATATTGTGGCGTTAAATAGCCTTTATGGCATAAAACTGTGGACAGTTTAGCTGACTTGCCAGTTGCTTTGATATGGCTAACTTGCCCTCTTACAGGGTGTAAATCAAGCGCTTTAGTTTGCTCAAAAGTATCACTGTGCTCGCCTGCTGCAACAATTATTTGAGAGAAAGGACCATGCTCTATTTTGCCATCAAATAAATACCATGCATTATCTTTTTGATAATATTTTTCAATTTTAGCATTGGTATGTAGCTTAAATACTTTATTTGACTGACTGTAAGCTAGCATCGCTTCTACTAGTTTTGGTGGGTTTATCCAACCCCCATGCTTTATAAATAGTCCTGAATATGGTGTATCGACATTTGCTATGGCAGATGCTTGCTCAGCAGAAACAAAGCTTATTAATTCACTCGGCCAGTTATTTTGATCTATCAGTGATGTTTGTCTTTTTTGTTTTTCTGCATTTATGCCATGAAGTAATACACCACACCATTGATATGGAAATTCATAGCCTTTAGCTAAGACTTCATCAAAGCAACGTCTAGCATAAAAAAAACTGTGGGCATAAAACTGGCTTTCACGGCTGAAGTTAGCTTGTAGGTGAGGGTATAAAGCCCCTTGATGATTGTGAGATGCACCCATAGCGACTTTTTCGTCTTTGCAAAACACTTCAAATTGGGCATCGCGCTTACTTAACGATAAGGCTAAGCTTGATGTTGCAATGCCACCGCCTATGATTGCTATTTTTTTTATATCAGCTGAATCTCTTGGGTAGTATTTTGGTTCGCTAAATTTATCATTGGCGTTGGCAAGTTGGCCGCTGATCATTTCTCGTTTACGACCAAAACCTTTATGTTTTTTAACTTCAAATCCAGCTTCAATTAATCCTCGGCGTACAAAACCAGAAGCGGTAAAAGTAGCAAAGGTGCAATTGTGTCGGCCTAAATCAGCCATGGCATTAAATAAAGATTGCTGCCACATATCTGGATTTTTACTAGGAGCAAAACCATCTAGATACCAAGCATCTATAATGCCTTTTTCTTGAAAACAAATTTGTGGCAATGTATCTTGAATATCGCCAAACCACAGATCTAGTACAACAGTACCATTGGCAAACTCTAATCTATGGCAACCTTGCATGGCGACTGGGTATAAATCAACTAACTGCTCTGCATAAGGCTTTAAACTCGGCCATGCAGCCAGTGACTTTGCTAAATCAGATTTTTTGATTGGATATTTTTCAAAAGAGATAAAATGGAGTTTTTTAACTGTTTTATTTTCACTACTTTCAAATTGCTGCCAGGTATTTAAAAAGTTTAAACCTGTACCAAAACCCGTTTCAGCGATAACAAAGTGATTTTGATCGTGATTGCCAAATCGTTCTAAAATTTGATTCTTTTCAACAAATACAAAGCTAGATTCTGCTAAACCATCATCGGTAGAAAAATAAATATCATCAAACTTATCTGCAACGGGTGTACCTGATTGGTTGAAGTAAATGTGTGCGTTTTCGATCATAATCAACTAATTGCCATCTTTTTGCGTCATTTTAAGGGTTTTTATTGTAAATTCACTGATTTAATTCATAAAATAGCATTTATACCCAAGCCACTTTAAAATACAGGATTCAGTTGGAGTTAGAAACACTTTAGGCAAGGCTGATGAATGTAGCCATAGTTATTCTATTTCAAATTCATCTAACGCAGCATAAAGCGTTTCTAAACCAACCCTATGGGGACTTCGGAGCAATTCATGTTCGTTGTTACATCTTTTTTTAAGGGAGTAACCATTAATACAAAGATGTGCCTAGATCATGAATTGCTCCGAAATCCTGAAACTCGTATTTTAAAGTGGTTTGGGTATAGATAAATTGAACATTTATTTAATGTAATTGTCAGTTATATCAAGAAAATCAGCAAAGCTGACCAGTTCAGCTTAATTTTTCAGTAAAATAGCCAGCAATTAAGTTTGTAAATTAGGGGAACCCCCATGAAAAGAGCCGTAATTACGGGGATCGGTATTGTATCTAGTATCGGTAACGACAAGAAAGAAGTTCTAGAATCACTTAAAACTGGTCGTTCTGGTATTAAACATAACGAAGAGTTTGCTGAGTATAAACTTCGTAGCCAAGTAAGTGGTCATATCGATATTGATACTAAAGCACATGTTGATCGTAAAGCTTATCGCTTTATGGGTGACGCTGCTGCATATTCATACATCGCAATGGCTGAAGCAGTATCTGATTCAGGTTTAACTGAAGATCAGATATCTCATCCTCGTACTGGTTTAGTAGTCGGTTCTGGTGGTGGTTCATCTAAGTACCAAGTAGAAGCTGCTGATATTTTGCGTGAAAAAGGCGTAAAACGTGTTGGTCCTTACATGGTACCGCGTACTATGGCTAGTACTGCATCAGCGTGTTTAGCAACACCATTTAAAATTAAAGGTGTTAACTACTCAATTAGTTCTGCATGTGCCACTTCAGCACATTGTATTGGTAATGCGGTAGAGCAAATTCAATTAGGCAAGCAAGATGTTGTTTTTGCCGGTGGTGGTGAAGAGCTTCACTGGACACTAGCAATGGAATTTGACGCTATGGGTGCATTATCGACTAAGTATAATGACACACCTGAACTTGCTTCTCGTACATATGATGCAAACCGTGATGGTTTTGTTATCTCTGGCGGTGGCGGCATCGTTGTTGTTGAAGAATTAGAGCATGCTTTAGCGCGTGGTGCACATATCTACGCTGAAGTTGTAGGTTATGGTGCAACTTCTGATGGTTACGATATGGTTGCTCCATCAGGCGAAGGCGCTGTACGTTGTATGCAACAAGCCATGGCAACTGTAGACGGTCAGATTGATTACTTAAATACTCACGGTACTTCAACGCCAGTTGGCGATGTAAAAGAGCTAGGTGCGATTCAAGAAGTATTTGGTGGCAAATCTCCAGCTATTAGTGCAACTAAAGCGATGACTGGTCATGCATTAGGTGCGGCTGGTGTTCACGAAGCGATTTTCTCATTATTAATGTTAGAAAATAACTTTGTAGCGCCTTCAATCAATATTGATGAATTAGATGAACAAGCTAAAGGTTTAGATATCGTTACTGAAAAACGTGACGTAGAACTAAATACAGTTATGTCTAACAGCTTTGGTTTTGGCGGTACTAACGCGACTTTAGTAATGCAAAAATACAAATAATATTGAATTAATTTTCGATATTAAAAAAGCCGTAATAATTTAATTATTACGGCTTTTTTGTGTCTCAATTTTGTGATGTATAAAGTAGTGAGTTAACACTACTTAATACAATCATTTTATTTAAAAAGTATATGTTCCTTTTAAATAAATAAAGCGACCTTGTGCAGAATGAGTCTGTTGGTCGTAGCCCATAAATGTCGTTGTAACAAATGAAGGTTCTTCATTGAGCAAGTTATTTACACCAAATGTAAGCTTAGTATTGGTAATACCATAATAGCTCGCATTAGCATCGATAGTCATCATTGAGTCAACAGTACCCGTAGCGCCGGCATCTTTATCTTGTTTATATTCACTAATGTAATTAACTCTCATAGATGCTGCAAGGTCGTTAAGGGTCCAATCTGTGCTACCTGTCCAACGGAATTCTGGATGTTGATACTCACCTGCTAAATTATCAACTTCACCTAAACTTGATATTTCATCAAATTCGTTAACCCAAGTGATATTTGCTCCAAACTTAAATTCACCGACATCAGTCGTATTTAACTTATAGTTGATATCTAAATCGATACCATCAGTTTGTTGACCACCTAAATTACGGTAAGTATCATAAATCTCGATAATCTCACCTGGAATTGCAGTTGATGAGTTTTGACGTTTAACATAGGCAGGATCTGTACCGTGGTTATCTAATACAAATTTAGGGTCTAAAGTCACAAGGTTAGTTTGATCATAACTCCAGTAATCAATAGAGAAGTTTAGTTCATCATTAATAGACCAAATCAACCCTAAGTTATAAGATTCAGATTCTTCAGCTTTTAAATCTGAGTTACCTGTGTAAATAACCGTTCTTTCAATTGGGTTACAGTCATTTTCGTTACCTGTAAGTGGGCAACGTATTGGATCTACAAGGTTTGGTGATTGTTGTGCTTCACCTAAACCAAGCTGCACTAGAGATGGTGCTCTAAATGCTTCACCCCAACTACCTCTGACTGTTACATCTTCATTTGCAGCCCAACGGAAAGCCACTTTAGGACTGGTGTTAGTACCAAAATCAGAATAATCTTCATATCTTAAAGCTAGTTGAAGTTCTAGATTTTCAATAACAGGTACCGCAAATTCAACAAATAAAGATGTTTGGTCGCGAGAACCTTCAGAAGCTGTCGCTTCAGTTCCAAAAATGTCACCGTTTAAAAACATTTGATCCGGTAGATCACTCATGCTTTCTTCACGATATTCAGCACCAACCGCCATAGCGACTGTACCTGCACTTACGTCAAATAAATCACCTGACATTTTAGCATCGTAGCTTTTTGTTGTTGATTTACCATTTCGAGTAGTGTTTACCATAATGCCATCAATAACGGATTGTGGCTGTGTTGTATTCAATGGATTAAAGCTACCATCTTCAATTGCTTCTTGGATGCGAGAGGTTTGTACAAAACCATTTTGGCCATATTCTTGATTAGAGTTATGAGAAAAAGTATATCCCATTTCCCAGTCCCACTCGTTGTCGCCAATGTTAGCAACACCGTTAAAGCCTAAAACAATACGAGAGTTATTCGAAACAGCTTCTTTTTGACGACCACCGGTTTCAGTTAAACGGCGTCGCATGGTGATATCTTCACCAGGGAACATTTCTTGTAGCCAAGAGCCTTGCAGACTTGGATTATCAGCAAGCATATAAAATTCATTAAAACTAGGGCTCGCAGCCCCTTTTACGGTTGAACTATTACGTTGGTAAGATGCTTCTGCAAAAAAAGTAATGTCATCACTAACTTGTGTTTCATGTAAAACAACGATACCAGCACGCTCTGTTGCAGGTACAGAACTCATATGAGGTGCATAGTCATAACGACATAAAGTACCTTTTGTTAATTCTGCAGGACAATTGATATCAGGAGTACGGGTATATTCATCTGATTTAGTTGTTATTGAACCATCAGCACCAATCGTTGCAGGTATATAAGAACCTGGATTACCAGAAGATGAACGTTGATCAGCACCACCTTTAGATGATTGGTCGGCGGATTTTGAATAATCACGATCAGCAAACATGGTTTCATCACGTTTAAAATAATCCATTATTACTGTAGTATGACCTTTTTCATCGCCATTACCCCACATTAATGAAAATGAATTTTCTTTACCGCCATCTTCTGTTGTATCAGCAATGCTTCCTGAAAGTTCAAGTCCTGTAAAATCCTTTTTAAGTATAATATTTACAACGCCTGCAATCGCATCAGAGCCATAAGTTGCTGATGCACCATCTTTTAAAATATCAATTCTCTTAATTGCACTAACTGGAATTGAGTTGATATCTACAAAGGCAGTACCGATATTTTTAGCAAAAGCAGAAACACTAATTCTTCGTCCGTTAAGTAAAACTAAAGTAGAATCAGCGCCTAAACCTCTCAAAGAGATAGCTGAACCACCATTAGAGGTATCATCAGCATCATTACCTTGAGTTGAAAATGTACCTTGCCCTGCAACAGATAGCTTGGAAAGTAGCTCAGATACATCTTGTGCACCTGAATTGGCAATATCAGCTTCGTTTATTGCTAAAACGGGAGAAGGTCCTTCCATATCATTTCTTTTAATATGTGAACCTGTTATTTCGATTCGTTCGATTTTCTCTTCGTCATTAGCTGCAATTGCACTGCTTGATAATGTAATACCTGTGGCTGCCATCGCATATAATACGGCGTTGAATTTACGCTGTGTTTTATTGTTCATCCTGAAATCCTTGTTGTCATACTTTGTTATATTATTTTGCTTTTACTTGGGTACAAATTTCAATGTGAAAAACTTGTATTTTATTGATAACACAAGATTAACGAGGAAACAATTGCTTCACTTGGATGGGAACAAAATATAGTAAACTTAGGAGTACACTTTGTTTGTTTTTAGTGCAGTTAGTGTATTTTTTGAATTATAAAAACGAAAAAACGCACCTAAAAGTGCGTTTAATACTAATGTCTAAGAAGGGAGGGTTATCTAGCGTCGTGCTTCATTGTACGT
>Ga0209395_1003856_pt1 | contig 18151 bp, 15 predicted proteins | sample GOMGulsemesocosm_3_FD_184635 | JGI IMG/M metagenome (GOLD analysis project Ga0209395, IMG submission 184635) | Methane-oxidizing microbial communities from mesocosms in the Gulf of Mexico - GOM9D Gulf of Mexico (SPAdes) (version 2) | ecosystem: Environmental > Aquatic > Marine > Cold seeps... | reverse complement strand
GTGTAAACAAAGTAATTTTGGTGGGTAACCTAGGGCAGGACCCTGAAACGCGTTATTTACCTTCAGGCGGAGCAGTGACTAACGTTACGCTTGCCACCTCCGAGACCTGGAAAGACAAAACTAGCGGTCAGCAGCAAGAACGCACGGAATGGCACCGTGTGGTGTTTTTCAACCGCTTGGGTGAAATTGCCGGTGAATATCTGCGTAAAGGTTCAAAGGTTTATGTTGAAGGTTCTTTGCGCACGCGTAAGTGGCAGGGGCAGGACGGACAAGACCGTTATACGACAGAAATCGTAGCCAGTGAAATGCAGATGCTGGATAGTCGTGGTGCTGGAAGTGGTGATTCATTCGGCGGTGGTCAGCAATATCAGCAAAAAGCACCTCAGCAACAGGCGCCGCAACAACAGAGGCCTCAGCAAGCACCTGCGGCTCAACCTCAAGCTGCGCCTCAGCCAGCTCCGGGTGGTTTTGATGACTTTGATGACGATATTCCGTTCTGAGGTTGACCAGAGACTATAATGTAAAGAATATCCTTGAAGGCCATGCATTGCATGGCCTTTTTTTGTCAGGTCATCTATTTTTTCTATTTCAATTAGGGTTTTTCACCAGGTTAGCTCATTTTTTAGGTGATATTCATGCTTTCTGCCGCCCGTTTATTTTGCGCTTTGTTCTGCAGCTATGGCTTTTTAATTCTAGCAAACGGACTCTTTACAACCCTTTTGAGCCTGAGAATCAAAGCTGAAGGTTATTCGACCACCGTTGTTGGCTTGCTGATGACCGGTTATTTTTTGGGTATGTTTCTGGGCGCGCGCTACGCTTCTCGAGTGGTACGCAGAAGCGGTCATATCCGTTCCTTTGCAGCGTTTGCCTCAATTATGTCGATGTCGCCTCTACTGCATATGCTCTGGATCGAACCTGGGTTCTGGTTGGTGTTAAGGCTGGTTGACGGTTTTTGTCTGGCGGGTTTGTATATTGTGACCGAAAGCTGGCTCAATGCCCGAGTTGGTAATAGCAACAGGGGCGGCGTTCTGGCCCTCTACATGGCGATCAATTTTTTCGCCTACGGGCTCTCTCAGCTGCTGTTGCAGGTTGCTGATGTTGGCGGGTTTGAGCTCTTCGCCCTTTGTGCGGTGTTTTTTTCCCTCTCTCTGTTACCGCTGTTGCTTACGCGCTCTGACGCACCACAGCTGGAGATTCTTAACAAGTTGGACCTTGGGCATCTGCTGCAACGGGCACCGGCCGGGTTCTGGGGCGCTACCTGTTCCGGCGCGGTCTACGCGGCCTTTTTTGCCTTGGCGCCGGTGTTTGCTCGGGAGCTGGGACAGAACACATCAGCGATTTCGTATTTCATGGCAGCGGGGGTGCTCGGTGGAGTGGTGTTACAAATCCCTCTGGGTAAACTTTCTGACCGCTTAGAACGCCGACGAATGATCGCTGCAGTGTCTCTTGGCAGTTCACTTTGCTGTGCTGTTTTGGTGTGGTGTGCCTACGTTGATGTCGATTTTTACATTATTGTTGGAAGTGTCTTTGCCTTTGGTAGTTTGGTGTTTGTGATTTACCCGCTATCAGCCGCGCATGCCAATGACTGGTGTGGCCAGGATAAAATGATGCAGACGTCGTCGGGGCTGCTGCTGGGGTACGGATGTGGAGCCATCCTAGGGCCCATGCTGAGTTCAGCATTAATGGATAGATTCGGCCCCGCAGCGCTCTTTATTTTTATTGGAGTCTGCTGCCTGCTGCTGATGCTGTATTGCCTGTGGCAATCATGGATTGGCGGGCATAATCGCAAGAAAGGTAATTTTGTGCCGCAACCATGCGACCATGCCAGTGTGGACACCAGAGCTGATCAGGTTGGTTGAAACGGGTTTATTAAATCAGGGGTGGTGATGGGAAGAGAGAGGTGCATGAGGTTTCAATTGATGCTGAGCTTTGGCGAAAAACAGAGGCGTTGGCTGTTGCCTAGTCTTTGCTTATGTAATGTTGATGAAGCCACCTAAAGGACTGTCATCAAAGGACAATGCACTGTCAAATTTCTGAATAACCGCATTAACGATTGCTAGCCCTAAATGAAAATCTCAACTCTCTTTGTTTCGGTTTTCATCAGCGCGAGCAAAGGGTAATAAAAAAGCGTTACGCTGGTTTTCATGTATTCCGCCGCCAAACTCCTCGGGCAGATTATTGGAGAAACACTGTTTAGTTGTTGTGTTGTCGGTATTGGAAAAGCATGGGTTGCGCCACACAGAGAGAGTCCGACTACTAAAGCGGTTGATGCTAATCGTTTCATAATGAAGACCTTGTAGATAAAAATTTGGTAGGAACAATCTAACAAGGTATTAATTTGGATAGGGTAAGAAGCCGTAATCGATTGTAACGGTTTGTAAGCGTTCGGGTGATAAGAGGCGTTCTCAACAAGGTGTTCGTGATAAGCTGAAGCCAATAATGGATATAACAGGAACCTTCAATAACTAATAATTTCCAAGCTGCTCTTCATGGAGGCAGCCTTTATTTCTGGATCAAGACTATGAAAAAAAATAAAAAAACACAGCGTCTTATGCTGGGTATTGCTTTTGTGATTGTGCTGACAGGATTTGGTCTTATTGCGGCTGAAATGTATGAGGCGATGGAACCGATTAAATTGTTTGGTAAACTTAACTTAGGTATCGTGCTGATCATTGTGGGTGGCGTAGTGACCTTTTTGGCGCCAAAACCTCCGCGTAAAAAGAAGGGCTATAGACTCTGAGTACAAGCTTTTACGGGCTTGATCAGAGCTTTTATGTTTCCTCTTCAGTTGTTTAAGCCTCGTTTAACGGGGCTTTTTTATGGGTGAAAGTACAGTCGTGATTCGTCGATCTAAATTTGTTGGCGAGCATTGTTAATTATTGAGGATTTTGCGCCGTGAAAGGATTTGTTGCGCGTATTCAGGCCGCGTTTCCCTATCGTGAACAGACGCGAGAAGAGGAACAGGCAAACACCATTAGTCACGTCACCGGGCTGATCATAGCTTCGCTCTGAGTGCCGTTTATGATCCAGTATGCGTTTTTGGATGGTAGTACGGGCTACTACATCGTGGAGGCCTGTGTTTTTTCCGCTACCATGATACTTCTCTACCTGACATCTGCGCTTTATCACGCTCTGCCAAAGGGTAACGCTAAACGTATTTTTCGCAGTATCGAGCACTCGGCTATTTTTCTACTGATTACTGGTACCTACACACCGTACACGCTGGGCGTGTTAAGCGATGCCTGTGGCTGGTCAATTTTTGGGGGCGTGTGGGGGGCTGTTCTCGGTGTAACATTAAAAAATTATCTATCAGGCTTCTCACCCTATACTTTTTACCAGTCTATATTTGTTAATGGGATAGATTATCGTGATTGCGATTGACCCCATGTTGGCACTCGTACCGACGGTAGGTCTGGTGGTGTTGTTGGCTTTGCTACACGGTGGGGGTAGCTTTTTGCTCAACCGATTAGCAACTTAAGATGGTTACTTTATTTGGTATTTGTTTGTTATTGCTGGTACCGGGTGCCATTATTTTTCGGTACTTTGATATGCTGGCTGAAATTGATTTATAGAGAAGGGAAATAATGGATAACAAACCCTGGTTAACGGAAAAGAAGTGGGCGGAAAACCGTATAGTTTCCGGTGTTAAATTGCAGCACTATTTTCTGTGGGGCTTCGCTATTGTCTGGATAGCGCTGACTTCTCCAATTCTATTTGATTTCGATGAAATCTGGAGTAAAACGCAACGCGAACCTGTGACTGCAATAGCGTTTTTATTTCCGGTAGTGGGTGTTGGTTTGCTGATTGCAGCATTTCGCTCAACGCAAAACTGGCTTAAATTTGGCCGCACTCCGTTGGTGCTTGATCCATTCCCTGGCGCGCTGGGTGGGCATGTAGGTGGTGCGATCGAAACGGCAATTCCATTTGATTCCAATATGATAGGTAAAGTGACGCTGCAGTGTTTACATAGCTACGTCTCCGGCTCCGGTAAAAACCGTAGCCGTAAGGAAAGTGTTAAATGGCAAACCGATGGTGCTTGCCATGTGCAACGAGGCTCTCAGGGTACTCATTTTAGTTTTCGTTTTGACGTGCCTGGTGACTTGCCGATAAGCGATGTGCAGAAGGGCAGTAGTTATCACCTCTGGCGCGCGACGGTAAATACTGAGCTGGACGGTCCTGATTTTTCCCGCAGTTATGAAATTCCCGTCTTTAAAACGGGTGAAACCTCAGTCGCTCTTCTCGAGGGCACAGAGGACCATCACGCCACTGTTGATGCCGCCATGGCAGGTGTTGAATCCATTGCTAATATCAAGACCATTCCGGGTGGCTTGCAGGCTTATTTTCCGGCCTTTCAGCGTCCCGGTATGGGCATTTTTACGCTTATTTTTGGGCTGGTTTTTGCGGGCGCAGGCATTGGTGGCGGTTATGGTGGTGCGCCGTTAATTTTTCCGGTGGTCTTTACCCTGGTGGGTGGATTGATCGCCTTGTTTGGCATTTACTATCTAGGCAAATCTTTGTTTATTTCGGTGACCAATGAGGGGGTCAAAAGCCGTCGCTTCTTGTTTGGTTACCCTATCAGCAGCAAACAAATCGCGGTATCTCAAATCGCCAAGCTGGACATTAAAGAAGGTGCGACCATGAGTTCTGGTAGTAAAACCACGGTGTTTTATCAGCTTGTTGCTGAATCAACGGATGGGATGAAGTTGCCGCTGGCTGAGCGTTTGACCAGTCGCCCTGAAGTCGAATTGTTGAAGGAAAGTTTTGAGACATATCTTCGTATACCGGGTTAAAAAGTTTACTATGTCTCACCTGATATCAGTTCGTAACGGCTTTGTTCTTTGACGTGAGCCATAATAATAAACAGCAGGAATAATATAATTTATGGCTGGTTTTCTGCGGAAGCTGTTTTTATATCAAAAATACCGAAAAAAGATCAAAAAAAAGCGCACCGTTAACTTTAAGATTTCTGATCCGGCTGAGTTCCTCGCTCGTCTGGAGCGGCACGGTATTGACTACGTTGTATTGAGGTGGCCCCAGGAAGCACAGGATATCTTGTCAGGTAAGCGGTTTCCGGGCGCGGACATTGATATCTTAGTAAAAACCAAATCGTGGAAAGAAATTTTTAACCTTTGCTACGATCTGATTTCGACAAAAAATGCTGTAAAAATTGATATTTATTCCCACCAGGTGACGAAGGGGTTCCAGTATCACGGTTTCCCGTACTACCCCTTCCATTTGGCGAATGAGATATTTGAAAACGCCACTAAAGAAAAATACCCTTTCTATTATCTTGAAGGCTTGGTTTACATAAAGTCACTGGCTTATCACTTGGTTTATCATAAAGGTGAAGCCTCCGGAATCCCTCTGGATGATCAAGGTGAGTGGGCGACTACACCGAAAAAAAATTACGGAATGCTTTTGCAACAGGAGGCTGACAGTAACGGAGTGTCTTTACCGTCACCATTAACTATTCTGCGTCTTGCGCAGTGGTTGAAGGATAATCAATTTGAAATGCCCTATGACTTGCTCATGAGGTACCCTCAAAACGCCTGCTTATCAGCGATCAAAAAGAGTCAAGAATCCAGCTTTGTCCCGCTGTCGAAGGAACAGTACCTCTTTATCTATATGCTTCGTTCGAGCTTGGAAAATACCGCGTACGAGGCTCAAGTAATCGAACTGTTAAAAAAACACTTTGTTATTGACCGGGAAATTCGAGTCGATACTGAGACAAGGATGAAGCTCAAACGTGATATTCGTGGCGGTAACTGGCACGATAAGCATCAACGTGGAGAAACCCTCCCTTATCTGTTTTTGCTTGCGCATGACACCAACCCCGAGGCGTTGACTGAGCCGGATCCGGCCTACCCGCTAATTGATAATAAAAACTTTTATAAAAAACTTATCATCCGCGAGGAAATTCAGGAGTTGCTGGGTACTAAATCAAACTGTATTCATGGGACCGATAACTTACTTGAAGCGGCTTATGTGCTCAGTGTGTTGAGAGCGAATGGCTTGTATGAATAAATATAAAGACTTCCTCGTCGTTAACGCCTGTAGCTGTAAACGTAGCCTGCTAAGTAGCACCTATCTGTACTCAAAGGAACATAGCATTGATCAAATTCTAGCTGTGATTGTTGATGCTAAGCGGGTTACGCCTGTTCAAAGCAGCTCCTTAAGTCGTGTGGCTATTGCTGGGGGGTATGTCATCAAGGAAGACACGAGACCAGCTAGAAGGCGGTTTCGATCTTCTTCTCTGGGATATAGCGCAGTTAAGGGGGTGCAAGGGTTATTAGGGGAGGCCGTTAATACACGCGTCGCTAATACGACAGGCTTTCCTTCCCACCAGTTATTAGCTTACCAGTATCAACCTTTGCTGCGGAAAACGATATTAGTGTTTGAGAAGCTGGAGTCGTGCACAAGTGTATTGGATCTAATTAACGAAGATAATGCCGAGGGCTTGCTGCGAGTCGTATTTAAATTTTTGCATGATTGCTTAGGTAAGGGAATATTCCACGGCGATTGTAATATTGGCAATATTTTCTTTGATAAGGATATGAAACAAGGGCGTTTCATTGACTTTGAACTAGCGATTAAACTGAACTGCACGGTAGGGCATGGCTTGGCTCTTCAACTTGCAACGTTGAGGGACTGGCGATTAGAGAAACTTGTATCAAGCGATAGCTACCAGGAAATGGTTTTTAGCTATCTAACGGACAATTTTGAGAACCACGTAGCCTGTAAAGAATTATTTCTGAAGTTCTATGGACGACGGCTAGCTAGCTCAGATAGAGCAGGGCGCTTAATGGCCGTAGGTCAAAATAACCCTGACATCCTGTCTGCAATATAGCGACTGTTCTCTACTGTGGTAGATCCCTCCTTCCCCGGCTGTAAAACTTAAGGTCTTTTTTTGAAAAAAGTCAGGGTTGCGGATACGCTAGGCGGTTGTAAGCAGTAAAAATGGATCGTAGGATACGGGGCCAAAATCGCTAAGGAGCAGCGTAACGTTATGAATAAAAACGGATCATCATCGTACACCTCGTTATCTGAAATCACATGTCTTGGACGGGCGGCACCTTGTGTTGCCGGTTGTTGTTTTTAGACATGCCAAAAGAAATCTACGTGTTAGGCCAAGGCTCAAGCTGTCCGAAAACCTCTAAAAGAGGTTGGGTTTATCGAATTGAGTATGCCCCTAACAATGCTAAAACCCCCTTTCTTCTTTATGAAACTGTTGCCAACGATGCAATGAGAGGGAAGTTTTCAGCCGAGCATTTGTTGTGTAGTGACTGGAATAACCATATCAAATATACAAAGTCTGAGTGGCTGATTCCTTTACTTAAGCGAATGGTCGCGGGTGAGCATGTCGATAAAACTGAAATTTTAACGGCTTATCAGTTTAACTATGGTCACCAGTCAAAACTAAGAGTGTAACCAGCGGTGAGGGTTATGAAGCCCTTTGACGAGCAATCATGTAGGATATTTTGAGACTTATTTGAGTTTGAAGATTTAATACAGAGGCATGTAAATAATGGATTTTTTAACGATTGAAAACCTAGCTAACCTTGGTGTATTGATTTTCCTTCAAGCCGTTTTAGGTTTCGATAACCTGCTTTATATTTCGATCGAGTCCCAGCGCGCGCCGGAAGCGCAACGAGCCATGGTTCGCAAAGCCGGTATTCTTATCGCCGTGGCGCTGCGGATTGTGCTGCTGTTTGTGATGATTAAATTGATAGAGCTGTTAACCGAACCCTTCTTTGCGATTCATTGGAGCGGCTTGATTGAGGGCGAGTTCAACTTCTCGGCGCTGGTGTTCATCTTTGGTGGAGCCTTCATCATGTACACCGCCGTGAAGGAGATTTCACATCTGCTGGCGATTGAAGACGTGACATCGGATGTCAGCAAGCGAGGCAATAAATCCGCTTTATCCGTGATCCTGTTGATCGTCTTTATGAATCTGATTTTCAGCTTTGATTCGATCCTTTCCGCGCTCGCCATCACCGATGTGTTTATCGTGTTAGCCGTGGCGATTGTTGTTTCCGGCCTTGCTATGCTGGTGCTGGCCGACACCGTTGCTAACTTCATCCAAAAGAATCGCAAATACGAAGTGCTAGGTTTATTTATTCTGTTGATCGTCGGCATCGTGCTGCTTGGCGAAGGCGGCCATGTCGCCCATTTAACCCTGTTCGGTTATCAAGTTGAGCCGATGGCTAAGTCTACTTTCTACTTCTCCATCGCCGTGCTGGTGTTGGTTGATGTGATTCAGTCGGGGTATAAGAAGAAGATTGAGGCGGTGCGGGCTAGGGCTGACGTTTGATCTGCTTTGTTTTAGCATTGTTGGCGGAAAGGGTAATTAAGTAAACTGTCCCCGGAATTCCGCTTTAGTTATACAGTCTGTAAAGTTGGCGGTTACTTACTTTGTACACGCTGTAGAATCTGATGTCCCCTTATGCTGGTTGTGCCTCCTGACTATGCTACATTGAGGCCTCTATATGCTTCTATCGAGAAGACTTGGCTGCTCGTCTTGAGGTAGTTCCATTTTGAATTGGCGGGTTGCATACGGCTAGATTGCCGACTTGTAACCAGTGTTATATGGACTATGCAAGGAAAAGTTCACTGTGTCAGTATTCGAAAACCTGTTCGGAAAAACCAAGTCATCTCTCCCTCAGTCCAACAAGGATGAGCCAAAGAGCCTCACAGTTCAGCACGATCTCGATGGTTTGGTGTCGCAGCTCGAAAACGACCTCCAGTGGGTTAGAAGACACTCCGAACGTCTGATAGCAATTTCCAAAGAGGTACACCCCGAGAAACTGCAGCTGGAGGGTGGTGAGATCGAGGAGGTTAACGTCCTGCGAGAGGATGAGGTGAGCGCCATTGGCCTCGCTGGGGCAGAGCTAGCCAATGCTGCAGGTAGTCTTGAGGGAACTAAAAGTGCAATTGGAAGGGTGATAGTTGCTGAGCGCTCCATGACAGCCCATCGCTACCAAGAGATTAAATTAGACCGCTGGGCCAAGGTGCACAGCTTCCTCCTGCGGGTGGGGACAGCCTTCGGGGTGGTGTTCTTCTCAATACTCGCGTGGAACTCCGCTTCGGGCTTGGGGTTGACGTTGCCTCCATTTCTTCAGCAGGCCCCGGCAGCGAAGCTCTCAGGCCCCCACAAAGCGGTTCCGGTCTCGCCTGTAGGGAGTGTAGTCGTCCAGTCGCTCCAAAATGCCGCTAGTGAGCCTCCTAAATAAGGGAAAAAAGGGGGCGCATTTATTTTTCGGCACCGCCTCGACGCATGAAACGCCCTAAGAATGTCAATTCGCCCTAACTGAGGTCTAACTCGGCAAGGAATGAGGTAGCGTGTATTGGGATTAACCCGTTCGCGGATGCCGTGAATGTGACCACGCTAGATTGCAGAATGGCCACATGGATAACTCTCTTACTAGAAAACTAACAAAATTCGTTATTGCCCGATAGCCCCCCCAAACGCCTGATAAACAGCAACCAAGTCTTTCATAACCTGAGCCTGTCCTGCGGCATAGCTGTCTTTAGAGGTTAGCAATGTGCGCTCGGTATCGATCAAATCCAGTAGATCAAATAATCCTGACTCGTATTGCAGCGTGGCTAACTCCATCGCCTTTTCAGAGGCTTGCTGCTGGTCTGCGAGATGATGCAACTGCTGCTGACTAAAGCTGTAGGCCGTCAACGCGGATTGAGCATCATTAATGGCCACTAATACCTGTTGCTGATAATCTGCGAGTGCTTTGCGTTGCTCCGCATTGGCGACTTTAATCCGCGACTTCACAGACCTCATGTCGAGCCCCTGCCAGCTAAGGCTAGGCGCAACAGTCCAGGCACGGGCATTGTTGTCGAGACCACTGGCATGACCGGTAAGGAACCCTAAAAACCCGGAGACATTAACGGCTGGATACAAGTCCGCTTTGGCGACACCAATGTTGGCCGTTGCCGCAGCAAGGCGTCGCTCTGTTGAGCGAATGTCAGGACGGCGTAGCAGTAACTCGCCAACATCACCGATTGCCACTGGCTTGTTAAGCGAAGGGATTGGCTTTTCTAGCAGTTTAACGGGCAGTGTGGACGCCTGATAACCGGCCAGCAAGGCTAAGTCGTACTCGGCCCTTTTTGACGCACTGTTGAGCTGAGCAATGCTGGCTTTTACGGCACTTAATCGTGCGCGTACGCGTGCATATTCAAATTCCGACTCCATGCCTTCTTTAAATCGTACGCGGGTTATTTCAGCGGTTTGCTCCAGAATATCGACGTTGCGGTGCGCGACTTGTAGCCTTTTTTGAAGCCCTCGGTAATCGGCATATAAACTCACCAGATTACTGACGATAGAGACCTGTAGGGCGTGTAAATCCGCTTCTACCGATTCGGCGGTGGCATAGGCTGACTCACTGGAGCGTTCCAGTTTGCCAACTAAATCCAGCTGCCAGTTGAGGTTTGTGCCGACTTCGTAACGGCGGCTGTAGATCCGTTCATCCGTAATGCCTGGTTGTTGAGCTTTGCTGTTCTGATAATTCGCATCAATGGAGCCTAGAAGATGATCATCGTTATCAATGTCGGCAAAGTTTGCTAACGCGCGATCAATGTTGGCTTTAGCGGCCTCAAGAGAGTGATTGTTTGCAAGCGTCAGCTCAACTAATTCGTTTAATACGTCATCATCAAAACGTTGCCACCAAAGGCGTTCGTAAGCTGCCGTTTCTGTATCAGCGGAAACTCGCAGTTCGACCGAGTCCTGTTGAGGTGTCTGATAATCTGGGCCAACGGACATGCAACCCACCAATAAAACGATGGGGGCGATAGCCAACAGTTTTATATTCTTCATTTATTTGGCCTCTGCCGGAGAGCTTAGCAGCACGTTATCATTTGTGTCCTGTTGGTCTATATCGTCATGGTTTATCAGTTTGCCGGGGAAAAATTTTCGCACCAGCACATAGAACACAGGTGTCAGCAGCAGACCAAAAATCGTCACGCCGATCATGCCGGAGAACACAGCAACGCCCATGGCTTGGCGCATTTCAGCGCCCGCGCCGGTTGAGATGGCCATTGGTAAAACGCCCATAATAAAGGCAATGGAGGTCATCAAAATGGGCCGCAAGCGCTGATGGCTGGCTTCAAGCACAGCTTCCAATACCGGCACACCTTCCAACTCTTTATCGCGCGCAAACTCAACGATCAAAATGGCGTTTTTGGTCGCCAGCGCCACTAGCACGATGAAGCCGATCTGGGTAAAGATATTGTTATCGCCGCCATACAGAACCACACCGACGATGGCTGATAACAAGGTCATCGGTACAATCAGAATGATCGCCAACGGCAAGCTTAAGCTTTCATATAATGCAGCCAATACCAGGAATACCAGAATGACGACCAATGGGAAAATCAGCGTCGCGGTATCGCCAGCCAGCTGCTGCTGGTAGGTCAGGTCCGTCCACTCGTAGGTCATGCCATTGGGCAGATTTTCCTGAAGAATCTTTTCCATCGCAGCCTGCGCTTGCCCAGAACTGAACCCCGGAGCAGGGGAGGCATTGACCTCGGCAGTGATAAAGCCGTTGTAATGCATCACACGGTCGGGGCCTGCTGAGTGATTCACTTTGATGAATGAGCCCAGCGGAATCATGTCACCTTGGTCATTGCGAACCTTCAGCTGGGTAATCTGTTCAGGCTCCTGGCGGAAATCCTCTTGCGATTGCACATTCACCTGATAGTTACGCCCAAACTTGTTGAAGTCATTGACGTACATCGAACCCAAGTAAATCTGCATGGTGGAGAAAATGTCATCCACACCCACGCCCTGCATCATGGCTTTCTCACGATCCACATCGACATCAATCTGCGGTGTATTCACCTGAAAACTTGTAAACGCACCGGTTAATTCCGGCGCCTGCCAGGCTTTCTGGATGATCTGCTGGGTATTGGCATATAACGCTTCATAACCGAGATCCGCTTTATCCTGAATTTGCAAACGGAAACCGCCGATCGTGCCGATACCACTCACTGGAGGCGGTGGGAATATCACTACAAAGGCTTCCTGAATCGCCGAGAATTTACCATTTAATGCACCAGCAATCGCATGACCGGATAATTCATCGGTGGTGCGTTCTGCAAAGGGCTTCAGGGTGACAAATACCACGCCTGAGCTTGGGCTATTGGTAAAACCATTGATGTTCAAGCCGGGGAAGGCAACGGCTGATTCAACACCCGGGTGCTCCAGGGCGATACGCGACATTTCGCGCATCACGTCTTCTGTACGATCCAGCGAGGCCGCATCAGGCAATTGCGCAAAAGATACTAGATACTGCTTATCCTGAGACGGCACATAACCGGTGGGTGTTGAAACAAACTGTTGGCCTGTGAGGGCCAGCAAGCCGACGTAAAGAAAAACCACAACACCAGCACCGCGGATCGCTCGACCAATACCGCGGGTATAGGCTTTGCTGCCGCGATCAAACAAGCGGTTAAACGGCGCAAACAACCAGCGACCAAATAGCCCGTCAATCAAACGGCTGAAGCGATCCTTTGGCGCATCGTGGCTGCGTAGCAATAGAGCAGATAAAGCTGGGCTCAAGGTCAGTGAATTGATCGCTGAAATGACTGTGGAAATAGTAATCGTGAGGGCGAACTGTTTATAAAACTGCCCCGTCAATCCAGACATAAATGCGGTCGGAATAAACACCGCCGCCAATACCAGTGTGGTGGCGATAATTGGACCGGTCACTTCCTTCATCGCGCGTTTTGACGCGGCGATAGACGATAAGCCCTTTTCGATATTTCGTTCGACGTTCTCCACCACCACAATTGCGTCATCCACGACAATACCGATGGCTAAAACCAGTCCAAATAGCGACAGTGCATTGAGGGAAAAGCCCATCATCTGCATAAAGGCAAAGGTGCCGATCAATGATACCGGTACGGCTGCCAACGGAATGATGGCTGCACGCCAGTTTTGCAGGAATAAGATAACGACGATTACTACCAGCAGCAGCGCTTCAAACAGTGTTTTAACTACCGCTTCAATCGAGCCGCGAACAAAAACCGTCGGGTCATAAACAATGGCGTAATCGACGCCCTCAGGGAAGGTTTCTTTCAGCTCGTCCATGCGAGCGCGCACACCGTTGGAAATGTTGATCGCATTCGAACCGGGACGTTGGAAAATAGGGATCGCCACGGCCTGTTTGTTATTCAGCAACGAGCGTAGGGCATAGTTACTGGAGCCTAACTCAACGCGGGCTACGTCGCTCAGGTGAACAATCTGACCTTGCTTACCGACTTTAATAACGATGTTTTCAAATTCTTCTTCTGTGGTCAGGCGGCCTTTTAGATTGATCAGCAGTTGGAAATTGTTTTTTGCAGTTGGCTGAGCGCCTAAGCTACCGGCAGCCACCTGCTGGTTTTGCTCGCGAATTGCGCCAACCACATCCATGGCGGTTAAGTTTAATGCGGCAATTTTTTGTGGGTCCAACCACACGCGCATGGAATATTGACCTGCGCCAAATAATCTAACGCTGCCTACACCATCGACGCGTGCAAGTTCATCCTTAACATTCAGGTCGGCGTAATTTGATAGGTAGAGCATGTCGTAACGATCATCGGGCGAGATCAAATGCACCACCATGGTTAGGTTAGGTGATGATTTTTCCGTGACGACGCCTAAGCGCTGCACTTCCTCTGGCAAACGCGGCAGGGCGCGTGCAACCCGGTTCTGTACTAATACTTGAGCATCATTAATATTCGTGCCTAAGGCGAAGGTGACGGTCAACGTCAACTTGCCATCAGACGTCGCCTGGGATGACATATAGAGCATGCCTTCAACGCCGTTAATGGCTTGTTCTAAAGGTGTCGCAACGGTATCACCGATGACGCTGGGGTTGGCGCCTGGGTACTGCGCCGTCACCACGACTGTTGGGGGCACGACGTCAGGGTATTCAGTGATCGGTAATTGAAAAACGGAAATTGCACCGACGATTAAAATCACCAGAGAGATCACGCCTGCAAAGATAGGTCTTACAATAAAAAACTGGGAAAACTTCATAACCTCGGTCCTTAACCTGGATTAGCTGCAGGTAATTCGGTGGTCGCGATGGTTACTTTGTCTAACCAAATATCGACACGCTGTTGCAAACCTTTGAGCTTCGCTAGCACCTGTTCGCTGGCCATCGGAACCATATCCGGAGTTACCGGTGAGCCGGGACGCACACGCTGTAATCCATTAACCACAATGCTGTCATCAGCGCTTAAGCCATCAGTAATCAAACGTAGGCCGTTAACTTTTTTACCAAGGGTGACAGAGCGGTATTGCGCGTTATTCTCGTTATCAACCACCAGCACGAATTTATGATTCAGGTCGGTGCCAATGGCTTTCTCGTCGATAAGAATTCCGTCATGACTTGCGCTGCCGACTAATTTAACCCGCGCGAATAAACCTGGAATGAATAGGCCTTCGGCATTATCAAAAACACCTCGTACTCGAATGGTTCCGGTTTGACGGTCTATCTGGTTATCGATGAAATCGATATGGCCTGTGTGCGGAAATTTTTTGTCATTCGCTAAACCCATTAATATCGGGAATTTCGTTTCAGCTGCGTTAGGGCGTAAACCGTCACGCGCCAGTTGGTTGTACTTTAGAAAGGTCTGTTCATCGGCATCAAAATAGGCATACACCTTGTCGGTCGATACCAATGATGTCAGCTGGCTCTGGCCGGCCGTTACATAGTTGCCTTTGGTGATCGCGGCACGCGAAACGCGACCAGAAATGGGTGCTGTCACTTGCGTGTAGCCCAGATCAAGCTGGGCCTGTTCCAACGCAGCTTTTTTAGATAATACGTTTGCGGAAGCCTGTTGGTGACGCGCCAACCGGTTATCCAGAGCCTCTAGAGACATCGCGTTCTGCTTCTGTAAGTGCTTGCCGCGCTCCAGTTCGCGCTTCGCTAATACAGCCTGGCTTTGAGCATCAACAAGATCTGCTTTGAGGCGTGCGACTTCCGTTTCAAAAGGTTTGGGATCGATCTGGAATAATATATCTCCGGCCTCAACAAAAGCGCCTTCATGGAACAGTACGGTGTCAATGTAACCGGAAACACGGGGGCGTAAATCCACTGTCTGTGGCGCTTCAAGACGTCCGGTAAATTCATCCCATTCGGTGACACGCTCATTGATAACCTTAGCCACACTTACCTGTGGTCCGGGCTGAGGGCTGTGACCTGTTTGCTCCTGCGCCGATGGCTGGCATGCGGCCAAGATCGAAACAGCAATTATGATCAACGTCAGTTTAGTGAGTCGTTTTCCGGTTTTCATCGTGCACTCCATGGGCAGAAAATTTTCTAGGGGTGCAGTCTACGCCTCAAAAAACATCACAAATAATTTTTAATTTATATCGAACGCATAATTTTAAATGATATATGTGGTCGTCAAAGACATAAGGTACTATGATGATTAGCTCGTTAATCAATAAATAGGTGTTGTGTTATGCGCCCGCAAGAACTCAATCTCTTAGTTATTTTTGATACCATCATGACTGAGAAATCCATCACACGAGCTGCCGAAAGGCTATCAATGACTCAGCCTGCGGTTTCCAATGCGGTTGCTCGAATGCGGGCTAACTGGAAAGATGACTTGTTTGTGAAGGATGGCCGTAACATCCAGCCCACGAGTTATGCAACCAACCTGTGGGACCAGGTTCGTCTCCCTTTGCAGAACCTCAATGAAGCCATTGAGCCAGGGGCATTTGATCCCAAAACGGCCAAACGGACCTTTCGTGTAGCCGTGGCAGATATTGCTGTGGACACCGCATGGTTAGAGATGCGCCAGCTATTTGAAAAAGAGGCGCCGGGCATTAACATGCATGCGGTGCCGTACACTATCGTCAATACGGAAAAAGTACTGGAAGACGCTGACGTTGATTTAGTGTTAAGCGCCAAAAGCCCCATAAACGGTCGAATCCTGTCTACTCACCTGTTTGATTCATACCACCTCTGTGTGATGCGTAAAGATCACCCTTTGGCCAAACCCAACTTATCCATTGAAGAATTCGCTGCTGCCGACCATTTGCTGGTTTCGCTCTCAGGCGACAGTACCGGTCCGACTGATCAGGCGTTACAGCAGCTGGGGTTGAGTCGGCGAGTAGCAATCACGGTGAATCACTTTGCCTCAGCGGCACCGATCATCATGGATAGCAACCTGATTGCTATGCTGCCATCGGGCGCCATACATAAACACGTCCCTAGTGGAAAGCTGTCTATTACAAAGCCGCCTATAGACATTCCACCGGTGCCAGTTTCGATGTTATGGCACAAGCGCCAGGATAATGATGCGGGTCTTAAATGGTTGCGGCACCACCTTAAACGGATATCTGTTCATCGCTGGACCAGCAATGCCAATGAAATGTGTAAGCTTATCTGTAAATAGAGTGCGTTTATTGTTGCAGAGCGAATAGGTGCAGGGCGTTGTTAGCGGACTTTAGATAACGCTAGAAACCATCAGCCCAAGGTGAAAAGCCTGGTTTATTTTTTGCCTTCCAGTTGCTCTTTTAAGTCAGCAAAGGGATTAAAGGTTGCAGGTTTAAGTTTGCCATCTTTGGTGCTGCCAAAACGCACCAGATTTTCAAACTTGGTGTGTTCTTCATCATGACAGTACAGGCATAACAATTCCCAGTTGCTGCCATCGGAGGGGTTGTTGTCGTGATCATGATCCCGGTGGTGAACCGTCAGCTCTCGTAAGCTCGCTCCACTGAACTCCCTACTGCATCGGCCACAAACCCAGGGGTAGAGTTTTAAGGCCTGTTCACGATAGCTTTTTTCGCGTTTGGCTATGTACTCGCGTTGTTCCGCGAGTACTTTCGCTGCTTTGCTAGATTTTTCCATGGAGTCTCCAAGACGATTGTTCTTTTGTCTTCTGGCGGTGTTGAAAGCGCACTCAATCGGTCACTTATAAGTATAAGCTCCCTCATTCCGTGCGCTTTCGCCTAGCCAGCAAACAAAATCCCGGCTCGTCACATTGCGTTACTCTAACATCAAAAGGAAACTAGCAAGCAGTTAAATAATACGCGAGTAACGTATCTCCGAATTCGGTTTCAGGTACGCATCAAACATCATGCAGATACTGCGAATTAACAAACGACCGCCGTCGTTTACGGTGATGCTGTCGGCATCGAGGCGGATTAAGTCGTCCTCGGCGAGAGGCTTCAAGCGCTCCAGTGATTCAGCGAAGTAGTCGGTAAAATTAATGCCGAATTCATCTTCAACTTCCTTAAAGCTGAGTTTGAAGTGACAGATCAATTTATTGATGACCGTTTTGCGCAGAATATCATCGTCGTTGAGGGTGAAACCTTTGGTGACGGGTAGATCGTCGTTATCGAGAGCTGATTGGTAGCTTTCAATATCTTTGAAATTCTGTGCGTAGACGTTATCGATGGCGCTGATGGCGGAGACGCCCATCGCAACCATGTCGCAGCCGCCATGGGTCGCATAACCCTGGAAGTTACGTTGTAATTTACCTTGCTGCTGGGCGATGGTCAGTTCGTCGTCGGGTTTGGCGAAGTGATCCATGCCGATATACACATAGCCAGCTTCGGTGAGGCGAGTGATGGCGTATTCCAGCATCTGCAATTTAACCTGGGGTTCGGGTAGCAGGCTTTCGTCGATCTGTTTCTGAACCTTAAACAGGTGTGGCATGTGCGCGTAGTTGAACAGCGACAGGCGATCCGGGTTCAACTCAATGGTTTGCTCCAGCGTACGCTTAAGTGTTTCCATGGTTTGCATGGGCAGGCCATAGATCAAATCCATGCTGACGGAATGGAAACCTTCACGATGAATAGCGTCCATCAGATCTGAAACTTCCTCGAAGCTGTTAAAGCGGTTAACGGCTTTTTGTACCTCAGGGTCAAAATCCTGAACACCCATGCTGATGCGGTTAAAGCCGATTTCGCGCAATACCGCTATGGTGTCTACAGACATGCGGCCGGGGTGAATTTCAATGGAGTATTCACCGCTGTCGTCATCGAGCAGGTTAAAGTGTTTACGTGTTGCGGCCATTAATTCGCGTTTTTCATCATCGCTGATGTAAGTTGGCGTGCCGCCACCCCAGTGCAGTTGTACCACGGGACGGCTGTTGTCGAAATTAGCCGCCTGCATTTCAATTTCCTTAATCAGACGAT
>Ga0209395_1003848_pt1 | contig 18179 bp, 16 predicted proteins | sample GOMGulsemesocosm_3_FD_184635 | JGI IMG/M metagenome (GOLD analysis project Ga0209395, IMG submission 184635) | Methane-oxidizing microbial communities from mesocosms in the Gulf of Mexico - GOM9D Gulf of Mexico (SPAdes) (version 2) | ecosystem: Environmental > Aquatic > Marine > Cold seeps... | reverse complement strand
ATGTGGCTGTCTGAAAACGAAGGGGCTAAATTTTGGCTGAATGTTTTAACTGAGCTGCAAAACCGAGGCGTTAAAGATATTCTCATTGCTTGTGTGGATGGCCTCAAAGGCTTTCCTGATGCGATCAACGCTGTGTACCCACAAACCCAAATTCAGCTTTGCATCGTGCACATGGTACGTAATTCGGTGAGGTATGTACCTTGGAAAGATTACAAAGCGGTGACGGCTGATTTAAAGAAAATTTACCAAGCGACGACCGAAGAAAGCGCCTTACAATCACTCAATGATTTTAGTGAAAAATGGGATAAAGATTATCCGCAAATTAGCCGGTCTTGGCATCAGCATTGGGAAAATTTAAATACGCTATTTAATTATCCACCCGATATCCGAAAAGCCATTTACACCACCAATGCAATCGAATCACTGAACAGCGTTATTCGCAAAGCCACGAAGAAACGAAAGGTATTCCCAACAGACGAATCGGCCCTAAAAGTGGTTTACCTGGCCATCCGCCAAGCATCAGAAAAATGGACAATGCCCATAAGGAATTGGAAACCGGCCTTGAATCGTTTTATGATTGAGTTCGAAGACCGTTTGAAAGACTACATTTAAAACTGGCGGTTACACAGAATGGCTTACAGCCTCTAACTTCTACCAGATAGCCGGAATTCAAGATGTTCTCCCCTCATCACACTGTTTTGACATGTAAAACCCAAAGCCGCTCCAACCTAATAACTGCAGGCGTAATAGATACTCCATAACCCTAAGTATGACTGATGCTCTATCATCTCGATGGTATGGTATTACTTTTTGTTCAAAGTTAGTGATGTTGGCCGCTATCGCAGCAACAGGGTAGACCGGTACCTTTAGTTCGGGGGTTTATTTTGACTTCCAGGGGGAACTTCATGGCGATGGGGGTAGCCACCTGTCTTTGTATTCCGGTAATATTGATCATGGAATATGTGCTGCGTTCTTCGCCCGTTATGCTGGGCGTTACTTCGGGGAATAGATGTGGGAATACAGCGGTAAGTAATTGAGCAGTCATTAATTGTAAAAATAGTGTCTACTTTCCGTGGGCAACACCAGAGCTTATTTTCACTGGTTTTATTAAAGCCTTGAAACTGGCTTTAGCATCAATCAGTTCAACGAGTGGTGGGTACGCTCTAGGGAGAGTGCAAATGAAAGATGATAAACATAAGCCCCATGAGACTGACGCTGTAGTTATACTTTACCGGTATGCTGCGGCCGGCCTAGTTCTTGGTTTCGCTTTGTCCCTTGGAATTTATGGGTGGCCTTTTTAGGGTGGTCGAGAGAAGTATGACCAGTAAAGTGACATGGGAATAGACCCAGTCTTGACCGTAGAAAGCCCTCCAATCGAGGGTTTTTTTATGCCCAGGGAATATGCTGGACATATAGGCGAGTTATTGTTGTAGTATCTAAATAAAGTTGCCAGCCTAAAAGCAGAAGGTAAATACAATGAGTGATATTACGGAATCATCCGAACTTCAAGCAGTATTAAGGCGCCTTTCAGAGTTGGCTTCAGACGGTTCAACGGAGCATTGCGCTGTAGTTCGGAGTGATTTGGCCGCATTGCTAACGGCATATAACAAGAATACGAAGATACCAGATATTTTTGACTCTATAATCACTAAAACTACAGGATATGAGCCAACAGAGAGAGAGAAAGGTTTTTTTGATGGCCTTGAATCAGATGAAGAAGCCAATATTGCATTCGAAATGACCATGACAATAATTGACCATGATCTATTTAATCCAATTGTTGATGAAGAAGAATTAGCCTTGCAATAATGAAGGGGAGAATTCGGGAAAATACTATAAAGAAATCGAAACCAAATGCAGAAACACAGAGGGCAATAAAATTATTACGCTGCTATCCATCATTAGAACTTATTGGATGCCTATTAGCCTGTTCATTCTTACTGTTATTACAATCCTGTCTCTCTACCCTCTGGAAAGCTTGCCCTCTGTGCCTGGCAGCGACAAAACCCACCACTTTATAGCCTATGCGGCACTTATGTTTCCGGCAGCATTGAAAAAACCAAAATACTTGCCATTTATCGGCCTGTTCTTTGTAGGTTGGAGTGGTGCGATTGAGTTAATACAACCCTTTGCTAATCGTTATGGGGAGTGGCTTGATCTTGCTGCGAATACGGCCGGTATAGTGTGCGGTTTGCTAATAGCCCAGGTTGTTAATAGGGTATTCATTAACACCCAAGGTCAATTAAAAAAGAGCTAAGTAAGGGAATAGACGTTTTACAGTGCGGCTGTAACTGACTGGAGTAATAAATTAATCTTTATCTTGTGATTGCCGCTAACGGTACTAAGGGATAAAGGAGAAGCCTGTGTCAGAAGTTAATGATATCAATACGGCGTCGATAACCGCGCAACAGAACGTAGATAAAACCCAAGGTGATAGGGGCGATATATCTATTGCGCAAGCCGCAGATGGGGCCTTGGACATTATGCACGACAACTTACAGCGTATTCGAGATCTGGCGGTACAGGCGGCTAACGCCACTATTTCTGATGCCGAGCGACAAGCTCTGCAATCTGAAGTGAATCAGCTGATCGCTGAAATTAATCAAACCTCAGGCAGAGCCAACTCAAACGCCGCAAATGATTAGAGGCACCTTTCTCGTGTCGCTAATAATGAGAAGCGTATGAGGCAGGTTTAAACTAAACTTAGCGAGCGTGATCGGCTATAAAATGAGGCTGCTAATAATCCAATAAAAGCCTCAACTCGAGGTTTTTTATGTTCGGGGAATAGAGCGGTAACAACATCGGGTGTTAAGTGAGCAGTGATTAATGTATCAAGTAACTTAGCCTCTTACCGACTCCTTATAGCATCACCAAGGCCATTAAGCTTCGGGGAGCCATCCACTGCTGATTTTCTCCAAGCCCTCTTGTGGTCTCCAAACAGCTTAGTTCGGACAACATTTGGCCTTCTCTTTTTGAGGCTTAAACCTCTTTCAGCAGCTTCACGATTTCTAACGGTTCTGGCGGCAGTCAGACAGCTCTTCTCAGTTTTATAGTTGTGGAAATAGAACAGCTTCGCAAAGAGGGTCTTCTGTTTGATATATCCCGAAGCTGTATATTCTCCAGGGATATTCTCAGTGAATCGTACTTGATAATAGGGGCGACCACCACTAGCAGGCTTCAATACACGTCCTATCCATTTATTGTTTCCTGTGTCGTAAGGGGTTGGTTCATTCATGGGTATAGGTATTGTCTGTGGTCAATAAGCTTACATTAGCATTCCTATCAGGCTTTAAGCTACTGTTAGTATTCTTATGTGTATAGGCAGTTAAGGGGCATGGGAATTGTCCTGATTCTTGCCGAATAAGCCCTCAAAATGTGGGTTTTTTTATGGTCTGGGAATATGGGGGGTGTATGGCTGCTTATCTGATGGTGGCTATGATACCAGCTCTAACTCGAGGGCTATTTAAATGTGCCTCTACAGTATGAGCCGAAGGAAAATTGTTGGGATAACTCTCAAATGGAATCATTCTTTAGCCGTTGTAAAGTGGAGCTGATTTATGCCGAGCAATATAAGTCGATTGAAGAGGCAAAAATCCGGTATCTTTGATTACATAGAAAATTTTTACAACAGGTTAAAAAGGCACTCAGTAATTGGCTACGTTAGCCCTGCAAAAATTGAGCGCTTATGCGCATAATATGGTGTCTACTTAACGTGGGGAACACCACCTTTAAAAGCAAGAAAAGAGAAGTTTCATGGCAATACAAGCAGACCACAAAGATATTATCAACTTGATAATGGGCGATTTAACCCAGTTTCATATTCCTATTTATCAACGAACATATACATGGGAAGCCAATGACCAAGTTGATAAATTGATGGATGATATTATTGAATTTGGGAATGAGTATAAAGATAATACGAGGGCGGAGTATTATATTGGTAACGTAATTGTTAAAAATCAAACTCGTGGTCTAATAACGGAGAGGGTTGTCATAGATGGACAACAGCGAATTACGACCTCTGTTTTATTTCTTTGTGCAATCCGTGATATTTACCTCCATAAGTATATTTCAGATGAAGGCAATCAAACAGCTAGAAATATCCATAAAATCTTATACTCCCAAGAGGGAACAGAAGTAAAGCTAAAGTTAAACAATATGGAAAATCAACAGGCATTGACTAATTTACTTTCTGCTTCTGGTGATGAAACGTCATATTCTGATAAGCAAACAAGATACGTAAAAAATTACAATCATATCCACAAGCGCCTTTCCAGAATGGGAGAAGAGAAATTCAATGAATTTCTTGGGTTATTAAAAAGGGTCAAAGTTGTGGTAATTTCACTTGATGAAGATCAAGATGAAAACTCTGTTTTTGAATCAATTAACAGCCTCGGAAAACCACTTGCAGGGTCAGACTTAATTAAAAATTACCTATTCACATTCAAAAACTATGAATGTGATCATGAGAGTGAAGTAAGATTAACAAATAAATATACCAGATCATTTGAGGTATTATTCAAAGATGAAGATAACATAGAGGAAGAACTTGAATCTTTTTTCAGGTCATATATCGCAGTAAAAACGCAATGGCTGGTAAAAAAAGACCCCAAAATATTGTACTACTCATTTAAGAAGTATATTGGTGATATAACCACTATTGATATGTGTGAGGGGATCATACGTGATTTAGCAAAGTGGGCTCTAATCTATCAAACTATAAGAGTAAGACATCACCCAGATATTGATTTCAATCATATGGGATATATGAGAACTTCATTCGGCATATATGTAACATTACTTATGGAAATGCTGGATAAATATTCACATATTGAATCAAATGAACTTATCGTGGATGACAAAAATGGCTTTAATGAAGTACTTAAAGCACTGGTTGCATATGACGCTTCAAGATTTATTGCTAACTATCCAACAGGCGAACTCACTAGGTTTATTCCTATGGTCTTCAATAGGATATCAAATGATTTTACTGAGTACGGAAGTTATGCGGAGCGATTTACCGCTTTAGTTTCTAGCGCTGCAGAAGGCTATCGAATACCAAGCATAGAGGTATTGAAAAAGAGTGTTATTTCAAATGATTTGTATAGTAGAAAGCGTCAGAAAATTAAAAAAATATTGATTCTTCTAGAAAATATAGGGAAAAAGGAAATTGTAAATTACGAAAAAGATTTAAGGAAATCTCAAATTGAACATGTTATGCCGCAAACACCCGCGACGGGTAAATGGAGCTATATATCAATAGAAGATCATGAAAAATACTTACATACACTCGGCAACCTCACCCTAACTTACGACAATCAGAAGCTTGGTAATATGGGGTTTTCGGAGAAAAAAGAAATATTGATCGAGAAATCTAGAATAATATTGAATCAATCTCTGTCTAGTCTTGAAGAATTCGGTATACCAGAAATTGAAGCACGTGCTAACGAGCTTCTAAATACATTCGTTGAAGAATATCTGAATATTGTTTAAAGCAGTGGATTGCCAATTGACGTATAGCCTAACAAAAGCATACAGCGGACAGTTAAAATCGACGTTTCGCTACGCTTTTAACTTCCGCTGATGCTAGGTGGTGTTACCCACGAAAAGTAGACATCATCTACAGTTAGATAACGGTCTGGCAGTGTGGGACACTGCAGAGCTAATTGGCCAGTTAAGTGATATGGGAATAGACCCGGTTCTGACCATACTAAGCCCTCAGATGAGGGTTTTTTTATGCCCAGGGAATATGGGTAATATATTCGCTTGGCTGCCCATGATCGTAAATACGTGGCGCCGGTCACCATCCAGGACATTAATTTGTCTGCATTGCTACACGGAAGGCCAGTCTAGAAGAAGGTTCATTTTAAAGAAGGGTGTTTTTGTTATGAGTTCAAAGGTGTAGTGGCATAGTGAATCTGGCCACCTAACTAGAGCTGAATGGCTCGTTATCAGGCATGGGGATAGAAGTAGATAATATTATTGATATGAAGTTACTAAGTAGGCTATATTGAGCTGGTTAAGTACTCGCAAAGTCTTAACAAACAACAAGAGCCCTGGCGCCGTTAACGCTGGGGCTTTTTTATGCCTACAAACCCCAAATTGGAATTGAGTGTATGAGCTGAGTATCTAGGTTGAAACTGGGTTAAAGTACTCCGCTTCATTAGGGGGTAGTATGCGATATATCATTTTCATTTTATTACTGACAGGGGTGGCCAGCACTTTTGCTGGCGGCGCATCCTTTAGCAAGTCAAAAAAGGTATTGGCCAAGCAGGTCTATGCCGACCACCAAGTAAGTTTCTATTGTGGGTGTGATTATTCCCTCAAACCCAAACCCGGCAATGCCAGCAAAAAAAGATTAAGCCCAGACTGGACCAGTTGTGGTTACGAGCCTCGTAAACAAGCCAAGCGCGCTAGCCGTATCGAATGGGAGCACGTTATGCCAGCTCACCACTTCGGGCAACACATGCAATGCTGGCGCAAGGGTGGCCGTAAAGCCTGCCGTAAGGACCCTTTATTCAAACAGCTCGAATCTGATATGCATAACCTAGTGCCGGCGGTGGGTGAGGTCAACGGCGACCGCTCTAACTATAAATTCGGTATGATCGAAGGCGAGAAAAGAGCCTATGGCCAGTGTGATGTAGAGATTAATTTTAAAGCGAAACGTGTAGAGCCTGCCCCAGGTGTAAGAGGGGATATCGCCCGCATCTATTTCTATATGTCGGATCGCTACGGTGTGCGCCTAAGCAAACAACAAAGGCAGTTGATGAGAGTCTGGTCCAAGCAGGATCCCGTTGATGCCTGGGAGCGTGAAAGGAATCTGAGGATCAAGCGTATACAGGGTAATGGCAATAAATTTGTTTTTTGATGCCGGGTTGATGGGTGTGAAAATGGAAATTATCAGGTTATGAGCCATTTAGACGTCTATTCAAAAATCTACAACGGCCCCGTGCCCATGGCGGAATCTTTGGGTGGGGGGATGATGATGGCTTGTTAAGCTACATCCATTTTTCAATTTTCTTCAGGTTTGCAATGACAATCTGCTGTGCCTCGGGTTTTGTTTCCATTTTATCCAGTCTATAGCACTGCAATACATACTGAAGTAACGCCGCTTTACATTTAATCGTGAGTTTATTACGTGTCATGTTGTAGTCATGAGCAATGACTTTTTGCTGTGCTTTCTCCAACCTTGGATCTGGGCCGATGCATAGCTCTATCTCGGTATTCCAGGCAGTATCCTTTTCGAGTCCATGTTCACTTACTTCCATGATCTCTGGAGTGTCCCTGAAGCGGTTCAAGACAAAATCTCGATAAGCACCATTCTTTTCACAGTAGGCCCTCACATGCCACCGCATGGGAGTACATACAAGGGTGTGCGGTACTATTATTCTTCCATCTGTCTCCGGATTGTTAAGGGATATATAACCGATATCAATCCGTCTCTGTTCCCTTGCTGCTTGCACTAAGTTTCTCAATATCACTGGGTCTACGGCTCTACAGGGGGGTTGTAATATATGTGTATTGGCGAAGCCAATATCGAGCCCCTGTGACGTATGGGCGATGTCTTCAGTTCTGCTTAGTATATGCAGGTATTCATCTGCAATGCCCCTGGTCACAGCTGGCTTAAATTGATCCGTGGGTATGTATCCCTTTATGTGTTTATCATATACAAGGTTACCTGGCCCAACACTTCTAATGTATTCGTTGATGTCTTTACTTGCCTGCTGACGACCAATGCCAAAAGCATTACGTAGATGCTGGGTGGTCAATCGGCCTTCCCAGTAGGAGACGATTTCTATTAAACGGTAACGAAGTAATAGGTCCCAGCGATATGGCAAGTTCATGAAATTCCTTTTATTGCTTCTATTATGATCATTAATAATATATGTAGTTTATAGGTACATGTCGTATTTGTAGCATACTGGGCTAAGGCTGGGAAGTATGAGTAAGTGACACATGCATCATTGTGGCGCTTAAAGCTAATAATGGTTTTAGTGAGATTGAGCAATGCTATAAGGGGGATTGGATTCCAGCTTCTGGTACTGGCTATCACCCCTTATATGGCTAGTTCCCATGCTTTGCAGCCATGTAGTCTTCATACTCTCCAAGGTACAAGTCATCGTTGGGCGACAAATACCCCATTAGAAAAATAACGACTAAAAAAAACATCCCTGCCGCTACCTTCTTAAGCTTTTTCTTGTTTAGTGAATTCATTGATATCTCCTCTGTATTTCATCATATAGATACCTGCTCAAAAATCGAATGTGAACCTGCTCCAAAACACGACATGTATATGTATACACAGTAGATATGTATCACAAAGCTACATATGGTTAATTTACTTTAAGACATGGATAAGGCACGGCAGCACTGGTTCATACGGTTGTGTTGTTCATTAAAAGGATGAAAAAATTGGCGGTCAAGAAACTATTCGTCTTGTTTGTGGTAATGAAGGGTGTGCTCATTGCAACCTACATTCTTAAACAAGATGAACATGGCGCAATTAGTACATGTACTGCCGGTGACCCATATGCTTCTTATCGTGACTGTAGCCCATTACATTGAGTTTTTTAATTCACCAAGATTAATTAATAGGGAGATATAAGATGTGGATCATCATATTAATCGTGGTATCAATCCCCATGCTTGTCATCGGCGGCATGGTGATGAATGTCCAAGAGGAATTTAACCCCGACCTGAAAGAGCGCAGACGCCAGACTGCAGAGCACGACGCTGTTTTTGTAAGAAACTTAGTCCTAATCAGTTTGATCGTAGTAGTGTTGTTCTTCATAGCGATTACCTGATGAAACTCATTATATTGTTGATATTTCTTATACCGGCAATACTGTTTGTCATCTTAATGTTTAAAGCATTCGGCTGGATAGCAGGGCTGTCGTTCCTCGATCTTATTAAGCCAAACAAAGAATCCGCTAATGAGAATACACTCGATGATCATGAGGCGGGGATGGAGAGTAGCCTAAGTTTTGGAAGAATATTAAGTATAATCTTCTGTTTACTGGTGATTGTTCTTATCGTAAAAAATACCTAGTTACTCAACAAGACGAAAAAATATTACTCAGAAAATTGAAATAGAAGACTAATTAGAAACGAGTATTTTTAATAAGTGTAAGAAGTATTCATAAGACATAGGTTTGGATTTTTTTGTTAAAGCGGTAGAGCTTTATTTCGCATATCACTCTCAGAATACATCCATTACCGCTGTATCAATGATGAAGTTAAAGCCAAGGAACAATAAATAACAAAAAAGGTATTCATAATAGGATTATTCGATTGGGGTACAGATAAAGTCTGGCTGGTTAAGAAAACTGTGATCAAGTCCAAGGTAAAGGGATGCTCAATGACAAATTTGAATTAGACGGTGAGTATGTTGAGAGCGTCGATATAGTAGCTGATAAGGTTATAGGTAAAATAGGCGTTGAAAACATCATCAATACAAAGAAAATATTCGACAAGTTAGCAAACACGAACACTAAACCTGATATCTAGAAGGTGAGCAGGTGGTCAAGCCCTTCATGGATGCGATTCCTCTGACCTAGGTTGTGGAGGTCGATATGAGAGTAAGGGCAGCAATCAAGACTTAGGGCATGGATGTCGAGTCTTCTGCAGCATGATTCATCCATTAAGCGAATTAATATACAAGGAACACCATGTCACTTTTCAATCGCCTCACTCCAGCCACTATTGGCGCGGCCATACGAAATGCGAAGGATAGAGTCATCTACAGTGCTCCATCGTTAACAGATGATGTAGCCTCAGCGCTGATTATGGCAAATGACAAACTGGGTGATGACAATCTAACCGTCATTATTGACTTCAGTGAGCATTTGTTTCGTTTGGGTTATGGCACCTGTGAATCGGTAACGATGCTTATTGCTAAAGGAGTAAAGGTTCGCAAGCAGTCTGATTTGCGAATCGCCTGCTTGATCATTGATGGACAGGGTTGGATTTTCTCATTGATGCCCATGGCAGTTGAGTCACAGCAGATGAGTGGGGTGAATGCGGTTGAGTTGAGTATTGACCAGGTGGTGGAGGTAATCAGGGTATTACAGCTCGAAGATAAAGATTCGGCAGAGATAGGTCAGCAAATTCTTAGTAATAATGAGGTAAGAGAGGTAAGTAAACAGATATTTAATCTGGAGCGAAGGGTCCGAGTGTATCAGGCACATCTTCAGTTTGTGGAACTGGAGCTGGAAGGTGGCAGCATAGGACAGCGTACCATCAAATTACCAAAAGATTTGAAGTTGGCGATATTTTCAAGTGATAGAAATATTGAAGAAAGGTTAAATGCCAGCTACAAGCTCATCACCGGTGAATTGGTTGATGATTTTTCTCGCTTTAGGCATGACATAAATCGCATTCGCGATTCATATGCTCCTAGCCTAGGTAAGCGCTTGGGGCGGGTGTTGCTGAAATCCAGAAAGGCTGAGTTCTTGATCGAGCTGACCAAGATTGAAGAGAAGTTAAATGAATATTGTAAATCAGCCCTGCAAAGCATGGAGGATGGCATCGAAAAATCACTGTTTGAATTGGCAAATACACTTGCTCCCCGAGTGACCAAGAGTCCACCGGTCAGTTTAAGGGCCCGCTCTTCAGATATAGACGACGAAATATCCAGGGAGTACCTGATGGCAATTCTGCGTAAGGCTGCACCATCGGCTGAGAAGTTGATTAACACCACAAAGCTACATTGCACCTTCAAAGACGTCACCATTGAACTGCTGCACGATGATAAATTTCAGAAAACGATCAGTGAGTTATTCCCATACGAGAAGTGGTCAAAACCGTTCGAGGACTTCGATGCAGCCCAGGCAGACTACTCGCTAGGTCAATGATTGATCAGATACACTCAAAAGTCGGATCGCTATAAGTAGTCGAATTAAGCCAAAGTTATAGTTTTAAACTAACCTGTTGATTTGAAAGTTATTTTTTTCGAAACGGGCGTTTACTTTTGTAGGATTAACCGACAATATTATAATAAGCCTGTGACTATTACGCCTCTGGCAAGTAAGTGATGTGAGTCTAAGAGTGTGTGCAATCCAAGAGCAGAAAATTAAAATCTTTCATCTTCACTAGTGTTTAGTCCAGACAATCAAGCAAGGAGTTATGTAGAAATTGATTACCAGTAAATTTACAGTTTCCCATGCATTGCCTGTCATGGAACTACCAGTATATTGCGATATAACAAAAGAGACAGGATGTTAGATTCAATCAGGGAGGCAATTAATAAGGCATTTATAACAACTCCAGCTCCAGTTTCAGATGTAGAGCTGATCCAGATTAGAAAAGGCAGTTCTCCGGCCCTTATCTGCATTGATGGCTTTTTGTGCGAAGGTGATGATACCAGTAGGGAATGGCTTTCAAATATTCCTTCTCAGTACTCTAAGCGAGCTATTTATGCTCTGAAGTGGGAATCGAAGAACCTCATCGATTTTGCAACAGCAGTCAATTCTATTGGTGCCATGGGTATAGCTGTGAGACCTGGGTTGTTTGGAGTGGCAAACGTTATTATGGATGCGAGAAAGCCCTGGGTCAACGCGCGAAATAATACTCCTGTCGTTGGAGTATGGCTGGCAAATTATATTCAAAAAAGCGAAAGAAAGTTTGTCATTATTGGACACTCTTTAGGGGCAAGAGTAGCTTACTACTGTCTTGATCACCTTAGTAAAATCAAGTGTTATGGTCAAATAAAGGACGTGCACTTGTTAGGCGGTTCAGTAGATAACCATGCCTGCAGCAGTAAACAAAAACAAATTAACTGGTATGGTCTGGATAAAGTTGTCACTGGTAATATCCGAAACTATCACTCTGATGAAGACAGTATTTTAAAATTCCTGTTTAACTTGCTGGAAGGCTTTACTGAAGATCCTATTGGGCGACATCCCATCGATAATGGCTGCGTTATTAATCACAATGTAACATCGCAGGTGTCAGGGCATACTGAATTCAAAGCTCAACTTGCAAAATATATTGCGTAACAAAAAGATAAAGGTGAAAAAAAATGCTACAAAATTTAAAAACTTCCCTAAAGGCTAATGTAAATGAGGCATTGAGCGAAGCATTTAATGAGGGGGCTGCCACTGATGATAAAATGACAGAGTCATCAAAGCAGCCGCAGGTTTTGAAAAATGTATTTGACTATGTGGATGAACGAATTGAACAATCGGCAACGCGTATAAAAGCAGAAATGCATGAAACCATGCAGGAATATCAAAAACAGCAAAAAATAGTTTTGCTCATAAATATAGGCATCGTTTTTTTTGCTACCGTGGGTGTTTTAATCAATAGGATTTTTTAACATATGCTGCTTGTTAGAAACTACTGATATAGCCAATGGCATGCATTACTCTGGCGATTAAGTCCCAGCTTATCGCACTTCAGTGCACCAAACATGGCTGGTGCGAACTTATGAAGTTTTCTAACGACAACATGGCGACTGAAATAACTTAGGCTTGCCTATAGTGTCATTCTATTGTTCTTCAGAGTACTGCGCTTAAAGGATTCGATAAAAAGAAGAATTAATTGGTTAGTTTAGTATTGGGTAAAGATAGATAGGCTGCGGTTATCCGGAGAAATATTAGTTACCTGATCCTTAACGAAAAAAATTGCCTAATAACACTTTCGAAAGGCAAGCTAGTATAAATGCCATGTATGTACTGAGAATATAATTTGTTTAAATCTGCATTATATGCAGGCTTATCGATAACTATATATAACATATACCATGAGATTAAATTATGTCGACAAAATATAGAGAAGACTCTGATTTAAATATGTTGGCTTATGCCGACAACGAGATGTTAAAAGTATTAGCCAATTACCTTCTATATGACAAAGATGGCAAGGCTCGATTAACGGAAAAATTGTCTTTATCTGAGTCATTTAAAAAGGCACAAAATAAGGACGATTATAAATCGGCTTGGAAATACATAGCGACAGAGTTTCAGCACTTTGGTGGCGATACCCTAGTCAATGCAGTTCGAGGTAAGGGTGTTGAATATAAAGAGATACTGATGGATGTGTGCGGTAAATTGAGTATAAAGGTAGATGAATCGCAGAAAACAATCGAAATTGAACAAGCTTTTTTAGCATCTATTTTTGAAAAATCCTGGAAAGATATGAATGAAGAAGACCGCCGGGATTTTCAGGAGAGTGTGGGAATTGATGGAAAGCTAGCAGGACCAGCGGCTTTGGCTGCGATGATAGCGGCAATAAATGCAGGTGGATTTGCAAGTTATCAAGTGGCTTTGTTAGTGGCGAATGGAGTTGCAAAAGCCTTGACGGGTAAAGGGCTTCAATTAGCCGTTAACGCAGGCATTGCTAGATATCTATCAATATTTGCAGGGCCAGTGGGGATTGCAATAACGGCTTTGTTTACCATTCCGATGATTACAGGAACAGCCTATAGAGTTACCTTACCTGCGGTTGTACAAATAGCGGCCATGCGCCAACAATTACAAAATAAGGAGTGCTTTTGATGAATTTTGAAGCAATATTTGTTGTTGACTGGTCAAAGGTTAAAGATGAGGTTATCGCTGGGCTTGCTAGTGGTGATATTTCTATACGTAGAGGGTTGGCTTATTGGTCAAGCGCTAGTGGTAAAAATGGCATTGTTCAACATTTGCCATTTTTGGAACAAAAAATTGATGCTAGCCAAAATATGGAACATATCCTAAAAGGGTTAGCGGGAGTTAAATCAGCAGTCGCGGTATCAGCGATGGTTTCTACGGGTGTTATTGTTGCTGCTATTGTGGTTCAAACTATTTACCTTGGGCGTAAGCTCGACCGACTCCAAGATACAATGGATATCGTCTCTAAGGATGTACATTCTCAAAATGTGTTGATATTCATGGATAAACTATCTGACTATATGGGTACCGTAGAGTCGGCAAGAGAGTTATTGATTAACTCTTCAGTAATAGATCAAACAAAGGATATTGCTCACATTCACTTGGCAGAATTGGCCCGCCAACGAAATGCACTGATGTCGCTATTAGATAATTTAATTAGATATATACCTAATGCAACAGATAGACATCAAAACTTAATACTCGACTTTACCAATTCGGTTATCGAATTACTGCCTTCCACGATTAGACTTGAAGCTGAGTTGTATGACCAGTTAGGTAAGTTTGATATGGCAAATCATGTGGTTAAGACGGCGGGTAAGAAGTATTGGAAGCTGGTTGATTTCTACCGTTCCTGGTGTAATCAACAGGCACAAGGTGTTATTACGGGGGAAAGTAACGTTGCAGGTTTATTGGAGGAAAATAGTGACAAGCTGAAGCGTCTGTTTAAATTAGATTTTAACCAGGCTCTGCTGGCAGAAATGCCAATTCCACAGATAGCAAGCGTGCAGCGCGATTTGCTAAAAGTGTGATAGGGCAAGCGGTTAAGTGTGCCTATAGAGGTTATGTATGGTTAGCGGTATTAATTAATTTTCAGTCTACTGGCTTGTATTAATAAGCGTCGCTGGATGCCGCAGCCAAAATAATTGCTAGATATTTATAATAATGTATCTAGCATGTTTCCAATATGGTTTATATCAACCTGCATGAATATTCAACTGCCGTGTTTATAACCACATAGTCCAACTGTATTGGCGTGATTGTGTAAATATACGAAATAAATGAATAATCTTAAGTAATCCATGCTGTGTTTTTCTAGAAATTTATTAGGCCTGTAGGTAGAAGGAGTTGTAGAGTGAAGAAAAAAATATCTAAGTTGGTTGAGGCTTTAAACCATGGATTGGTTGAGAGGACAACTGAAATAAAATTATCCTTAATAGCTTTACTGGCACAAGAAAATATAATTCTTATTGGTCCACCAGGTACAGCAAAAAGTGAAATTTCGCGCAGGATATCCCAAGTCGTTAAAGATACGGATTATTATGAGTATTTATTGACAAAATTTACAACCCCTGAAGAGATCTTTGGCCCTTTATCAATTAAAGAGCTTAAAGAAGGGGTATTTAAACGTAATACAAAAGGGTATCTACCTTCATCAGGGGTAGTATTTTTAGATGAAATATTTAAAGCCAATTCAGCAATTTTAAACTCACTATTAACCATTATTAATGAGCGCATTTTCCATAATGGCAGCAAGAAAGAACCAGTGCCTTTGTTATCTCTGATTAGTGCATCCAATGAATTACCGATAGGTGATAGCGAACTTGAAGCTTTGTACGATCGTTTTTTGATTCGGAAATACGTTGACTATGTTTCCGACGATAACTTAGATGCATTATTCAATGTTGATAACGAGCCGTTTCAACTAGATGAAGATCTAAAGCTGAGTGTCGAAGAAATACAGGTAGTTGTTCGTCTAGCCCGGGAAGTCATTATTCCAGAGAATTTGATTTCTGTGATTAAAGACATTCGTTATAAATTAAAAGAAGAGTTTAAAGATAACCTAGATGAGAAATTCTCTGATCGGCGATTAGTAAAGATTCAGAAACTGTTAAAAGTATCTGCATATTTGAATGACCGTGATAAAGTGAATTTTTCTGACATTCTTATTCTGAATCACTGCTTATGGAATAATCCGGATAACCGGGAAGTGGTAAAAAACATAATTTCAAAGTCTATAACTTAAGGGGGGGGGTAAATGTCTATTGGTTGGGGTACGCCTGTTTTTAATGAAGGACCTAGTCCTATACATGGAATTCACATTTCTATACAAGATATTAAATTTCTGATCGATTTAATTGAGAGGTATAAAATAGGAATGGGTCATTTGAGTGTTAATCTTCATGATGATGATGGAGTTCTGTATACTGAGCATAATTTTTTTATGGAGTTACTTGGATATAAAAGTAGATTGATCAACATAGCAATACAATCCAAGTATCCAGAGGAACTTCATATTACAAATTTGATATGTACGTCTACTAAAGAAATAGAGAAGGACGAGTTGCTAGAAAAACAGCATGTAGGGTTTATCGTGCATAAAAATCTCTACCGTCCCCCATTTTATTCGGATTCGCGTCCGATGGAAGATTTCACAAAAAGATATCCGCATGAAGCACTGCAGATATCTTATGGCAGAGATCCATTTTTTTGGGAGTTTTTATATGACAGAGTATTTATTGGAAAAAATATTGTTGGGAAGGCTTCACCTAGAGATATCTCTAGATTAGCTATATTGGGTCCTGAGATTTTTAACGATATTGAGGATGAAGGGAAAAAACAAGAACAAAAGCAGCGTTTAGTTTCAGAGATTGAAGACAATATATGGTTGTAGATAAGTGGCTTTCCCATTGAGTCCTTTTAGTGCCCTCATTCCGATCGCAGTTAAATCCTTAAAATATGTTATAGACAATAACTTTAGGGATAAAGTTTACCCTCTACCGGGTAGTGTGCTCTATAGTGATTTATATATAGGGGCAGAGCACTCAGGTATTTATATTGGAGATGATCAGATCTCTAATATTGTGGTTGACGGTTTTGCTGAGTCTGAAGTGAAGGTTTCTACACCACGAAATTTTACAGACAGTAGTAAGCTGCATAGAAAAATATATGTTTCTTGTGATGGGGAAGGTGCTGTAGGGGAAGGGATGGTATCTGATTGTGCTACTAAAAATATTGGGCTTCGAAGTTTTTACGGGCTTTTATTTTCAAACTGTCATGTATTTTCTGAGCAATGTGTAAATCAAGCGAATGGCAATAAGGCCAAAGATGGACCTATTGCTACGGCTGTGAGTAACGTTTTTGAATTATTTTCCATTGATGATACTTGGGAACCCAGTGTGCGTTCTCTTAAGCGTGCTGCAAATCGAAAACTTGGAGCTACTAAGTGGCGTTTATGGGATTGGGATAACTGTAGCTCAAATGACACACGAGAAGACGACCAATCAGAGTTAGACCTTGACTCCATATTATCTAATTTATATAACACTCCTCTTGATCAAGACAGTATACAAATAATTCAAAATTCAAAATCTGATATTGAATGTTACTTTGATGAAATATCTAATGAGTCCCTTCCTTCAGGTGCACTCAATCCCTTACGGAAGTATAAATCTGCAATAAACAAGGTGTGGGATAAATACCAAGAAAGCAAAATATTTATACAGCAGATAGGGCATGGGTTTAGCTTTAATGATCTACGTGTATTAGATCCCAGTGACTTTACACCTCTTGCTCATGAACTTAAAAATAATCAGCTAATTAAGGGCTTGGTCAAGAAACTTGGCCGAAACTATATCTCTCCAGAAAAGAAATATACCGTATGTAAGCGCATGAAAAGCGAAGTTCATGGTATTCATAAAAGTAATGAAATTATGCGCTTATTACCCAGCGAGCTATCGGGTTTTGATAATGAAGAGTTAGAGTATCTATTTTACGCAAAATTAATGGAACATAGCTTATTAACCTACCAGCTTACGGGTAGTGATCAATCGCCGGATGAGAAAAAGATGAAAGGTCCTGTTGTCGCCTGTTTTGATACGTCAGCGAGTATGGGTGGATTGCCTATAATCAAGGCAAAGGCTCTATTGCTTGCCATCAGTCAGATTTTAGAGCAAGAATGTCGTGATATGTATGTTTTGATTTTTGGATCAAATAATCAAATAAAAGAGTTAAAGGTGTCGGGCAAACAAGCGACAGGTGATCTATTAAAGTTTCTATACCAGGGATTTGATGGAGGGACTGATTTTGAAACACCTTTAACCAGGGCTGTGGAGATTATTAGTCAGCAAGAAACCTTTAAAAATTCAGATATACTTATGGTTACAGATGGGGAGTGCTCGATTAGTGGGAAATTTTCTAAGAAAGTAACTAAAGATAAACAATTACTTGGATTCAGTATTTTTACCGTTATTTGTGATGCTCCTGTAATTGAAGACAGTTTTAGTGATGAAATTGTGAGTATTTGAACATAGGGGAGGTATGGAAAATAAAGTTCATAAACTGTACTGTTCAGACTGTGTGGTGTTTAACCTGCACTAGTTTCTCAATATCAAATCCTATCTGGCAAAAATAAGACTGTAGCTAAATCTATAACTAGGCAGGTACTTCTTATTAAGCTACAGGAGCAGTGTTTTATTGTCTCTTAGGCTTTTTAGTTTGGGCATATTCACCTGTGTGTGTCACACCATTCTCATCAACCACCGAAACATGCACCGTATCAAACCGTCCTTTAAGATCAACATATTCATTTCC
>Ga0209395_1003844_pt1 | contig 18182 bp, 17 predicted proteins | sample GOMGulsemesocosm_3_FD_184635 | JGI IMG/M metagenome (GOLD analysis project Ga0209395, IMG submission 184635) | Methane-oxidizing microbial communities from mesocosms in the Gulf of Mexico - GOM9D Gulf of Mexico (SPAdes) (version 2) | ecosystem: Environmental > Aquatic > Marine > Cold seeps... | reverse complement strand
CGCAGTTTAAAGCAGATATAAATCGTCAAGGCGCAGTCATGGCGCCTTATGCGCCGGGGCAACTAGAGACCTTTTTTAAAGAGGGCGATCCTGCGCTAGTTGAAGCGTCTGTTTACAGCGATTGGTGTTTCAATTATTTGGCGCCGGGCATGTGCGATCAAATTAATGTGAAGTATGGCCCGCCACCGGGTGATTTTATGGTGACGAAGCAAGCGGGTAAGTCGTACCTTGGTGTGGCTCGGGTGCAATACGGTAACATCGCGTTATTGCCACAGCCACTGCCGGGCATTGGTAAAGATAGCTTTAAGTTAGTTCATGGTAACGACGAGGCGCCACCGCACAGCTATGCTGCGCCGTACATGTGGATTAAATCGGTGTTTAAAGCAGACGCTATTTTCCATTATGGCACCCACGGCAGTCTCGAATTTACCCGGGGCAAGCAAGTGGCCTTATCGTCAAAAGATTGGGCAGATGCCCTCATCGGTAATACCCCGCATTTCTATGTTTACACCATGAGTAATGTCGGTGAGGCGATTATTGCCAAGCGCCGCACCTACGCCACAATTTTGTCTCACCTAACGCCGCCGTTTCAAGAGTCTGGCCTCTACAGTGAGCTTAAAACCTTAGGGGATGCGATAAACGATTATCAGCTAACCGCAGGGGCAGTGCAGCTGGAATTAACGAAGCAAATTAATAAACTCATTATTTCGCTCGAACTACATCAAGATCTCGAGCTAAGCGATGAGCAATTAGCACTCACCGATGGTGCATGGAAAAACCAAGTATTTGAGCCCGCCGCTAAGTGGTTAGAAACCATTGCGCAAGCCAAGATAACCCAAGGCTTGTACACCTTAGGCAATCCATTTACGCAGCAGCAAGCGTCAGACACAGCCTTGCTCATGACCGTAGATACGGTGGTGAAAAAATATCGTGAGATGGCGGGTTACTATTCGCTTACTGTGATGGATGATAAACCACTAAGAGCGTTGGCAAAATCATGGATTGAGCGCGTGTTAGCAGGGCAGAGCAGCGATCGCGTTGTTGAGGATATCTTACTTAATCATCGGATCGAGCGTACGTCTAAAAAAGGTACGATTGAGCCGACTAGCGTAAAACAGCAACAGCTGATTAATCAAAGCAAAGAATTATTCACCCAAACACTGAGCAGCGTTTCCCAGTATCGTCAGCACTTTTTACAAGGGGCTGATAACGAGATGCGCAGTATTGGTAATGCCATCGCTGGTGGCTATATCGCGCCAAGCTCAGGCGGCGATCCTATCGTGAACCCAGCGGCGCTGCCGACGGGGCGTAACATGTTCTCGATTGACGCCGAGAAAACCCCAAGTGTCGCCGCATGGAACGTGGGTAAAGAGTTAGCACAAATGTTGCTTGCTACCCACAAAGAGCAGTCGGGCCATTATCCGCAAAAGGTTAGTTTTACGCTGTGGCCGAGTGAATTTATTCACTCGCACGGCACCACCATTGCTGAGGTTTTATATTTGCTTGGCGTTGAACCAGTGCGCGACCCATTTGGGCGTGTATCGAGCTTGCGCCTAATTGACAGCAAAACGTTGGGGCGTCCGCGTATTGATATCGTGGTGCAATCGGCGGGGCAATTGCGTGACTTAGCCGCCTCGCGTTTGGCGCTGATTGAGCAAGCCGTGGTGATGGCCGCTAAAGCACAAGGAGATGTTTATCCAAACTTTGTGGCCAAAGGCGTAGTTGACGCCGAGCAATACTTGTTAGCCAAAGGTGTTGCACCTGTGGTGGCTCGTAATAACGCCTATCGCCGCAGTTTTGGCGGCGCTAATGGTAGTTATGGTACTAACATCATGGGGCATGTCGAACAGGGCGCGACGTGGGAAAGTGATAGCGAGATTGCCAAGCAATACATCAATAACATGGGCGCTGTTTATGGCGATGATCAAAGTTGGGGCGAGTTTGTACCACACCTTTTTGAAGCCGCATTGCAAAATACCGAAGTGGTTATTCAGCCGCGTAGCAGTAATACGTGGGGCATGTTAAGTCTTGATCATGTGTATGAATTTATGGGCGGGCTCAATTTAGCCGTGCGCGAAGTGACTGGTAAGGATCCACAGGCGTATTTTAACGACTTTAGAAACCCCAATAATTCGACACTGCAAACCCTACATCAAGCACTGTGGACAGAAATGCGCACGACCTTACTTAACCCTAAATACATTCAAGGGTTGATTGAGGGGGAGGCCAGTAGCGCCGAGACCTTTGCCGAAACCTTCCGTAATACCTACGGCTGGAACGTGATGAAGCCTGACGCCATCGATGATGTGGTGTGGGACAAGCTTTATGAGGTCTATGTTGAGGACATTAATAACCTTAACTTACAGGCGTTTTTCGAGCGTGAGAACCCTTATGCACTGCAAGAAATGAGCGGCGTGATGTTAGAAACTGCGCGCAAAGGACTGTGGCAGGCAAGCGATGAACAGTTAGCAACATTGGCCACCATGCACGCCAAATTGGTTGAGCAGTTTGAAGCGGGTTGTGGCACGTTCACCTGTGGCAATCCCTTGTTGCAAGACTTTATCAAGTCAACGCTTACAGATGCCGCGCAGCTTGAAGGGTATCAACAACAGCTCGATGCCGCGCAAGTTAGCACGCAATATAGCGAAGGCTTGGTCTTGAAAAAGCAGCCCCTTAACACCGATGCTAAGCACCAAGAAGCAGATGGGCAAGCAAGCAACGATAACAGTAAGACGGATGTCAGTGAGCAGCAGGATAAAAAACAAAAAATGCACGATAACAGTCCGTTAAATCCGCTGTGGTTTTTGCTTATTGCTTTGTTAGCTGGTGGCTTGGTGTTAATGCTAGGACGTCAAAATGGTCAATCTTGAGCAGTGGTTAATGTTGCTCGCCTTGAGTTCGCTCGCGTTTGGCGGCTGTCAGCTGCAAAGTTGGCAGCTTGGCCGAGGGCGTATGTTTGCCCAAGTTGGCATTGTCATGTTGGTGCCGCTGATAGCGGCACTCATGAGTGGCTTTTTAGCGGCGCAAAGTGTTGTTACCTTGCAGCAACAATTAATCGCTCAAGCAGAGTTTCTTAGCGTGCTGGTGTTGCTTGAGGCCTTACTGGTTAGCTTTTCTGTTAAGGGGTATAAGCTGCCGCTATTAAGCACATTAGGCGCCATCGTTTACGGTCAAATGCTGTTTTACCAAGCGGGCTGGCTGTCTTGGTCATTTATGGCGCAAGGGGTGGTTTATGGCGCTGGCATGGCGGCAATATTGCTTTTTTGTTGGGCATTGGCCGCGCAGCAGCCATCACTTGCCAAGATGTTAGTGGTGAGTATGTTGGTGTTTTCAATGGTGCAACTCGCTCAATTACCGCCGCCACGTCAGTTTGAGGCCGTTATCGATTTTTCGGCCATTGTTGTTTGCCTAGCAGGCATAGCTAGCCTGATATTACTGGGCACTTTATACGGCTACGGCCTATCTCATCTTAAAAAAAGAACGTTAAATTAGGAATATCATGAATTTATTACAAGACGCACTCTATTGGCTAACCTCGGGATTAATGATCCCGTGTATCGCCTTTTTATTATTTATGTTTGTACAAAGCTTGATGCTAGCGGGACGTCAATTTGTATTAGGGCGCGCTCAGACACCAGCCCTTAATGAGCTAAGCCAGTTGCTACGTACTCATGCTGAACATAGCGATGGCTTCTCGAAAGAAGGCATCGACTTTCCCCCTAAGTGTTTGCAGCTTAATTGCTTTAACGCGGTGGAAGAAATAATAGGGCTAAAGGATGCCACTTACGGCAGTTACTTAATTACCGAATCTGAAACTCAATCGGATAAATTGTTAAGCCGGTTTAGTAATTTAGCCAAGCTAGGACCTATCGCCGGTTTAATGGGCACGCTTATCCCGATGGGGCCAGCACTGCAAGGGCTAGCGCAGGGAAATATTGAGCAAATGGCATCGCAAATGCAAATCGCCTTTACCACCACAGTGATCGGTTTAATCATTGGCGCGATAGGCTTTTTACTCTATCAGATCAACAAACGCCAAGTGGTAAAAGAACTGGCCTTGCTTGATTATCTACTTGATGTGAAGGCTGCCAACGCATGAGAAAGAGTAACTCAAGGCGCCGTTTGATTGGCCAAGATGACGATCTCAACCCCATGAATAGCGTCGGCAATTTGTTTGATGTGGCGATGGTGTTCTCGGTGGCGCTAATGGTGGCGTTAGTAAGCTATCTTGATGTGGCCGACATGCTCTTTAGCGATAGCTTTACCATGGTGAAAAATCCGGGCCAAGAGGATATGCAAATCGTCACTAAAGAAGGTGGCAAAATAGTGCGCTATCAAGCCGAGCAATCGAGTAATAGCAGCAGCCAAGGCAAGGGAAAACGTGTTGGCAGCGCGTTTGAACTGGAAAACGGTGAGATTATTTATATTCCGGAGTAAAGGAGGTTAATAGGTGACAAGCAATTGAGATAACTGTTTGTCACCATAAACCACAACACGTATCACAGCATCTCTGCCCGTTGAAACAAATTGGAACAATACGACTTCTCATTGCTGATTGAATGTTATAACATAACGTTATTGGTGTTTGAGTTATTAAGTAGTAAAGAAAGATGAAACAAATAGAGCAGAAAAAACTTCCAGTGACCGTACTCTCTGGATTTCTCGGCGCAGGAAAAACCACCGTATTACGCCACATCCTTAATAATCGCCAAGGGTTGAAAGTGGCAGTTATTGTTAATGATATGAGCGAAATTAATATAGATTCCAGTGCGGTGCGCAACAATGTGTCGCTTAATCATAGCGAAGAAAAACTGGTTGAAATGAACAACGGTTGTATCTGTTGTACCTTGCGTGAAGATCTATTGGTTGAAGTGGGCAATTTGGCAAAAGAAGCCCGCTTCGATTATTTAGTGATTGAATCGACCGGTATTTCAGAGCCGCTTCCTGTTGCCGAAACCTTTACCTTTGCCGATGAACATAATGTATCTCTTGGCGATGTCGCGCGCCTTGATACCATGGTTACTGTGGTCGATGCACTTAACTTCTTAACCGATTACGACACCGCCAAAGACTTAGTCGACGTAGGCGAACAACTTGATCAAGAAGACGAGCGCAGCGTTGCAGACCTACTTGTTGATCAGGTTGAATTTTGCGATGTGATTTTAGTGAGTAAAACGGATTTAGTTAGCAATGCTGATCTTAAACGTCTTATTGCGACCTTAAAAACGTTAAATACCAGCGCGCGTATTATCCCGATTAACGAAGGAAAGGTCGAGTTGAGCGAAGTGCTTAACACTGGCCTGTTTGACTTTGAGCGAGCGCAGCAAGCGCCAGGCTGGTTAAAAGAACTCCGCGGGGAGCACGTGCCGGAAACACTGGAATATGGCATTTCGAGTTTTAGCTATAGCGCGCGGCGTCCTTTTGACCCACAGAAATTTTTTGAGTTTCTTCATCACACGGAGCCGTTCGGAAAACTTATTCGTTCTAAAGGGTATTTCTGGCTGGCGTCTCGTCCTGAATTTGCAGGCCAATGGCATCAAGCCGGCGGCATGGCGCGTTATGGTTATGGCGGTATGTTCTATAAAGCAGAGCCCCCAGAAAATTGGCCAACGGATGAAGAATCGCTATCAGCCATTGCTAAAATATGGCAAGAGCCTTACGGCGACTGCCGTCAAGAGTTAGTCTTTATCGGCCAGGGGCTAGATCAAGTCGCTATGACACAAGCGCTGGATAACTGCTTGCTTACTGACGATCAATTACGACGAGGCGAAGCATACTGGCTATTGTTAAATGACCCATTCCCAGTATGGGCAGAATAGCCTGTGTGGAAATGAACACGACGATTTATCAGTAATTAAAATACGAAGTCGCCATTACACATAATGCTAATGGCGACTTAGTTATCTAAAAGCTCAGATTGTAGCTTAATGCAAATAAGGTTGCGTTTGCGCGTGTCGTGCCCGTAATTTGTGCGATGTTAAGTTGACCTTGATATTGAGTTTCTGTCACCAGCGTATCTTTACCAACCAACTGTGTAACTCCAACATCAATGCTAGAACTATCATCTAGCTGGTAACTTGCCCCCGCTGATAACCATTGACGATCCGAATCAGGGATCGCTATCGACAAGCGTTCATCAAGCGCGCCCATGTCATACATATAACCGGCACGAATCGTCCATTGTTCGTTGATTTTATGTGTTGTTCCTATGGCGAAATGCCATGTATTACGCCAATCATATTGTTTGAATGTACCCACTTTATCTGTCGACAGCACATCGAAACTGCTCCACTCAATAAATTGCGCCGAATAGTGTAGCGATGTGGTATCTGTTACTTGATGAAAACCTGAAAATTCAAACATTGATGGTAGCGGAATATGCAACGTATCATCTAAAACGTTTTGGCCTTGGAAGGTGAAATCACCGTCAAAATGTAGGGTTGGACTATAGCGGTAGCTGAGACCAAAACGATGATCTTCATCGAGTTGGTAAACTAGCCCGGCGTGCCAACCAAGTGCCACCCCGTCAGTCTCAACATCTAGGGCTGGGGTATTGTGATCTAATCCAGCCGCTTTAAATTCTCTATAGAGTTCACCAGCAGCAAAAATAATATCGATGCCTGCACCAAATGACCATTGTTGATTCGCTTTGTAAGAGCCTGACAATTGTAAATTAGCGCTGCGTACCTTTGTTGTGCCGCCAAATAAATCAGGAATAAAGTCGGATTGATATTGTGTGGTGGTTGCGAAGTTAGAGTACAAGCCTACGCCAATATTAATCTGTGATGTCACCTGATGTGCAACAAATATATGAGGCGCGGTACTTTGGCCACTTATATCCTCAACATCCTTTAACGGCATTGACTGATAACCGCTTGGGGTTAAAAATTGATATTCACCGTCTTTAAAAACGACATCAGTATCAACGAATACAGCACCTAGGCTTACCGTTGTAACGCTAAATAATGAAAGAGTGGCAGGATTGCGGGCCATCGTCGCTGGTGTATCGGCAATCACGGCATCGCCAGCAAAAGCGCGTCCTAGTCCTGAGGCTGATTGGCCATTAAATTGAAAGCCTGCGGCCATAGTCTGTTGACTAATTAGCGCGCTAGCAAGGGTAAAAAGGGTGATGTTTAATGGTTTCATTGACTGCTTCTCTGTAAATAACGGCGGTATATTAGGGATTTGTGAATCACTAAACAAGTCAGACCAGTTAACGCGTGTACGTTGAAAATATGTTAAATGAACAGCGGTTATTGACTGTTTTTTAAGTGGTCGAATGAATTGCTCCTGCAGGCTAGTTAGAGTAGAGGTTAACCGAAATCGATTGTTTAACTTTATGTTAATCGATTGTCTTTTGATGGGGGAGCGGGGGATATTTGTGTTGGCAAAATAACGAGAGAGAAATCCGAATTAGCTGTCGGTGAATGTAACGACAGTAATGCCCCTGAGGGATTCTAAAATGTTGGTCATTGAAAGCTTCAGCTTGTTTCATATTGACCAATTCCCTTGGGATTATCGACATGCTATTTAAACGCTCTTGCCATAACCCGATAGTTATTTTTAAAATATTCATTGAAATGTTATAACGTAACACTTATAGTGGGGTGATAATTTAAAGGTGTAGTTACGACGATGAATTCAATTAGCCAAACACAATCTGCTTCAGCCCGATTGCCAATATATGTCTACAATATTTTCTTTGAGATGGCGAAACAATAATGATGTCGTTAGATAATGTCGATGATGACACCATGACGTTGCCACAAAACCGCCATGTATTATACTCAAACACCCCCGACGTCCTTGCTGATATCTACGATGAACAGTCAAATATGGCGGTTTGGCATCGAGCGCTATCCCCGGTAGTTTCGCAAACTGCTGCCGATATATTAGCCAGTGGGGAATTGGTCCAAATAGTGATCGCTGTAACGCCGAAAAACGCCTTAGCAGCGCTTAAAAAGGAGCTCGCCAAATTTGATGGTGGCGACGCACTTTGCCAGGATATAAGTGACTTAATTGATATGTTTTGTTGCTTGTTTGAGCAAGAGCGCGTTGGTCTTCGTTTAACCGGTTTAGATCGGGCGATGTGCCCACGTTTTCATGTTGACAAGGTACCGTGTCGCTTAGTCACCACATATGTCGGCGTAGCAACGCAATGGTTAGAACACCAGGCTGTGGATCGCACCAAACTTGGTGTTGGTAATCAGGGGCTAGCCGATGATGTGTGCGGTCTTTACCAACGTCCGAGCGATATTAAGCAGCTCGCCAATGGTGATGTTGCCATACTCAAAGGTGAACGCTGGCACAAGAATGAGGGGGGCGGTCTAGTTCATCGTTCGCCGGCATTAGCGCCACAAAGTAATCGTCTGTTGCTCACGTTAGATTTTATGTCTTAAATTTTTATAATTAATTATTTGTTTTCTTAAGGAGTTAAAATGAACACTTTATTTGCAGGAACCAAGGTCACCAAAGCAGCATTAGCTGTGGCGGGTCTATCCGTTGTCGCGTTATCAAGCGGTGTACAAGCACAGGGCTTAGGTAAAATATCGGGCAATGAGTTTAACCCAGCGATCAGCCTGATTTTAGATGCGCGTTACACCGACATCAACAACAGCGAACTTGAACTCCCTGGATTTGTGCTCGGCGGCGAAGCCGGTTTGCCTAGCAATGGTTTTGCTACTGGTCACAACGAATTAGTGATGTCAGCGAACATCGACGATAACTTTTTCGGTACTATTAATATGGCGATTGTTCACGCCAATGGAACAACCGCCATTGAACTTGAAGAAGCCTTTATTCAAACTCTAGCACTGGGTAACGGTTTTACCATCAAAGCGGGGCAGTTTTTCTCAGGAATAGGTTACCTAAACAGCATTCATGACCATGCTCATGATTTTGCCGACCGACCGTTGGTCTATGATGCACTATTTGGTGGTCACCTGATGGACACTGGTGTGCAAACAACTTGGGTTGCCCCAACAGATACTTACCTAAGCTTTGGCGCAGAACTCACCTCGGGCTCAAAGTTCCCAAGTGGCGAAAGCGAAGATAACAACAAAGGCCGCACGTTTTTCGTTAAAACCGGTGGCGATATCGGTATTAGCTCAAGCTGGCTGCTAGGCGCAAGCTATTATGAGACTGAGTTTGACGTGCGTGAAGCGGGTGGTCATCATCATCATGGCGCTGAAGCGGCAGTAGCCGAAGTAATTGATAACGAGCTGCTCAACGGCGAACTTGATATTGCCGGCATCGACTTTGTCTATAAATGGGCTCCAAAGGGTAATAACAAGCAAACCAACTTTAAGTTTCAAGCTGAATACTTTGTAAAAAATGAAAGTGGTTTAGCCGAATTTGTTGAAGGTGATGCCTCTGCCGAAGCCATGTATGACGGCAAGCAAGAAGGTTTTTACGTGCAAACTGTTTATCAATTTATGCCAGCATGGCGTGTTGGCCTGCGTTATGACCATCTAAAGGCAGATAACAAGTTTAGCGATTTTGAAGATAATGGCATCGATGAAGAAGAGTTTATTGAAGAGTCTGGCTACGGCACTGCGGACGATCCTAAGAAATTTAGCATCATGCTTGATTACGCACCGAGCCACTTTAGCCGCCTGCGTCTACAATACAGTGAATTAGACAACGGTCATGATGAAACGTATGACATTATTACGTTACAATACTCAATGAGCTTGGGTTCTCACGGCGCCCACACATTTTAATAGGAATAAGTAAATGAAATTAGTAATCACTTTAACCTTATCGCTAATGTTGATGACATCACAAGCATTTGCGAAGGTTAACGTGTTTGCTTGTGAACCAGAATGGCAAGCCTTAGTGCAAGCCATCGGCGGTGAACATGTAAAGACGTATTCAGCCACAACAGCCTATCAAGACCCTCATCATATTGAGGCGCGCCCATCATTAATCGCCAAGACTCGTCGTGCCGATTTATTGGTGTGTACTGGCGCTGAGCTTGAAATTGGCTGGTTACCACTATTACTTAGAAAATCTGGTAACTCGGATGTTCAAGAAAGTGAACTGGGTTATTTCTTAGCGGCGTCACAGGTTGAACGCATCGAAGTACCTGTCGAATTCGATCGTAGCCAAGGGGATGTTCACGCCTCGGGAAATCCGCATGTAAGCTGGGATCCATACCGCCTGCAGAGCATTGCACAGGCGCTGAGTAAGCGTTTACAAGCGATTGACCCTGATAACAGTCAGAGCTATCAAGCTAAGCTAAGTAAATTCAACCAAAAGTGGACAGCGTCAATCAAACGCTGGGAATCGATGACGGCGCAATTGGCTGGCAAGAAAGTGATTGTTTATCACAAAAACTGGAGCTATTTACTTAAATGGCTTGGAGTTGAAGTGATTGGCGATCTTGAGCCAAAGCCAGGTTTGCCACCAACGAGTAAACATTTGTCCCACCTGCTTAGTGTTACTCGAGGCAATACGCCAGACTCTATCTTGATTGCAAACTATCAAGATGACAAGGGCGCAAAATGGCTAAGTGGAAAAACGGACACTCCTGTGATTCGCCTGCCATACACCGTTGGTGGTAGTGACAAGGCGACAGACTTGTTTGCGCTGTACGATGAGGTTTTGTCCTTGTTAGTTAAAGGGAACGAATAGGACTGATGATTGAGCAAATAGAAATACTATGGCCTGCGTTTCTTGCCGGTTTACTTGTATTGGTGACACACATACCCTTTGGTCGTGAAGTACTACAACGTGGCATCATCTTCCTAGATTTAGCTATCGCGCAGATAGCGGCACTGGGTGTGGTCGTCGCCAATGTATTTTGGTTAGGGGATCATGACGGCATCTTGCATCTTGCGCAACCGCTGATCGCTATTGCCGCCGCGATTGCAGGGGCTATGGGGCTATACAGTCTGCGGAACTTAGAAGTGAGGGTGCAAGAGGCGATTATAGGTATCTTGTTTATTCTAGCGGCAACCGGCAGTATCTTGCTGTTATCCGCCGATCCTCACGGGGGCGAACGTTTAAAAGAGATTTTGGTTGGCCAAATATTGTGGATACAAGTAAGTGATTTGGTGCCATTGGCGATAGTTTACACCTTGGTGTTATTTGCCTGGTTTAAATTACGTCCTAAGTTTGGTCCGTGGTTTTTCTATCCGCTCTTTGCGATCACCATTACACTTTCAACTCAGGTTGTGGGTGTCTATTTGGTGTTTGCATGCCTTATCATTCCTAGTCTTGCCACGCTTAACAAGCGCAGTCCGTTGCTGAAATCATTTTCGCTCGGCGCGCTTGGATTTGCCAGCGGGTTAGTACTTTCTGCGTTACTTGATCTACCAGCGGGGGCCACAATCGTCTGGTGCTTAGCGTTATGCTGTCTTATTTATTATGGGAGCTCCAGGCTGTTTGGTAGTAAGAAAACATCGTTGAGTTAAATGGTATAAAATCCATCAAGGAACCTCATGAAAAATACCCACGCCATCGGTGATAAAACTGCAATCAGCTTGTCACTACTGTGCACCGTACACTGCTTGGCACTGCCGTTGTTTGCGGCATTATTACCATCGGCCGCTGCCGTTGCCCTAAAAGATGAGCTTTTCCACCTATGGGTCGTACTGGCGGTTATGCCCATTAGTATCTATACATTAACCATGGGGTGTAAAAGACACCGCAGTTACCGCGTGTTAATCCTCGGCGGCATTGGTATTGCCGTTTTAGGCGCTAGCGTATTGATAGATCACCATATACTTGGCGAACGATGGGAAAAAATCCTCACCGTCGTTGGTGCTATTTTAATCGCAGCAGGGCACTTTTGGAATTATCGCTTATGTCGTCAGGAAGATAAGTGTCCTTGTCCATAAGCAATGTAATGGTTTTTCTGAGTTAGAGAGTGGATATACAAAGGATAACAATGAACAGGCATAACAAAAAAATCAATGCAGTACCAACCAATATCATCACCGGGTTTTTAGGGGTTGGTAAAACATCGGCAATTTTACAGTTGCTTGAAAACAAACCGGCCAATGAGCGCTGGGCGGTGCTGGTTAATGAGTTTGGCGAAATTGGCGTTGATGGCAGCTTATTTGAGGGGAAGCATCAGGAGAACAGCGGCGTTTACATCCGTGAAGTACCTGGTGGCTGCATGTGCTGCGCCGCTGGATTACCGATGCAAATTGCCCTTAACCAACTATTGCAACGTGCTAAACCGGACCGCTTACTGATTGAACCTACGGGACTTGGGCACCCTGTTGAAGTGTTACAAATATTAAATAATAGTCACTACAACGAAGTACTCTCCTTGCATCAAGTGATCACGCTGGTCGATGCTCGAAAACTTAATGACGGTCGCTATAGTGAGCACCAAACCTTTAATCAGCAAGTGGCTATTGCCGATATCATCGTTGGCAACAAGACTGATTTATATCAGCAAGGTGACAAAGAGAATCTAGCGCGTTATGCCGCAGCCCGTTGCAGAGTCAATACACGGGTTATTTATACCGAACAAGGAGCATTGGATATAAGTTTATTAGCGGGAAATACTGCGGCATTGGTTGGGGCTACACACCACCATCATCAGGCGCAGCCACAAAGCGCAGGTGAGTTGCCATTACCAAAATGTGGTTACCTCAAGGCAGAGAACCAAGGGGAGGGCTATCACAGCCTTGGCTGGCGATTTGAGCCAGCTAAAGTATTTGATCACCGCAAACTGGTTGGATTTATAAGTCAATTAAAGGTTGAGCGCATGAAAGCGGTATTTATTACCGATGAGGGCGTGTTTGGTTATAACCTCACCACAGACGCCCTAACCCAAACCAGCTTAGACGATTGCATGGAAAGCAGAATTGAGATTATCGCAGATACACTTAACGAGCAGTGGGAAAAGGACTTGCTGGCTTGCTTGATATAACAACTCTATGAGCGGACGATAACTAGCATAGTTCTTGCTGATCGCCTTTGCACAACCAGTGACAAAGTACAGATGGAGAATGACCGCGCTTATTTTAAGCCTAGACTTTTCTATTGAACGACCTGATTCCAGCTCTTGATGCGCCGCTCTTAAGTTTTTCGCATTGATGGTGCCGATGTGTTTGCTAATAGTTGTTTGGATATAATGCTGATCACCTAACTCAGATACGCGGTTTAGCAAGTGACTTTGCTCTTTGATATCACGTGCATTTAATAACTGACACTTGTGCTGGTTAAAATTAACGATAAGGCTACCGTGTTCTGCTCGCGCGCTTACCTGCGTCTCGGCTTTGGCATCCATGGCTTCGCAGTAGGCAACGGCGTTGCTCTCAATCCTAATAGCTAGCTATTACTCGGCAATATGCTCCTTGGCAATATGCTCCATGCATTGCTCTAATGTGTTCATCCTTGAACAAAAAGCACTGCTCTAATATCGACATTGCGCACAAGAATGTGCGACTTTAGAAAATGTCTGGAACTAATTTTCTGCTATGTCGAAATCAATCGAGCGCCTCGCCTACAGGATGTAGGTGCTTATGTTCAGTCTGGAACGATGAACATGTGTGCTAGGTTATTTTTCCTCAGCACAACAAGATCACCTAATTAATGTATACCCGTGCTACCTGGAAATGCGGGATTTCAGCAAGTCGAGAAGCGTGCCAAATGCTAGGCCTGAAATGATCGGTGTGGTCATTCCCCATCTTCATTTTATAACGACGCACGACGGCATGGATGCCGGCGCTAGAGCAACGCATTAGCTCATGGATGAGCGTAATTAGGGCAATGCAGTCAGCTTATTGCCGAGGAGCAGTTGCCGGTTGGTCGCTTATCGCCTTGCCCTGCGGGCCTCTTTACCCAACGTAAATGGGTAGAAAGCTATTACGGCGTTATGATTCATCATCAGGTTCTCAGAGCCGCAGCGAAACCATGTATCTGCGATAAAAGGAAGTTCGCGTAGCGGTGATGTGAGACAGTAGGGCAATGATAGGAGCATATTGCCGGGAATAACCATGAATTAAAAATCATGCCTTGTACTAGCATCCTACCCAAGATCGATAACCTGCATTTTCAAGTAGCACGGGTATAGATGGTATTACAATTTTTTTGTGTGATTAATTGATGATTTTTATGCCTTTTACTATTGTTTACGGATAAATGAATCTAGGTAACTAAAAGTATACTAATTGACTAAGTATTCTTAATCACTAAAATATACCACGTTCTCGAAAGAGTAATTTATTTGGCAACAATTTTTAGGAAAAAATCATGAGCAACATTTTAATTATCAATGCACACCAATACTACCCATTTTCAGAAGGTAAACTAAACGCGACTTTGGTTGATAAAGCGGTAACGCTATTAGAAGCTAAAGATCATACAACACGCGTAGTGACGATTGCTGACGAGATTAACGTTGAGCAAGAGCTAGCGAATCACCAATGGGCTGATACCGTTATCCTACAATCACCAAGTAACTGGATGGGTGTGCCATGGTCTTTCAAAAAATACATGGATGAAGTCTATACTGCAGGTATGGGCGGCGCACTATGTGCTGGCGATGGTCGTAACGAAGAAGCACCTAAAGAAAGTTATGGTACTGGCGGCACGTTAAGTGGGGTTAACTACATGTTATCACTAACATTTAATGCTCCGTCTGAATCGTTTGATAATCCAGAAGAGTTCTTCGATGGTAAGAGTGTTGACGATCTAATGTTCCCAATGCACATGAACTTTAAGTTCTTTGACATGAAAGCATTACCAACATTTAGCGCGTTTGACGTCATGAAAAACGCAGATGTTGAGAACGATTTTAAACGTTTTGAAGCACACATTAACGCAAATTTTTAGGAGTTAGCTATGTCAACGCAAGCAATTTATACGAAAAAACTACACCCAGGCAGTATCTTCCCTAACGTAAGCGCGACGCTAGAGTCCGGCGAAGAAGTTGTATTAGGCAAGCCAAAAAATGGCGCAGACTGGCAGCTCGTCGTGGTTTATCGCGGCGTCCATTGTCCGTTATGTACAAGATACCTTAATCAACTGGCACAATTTAAAGATGCCTTGCTTGATACTGGCGTTGATATAGTCGCGGTATCTGGTGATAGCAAAGCACAGTTGGCGCATCATAAGACGCAACTTAACGTCAATTTTCCTGTGGCCTATGGTTTAAGCGAAATACAGATGACTGAGCTTGGCTTGTTTATCTCAAGTCCGCGCAGTGAACAAGAAACCGATCATCGCTTTGCTGAACCAGGTCTGTTTGTGGTTAACGCTCAGGGAACAATACACGTTATTGATATTTCCAATAATCCCTTTGTTCGTCCTGAGCTGCAAGCATTAGTTGATGGCTTAGGCTGGATCAGAAACCCCGCAAATAACTACCCAATACGCGGGATGCATAAGTAGGAATGATGATGAAATATTTAATGTGAAGTGCCTTGGCATTATTGACAATTTTCACCAATGCTAGAATCATCAACAGATTCTCTACGTGTGGACGGGCATGTGTTGGCTACCCATATAGCATTGCCTGATATTTACGAGGTATTACTTTAAAACGATCCGGTGACGGTGTTCAAAATGACCAGACAACCTGGTCAAGAGAATTAGTGGCATCAGATCGCGCCGAGACGGTTTATTTTGACCAATGGCAACATCTGGTGGTCAACAACGGTGATGCACCTATCATCGCCATCATTGTAGAAAGCAAGGTTAGCAGTAAAAAGAACAATAAATTAAACCGGTAAACATGCATATTGACTTTGTTTCAGATGTAGTTTGCCCGTTGTGTGTGATCGGCTTTGGTCGGTTGCACGCCGTTGGTGCAGGCTGGATTACTTGGGGCGTTGAGTCGTTTGTTGACGCATTAGCGATTAAGCAAAATAAATATCCATTGCAATACCGACTCGACTTACTCGACGGTAAAGGACGTAATGGCCAGCGACACGTTTAGCAAAGACCATTGAAAAAGCCAAGATTGCCGTTAAATGGCAGCAAGGCATCGGTAAAGACGAAGGCATGGGCATTGCGGTTTGGTGATCTATCCTGATGACGCTTTAGCACAGGTTGAAGGCTCAGCATTGTGGGGCGCAAGTTTGGCGCTGCATGAAAGATTTGCCTGAGCTTGATATTCACTTTATCGATAGCACTGAAGCGCATGTTGGCATCGGTGAGCCAGGCGTATCGGCAGTGGGACCAGCGATTGGTAATTGCTATCTATGCTGCTGTTGGTGTTCGCGTATACAATCTGCCAATTCGCACTAAAGATGTTAAAAACGGCTAAATAGCTAGTCGCTCAGTCCCATTAGCGAATGTATTTCGCTTTTGGGCGAGCGCTAGCTTATTGATATTTTTAGCGTGATAAATCGCCGGTATTGGGCGAGTTAGTGATTATGGTAACTCTGCACCGCGCGCCAAAGAATAAAGCTGGTACCACTGTTCGCGCGTCAAATTAACTTGATGTACTTGACTGCACGCGGTGATCCGATCAAGATTAGTTGAGCCAATGACCGGTTGCACTGTCGCAGGGTGGAGCATTAGCCAAGCCAATACGATAGCTTCCATGGAGGTGTTGTACTCACCGCTTAAATGCTTAACGTAAGCCGCTGTTTGTTGCACGGATGTCGATTCGTTGGACACGTCACGCCCACAAAATAGTCCTTGGCTTAGACAGCCCCAAGACTGAATTTGCATGTTGTTAGCGCGCGCGTACTCTAGGGTGCCGGTGGAAAAGTTAATGTGCGCGCCATCGGGGTTTCCCGCAAAGATACCTTCTTCTAACCAGTGGAGATTGGTAAGGCTCAGCTCAAGCTGATTGACGATTAGCGGTTGTTCAATCGCCTTGGCTAGATAAGCCGCTTGTGAAGCCTGCATATTGGATAGGCCGAAGTGTCGCACCTTGCCACTCGATTTTAACTGGGACAAGGTGCCTGCGATTTCATCTGCGTCCATCAGAGGGTCAGGTCTGTGCAGCACTAATACATCAAGATATTCGGTATTGAGACGTCTAAGGATCTGATTGGTGGATTCCACAATCCAGCTTGCCGACAAGTCATAACGTTTTGGTCCATTGCTATCGCTAAAACGAATACCGCATTTTGATTGGATAATCATTTTTTCGCGTAGCGATGAATTGTTTGTTAACACCTGACCAAATACTTGCTCGCTCTTGCCAAACTGATAGATGTCGGCATGGTCAAACATATTAATGCCTGTGTCTAATACTTGTTCAATGACGTGATGTGCTTGGTTAAAATCTGCTTTGGTTAGTGGGTCCTTTGTCCAGCCACCGCCAAGCCCCATGCAGCCATATACTAGTTCGCTGGCGTGAGGTAAATATTGGTGAATTGGCAGTTTTTTCATGGTATTTCCAAGGTGTTGTGTCGGCTAAGGTCCGCTATCTTATACCAATTGCATTAAACAATTGACCACTTGTGCCAGTTAAAATTAACGATAAGGCTACCGCGTCCTGCTCGCCCCCCTGCCTACGTCTCGGCTTTGGCATCCTGCGTAGCCCTACCTTCGCCATCCATAGCTTCGCAGTAGGCAACTGCGTTGATCTCAATCCTAATAGCAAGTTATCAACCAACCAAGCGCCTTGTTCTAATTTATTTCCTCTGACCACAACACGACCACATATCCAATGTAATTATGTGACCAAATAATTGATTTTATCACGCTTAATGGCTTTGGTAATTCATGTTGGCAGAGGGGGAATGACCGTATGGTAGACGATGGTTATCCAATCTGGTTTGACTCTGACCATAGGCGTAATTGTTCTAAGATCGATAACGCCGATTGGCCAAAGGAGGTTAGTTCATGAGTCACCGCAACAGGACGTTCACTGATCACTTTACGCAAAACTATTCCTTCGCCTTCCAATTCTTTTAAGCGTTGATCAACCATTTTCTTGCTCGCACCGCCAAGCATACGTGTTAGATCGTTAAAGCGTACAGGTTCATCTTTAAGATGATAAATAATGGATCCTTTCCATTTCCCTCCAATCAAGCGCATGCCTTTCTCGATAGCACAAGGTTCACTACAGGCATTAAGCACTTTTTTCCGGCCTTTTCATCTATTTTAACGACACTCTTCATAGCCAATTCCACGTTTAATGCAGCTTCAGTTAGTTGTTTGATGAGTGGGGTTAAAATCCCGTCTTTACCAGTGAGGTTTTTACCTGATTGTAAATCTTGTAACGCTTGAGCAAAATCAAATGAGTTGGTCATGTGTCA
>Ga0209395_1003843_pt1 | contig 18183 bp, 15 predicted proteins | sample GOMGulsemesocosm_3_FD_184635 | JGI IMG/M metagenome (GOLD analysis project Ga0209395, IMG submission 184635) | Methane-oxidizing microbial communities from mesocosms in the Gulf of Mexico - GOM9D Gulf of Mexico (SPAdes) (version 2) | ecosystem: Environmental > Aquatic > Marine > Cold seeps... | reverse complement strand
AATTATCGACTATTCAGAATAGCGAGTGAAAACTGACTGAATAATTAAACAATGCTGCCTAACTGAGTGAAAAATTGGGTATTTGAAATATCAAAATCAACATTGGGGCTCTATGTGTGAATTTGGGTGATGGATGAATATCGTAATCTAACTCCAGATATGCTGTTAAATTCAGCTCTTGGGGATTTTCAACACTTAACGGTGACATAGCCTTAAGTAAAGTTATTTACGATGATAAAATTAATGTGCTGCATTAGGCATCCATTCTTTTGTCTCTCGTGTTCAGGGGAGCAAATTAAAAAGCAAGAATGAAATACGAATTGATTCCGTTTTTAAAAAAGTACCTGTTGAATTTCTCAAGATGATTGTTGTTCATGAGCTTGCTCATCTAAAAGAGAAACAGCACAACAAAGCATTTTACAAATTGTGTTTGTATATGGAACCTGAATATCACCAGTTAGAATTTGATATGCGGCTTTACCTGACCCATATTGATGTAGCAGGAAAACTAGCCTGATACAGGGCGCTATTGATAATAAGTAATTTTTTATGTGCACATCTGCTTTTAAATACCCATAGCCTTAACTATATCAAAAATACAAACCCTTGAAAAAAATGGTTTTTGATATCTAAAAGCTACAATTTAAATCATAAAAACCAACACTCTTATTTCTCAATCAATCCATTTTAGTCAAATGAGGGTTGCTCACTGGTGGTTCTTTAACGCCAAAAATCTTCGATACATCGTTAAAAAGTACAGCATTCATTGTGGTTTGTTTTTTCTGCCCCTTCACTTGATATTTAACAACGTTTAATCCTTTATCATTTCTAACATGCCAATTCTTCTTCAACACTTGTTTCTGAATAATAGTCCAGTTAGCAGTCTCATCATCTTGAGTTTTTGCAAAATCCTGAAAAATACCTGGGGTAACTAGAATTACCCCTTCATCAACGGTATGGATTCGAGCTTTTGCCTGATTGGTCTTTAAACTGCCGTTCTCTATTCCTTTTTGCAACCATTCAAAGAACTGAGTCACTTGATTCGTTTCAATACTCTTTATTTTAGACTTAATTTCAGGCTTTATATTTTGGGATCTAATGGCGTTTTTATCTATTTCGTCAGCAGTAGATTCTTCCGTTTCACTATTAATATAGTGCTCTTCATTAACCGAAGGTAAAAATGCTAATAAATCCAAATCATCTTCCATTGTTGTGGATAAATTTTGTCTTATCGGTTCCAGTGATTTATATTCAATTTTTTCTAGCAATACATTCTCAGCCCCCCTGCCCTCATCCGCTTGACTCCTTTTAGTATCATTAAAGCTGGCATCTTTCTGTTGTACTTTCCCCTCTAAACCAGCAGCCTTTACAGTTGGCTTATCATTTTCTTCAAGTGGCTTAACCTCTGCAACAACAATATTACCTTCAAAATCATTTGGTCTTTGTATTGGATTGGTCCAAATTTTATTCGTAGCGACTTTAATCAAGGTAAGATCATGGCTCCACCCATCCCCTTCAATAGCTGCAGACCAAATAGCTTTTTCTCCATAGGGAATAATCACGGCATGCTCCTGCAATATATCAAACATGCGTCCATTTTTAGTGGGAATACCTGTATGCCCTTCTTGTGTTAATTGATCTCGTATAGCATCGACTGTTCGTTTACTGACTAACCAGCAATCATCTCCCTTTATCCAGCCTGCGGCTCCGTTTCTATTTAACGGTAATTCTCCTTCCATCAATAAATAACGTAAAGCGGTTAACATCTTTTCATGTAAAGGTTTGGTTTTAACCGTTGGCATTCGACTGTTATCTGCACCTAAATTAGCCGCAACAGATTTGCTATCTGCAATACTCACTATTTCTCCTATGGATGATGCGTTATCCCTATCACCCGATAAACAAGCTAGCCAATTTGAAAAAACCGTCTGGTCACTACTTAGCCATTTCATCCCGTTACAAGGGATTATTTTATAGACTAATAAAGCCGATGCTTTTTCATGCAACTTATACTGCCTGGTACGGATAAATTCTGAGCTATACCATTGCCCTTGCTCATCTATAAATTGACTCCAGGGTTCCCAGTTGTGCTGGTGATGACTTTTATCATAGATTATTATCACTTGATCAACAGCCACTTTGGCTAGATCATGACAGAGTGCAGCGATAAACACAGCGTAAGTCCATAAATCTTGTTTTTGGGAGATTTCTTCTGCTCCTCCCGTTTCTGATAACAGATAGGATCGCCGTATTTTTAGTGCAATCACACAGACTTCAAGCGCATGCGTTAACATGCCTCCCAATCCAGCATGGTGGTGAACTTCAGAGGCGGGTAGTTGTTGAACAAAACGGGCATAGTTTTGAATAGCTGTCAGATAAAAACAATCAAAATTAGTGGGCGATAATCCAGCCAATTCATTAATTTGTGTGATCCGACCCGAATGCTGTTCCAATAACTCGTCAACAGTCATAACCAGCAGTATCCCTGGTACATCAGGTGTGGCTAATGGTTCTTTATGCTCAGCATTTACCTTAGCTTTGGGCTTAAGCCATTGATCAAACATGCTTAGGTGACATTAGCCAGTGTAGCTTCATTAATAATGGCATTTTGAAATTTAGATTCCATACTGCCTTTAAGCTGTAATTTAATAGCGGCAGTTTGCTGTGGTCGAATATATTTTAGAACAGCGGGTTCAATACGTAACTTTCGACAAGCCATATCCCAATAACTGGAATGTAAGCCTAATAGAATCGTTGTACCGCAATTGGTTAAAAAGTCTTCAGAAAAATGAGTGGGAGATTGAGAAGCACACCATAAGCCTAAACCAAACTTCCGCCCTTCTTTAGAAATAATATTAATCATATTATCTCTGTCATCAGTAATGAATTTATGTGCCTCATCTAAAAAAACAATATGCTGTAAACTCGCTTTTACCCCTGAATCACGGCATTGCCTAAAAATAGTTTCTAAACGCATCCTCACAAACATCACTTGTTCATCATCACTCAAATATTTTATTTGATGACAACGCCCGTTAGCATTTCCAAAAGGCGGTGGATTAGGGCGAAATATACCTGCAGCATTAAGAATATTTAAACGTTCTAAAACACTTTGTAAAACCTCTTTGCTGTTATATTTCATTACATCACTGATTTCACGACCTGACTCGATATTATCGATATAGATTTCAAATTCAGCTTTTACTTTTGCCTTAGCCGTATCCAGTGCTTTGTTAATTTTATCTAGCGGCTCACTCTGAGTGGCTTTGTGATGGTTTTCTAACGTTCTGTTTAACTGAACCGTTAAATGATTAACTTTCTCCAGGGCTAAAACAGCTTTAACACTACTGCCTAAATAAAGAGCCGTTAACTTACGATCAGCATAACTGAGAAGATCATCCATAATGGGATAGTATTGTCTTAGTTCTTGATAGTCTTGTTGGTCAATTAGGTTTTGTCTTATCTGGGCTGTCAACTCTCTTTTTCGCCAGGTATTGGAGTTACCTTCATCACAACCATTGATTCGATAAACATCACTCAATAAATGTCTGAGAGCTGTTTCTTGTTTCGATCCTAGCTTTCGACTACTGGCATTAACCATGTTGATGATTTCATTAATACGCCGACGAACACCACCAGAATGAGGGTCTGGATTTAAGCTAAGCAGGTTGTAACCAAATTGAGTGGATTCAGAATAAAGCGCCGAAACGGCATTAGCTTGCTCCAATTCATTATGAACATCAAAAATATCAACTTCTAAATTTTGCTGTATTGCAGTTTTTATTAAACGTTTAGCCTGATAGCTTTTACCTGTACCCGACATGCCTGTTAATAACAGATGACCATTAATCAGTTCCTGAGTATTAATGACTACATTCTGACGAGTCTTTTTTTGTCTATACAGATATTCATTTAAACCAAAAACATGCTTCAAAACTGACTCCGACACCTATCATTAGTCATGATATTCATATTTTGTTTATGTCGTAAACAAAAAACCATTAATGAATTTCTAAAGGTTTAGTTAATCACTGATAACTACTCTAACGTCTATCAACAAGATACAAGATCAATATAGAATAATATTTATATAGCTATTTTAAATAGGTTCAGAGAAAACTATCCAATTGTCCAGTCCATCTAAACTAGTCTTTAGTTTTTCGCCTTAAGTGATAATTTGTTGCACTGCTTTTATTTAAATTTTATATAGTTGTTAATTTCAATGTCGCTTTATCCGTGCTCGAAATGCTATAGCTAACATTGCTATTTGTACTGGTCCTAACAAACGCAAACTAATATCGAGCCAAGCTTGCTCCATAGCTATATTATTGGGTTCAGTTCGTACTAACAATAGTGTTTTTAATGATTGTAATACTACACCCAAAAACTCTTGAATTGATGGGACCTGCCCAATGGGTAATTGAATGTATATAGAAGCAGTAACGTGTAAAATATAAATAAGGAAAAGTATCCAAAGCGCTCTTCCAACACTCGTCCCGTAGTTACTAACGCATCGATATAATGCAGTCACACTGAAAAAATGTCGCTTCCAGAAACCCTGTTGTTCCCGAACAGCCTCCATTTCAGCTATATAAAAATCAGAAGCGGTATTAAAATTTCTGTTTTCTTCAAGTCCTACCCTTGCATTTCTGCATGTTTCTTCAAGAGCTGGCAGAGACAAATGCCGAAATGGACCATCAACTGACTCTTTGATATACAATTCGTCATAGAGTCCATTGCGATTAAAAGTAGGTTGCCACCATTTAACACCTAGAAACCTTACGCCACGAAGATTTGTTCCTCTAAAATGAACTCTAGCCAAATCAACTTCTGAAAATAGAACCTGATCTGGCTTTAAAAAAATAACGCCCTGAAATTGCCCTACGCCCTCAAACATTATAAAAATCTCAGCGTTAGGATCAACTTTGGCAAATTTACGTCGAAAACCAAGGAATCGATTATGTGTCCTTTCGATTATTTGTTTTGATTTAGATTTAAGTCGTTCTGCGGAATGACATGTAGAGCGCCAAGATTGTATAAGTTGCTTTTGGATTATTTGTTTTAGTCTCGAGCTTGAATTCCCAGTTGTAATGCTTGCATTCATCCCCGTTAGCCGCATATGAGCAGTATTTCCAGTAATAGACAAACTTAAACTTCTCCATCCAGAAAAAATAACTCCATCACGAAAAATAACTTCATTAAAATGAGCCTGCGTTTTAAAGTTAACTTTTAGAATCGTTCGCTTGGAGAAATCAGCCCGATAGAATGAAGTTAGATTTTTAAATTGTGTGTGGTTGAATTCAACGTCCCCTTCAAACATACAATGCTCAAATTTAACCACACCTTCAAAAACAGCAGCTGAAACTATCAATGTATTTCTAAAGATAGATCCCGATAAATCAACTGCTTCCTTGAATACAACTTTATCTAGCTCAAGCGAGTTAAATACGCTACCCCGCGCATCTACCTGAAAAGAAATTTCCTTAGGAAAATCAACTCCAGCAGGAAATACAAAACCACACCAGTCACCATCCTTTGTATCTAAGAGCATTTGAAAATCTTTCATAAAACATGGATTTTCTTTTAGCTCATCAGTTAGCTTTAGGTCACATCCATAATGCAAAGAACAGTATTTGTTACTCCTATAATTAGACGCACTTAGTAAAGGCCGATGACATCGTTTATCATTCGCCCCTGTATAGGAACATGATTGGGAATTCATTGAATTACACCGGCCAATACATCTTTCTGAGTGGCACTAACCTTTGGGTTTCAACATCCATTTGCTCATACCATTCCACAATAGCCTCTACTAGATCATTCAAGTTCATTAATGTTAGTGGGATATTACCTCGTTCAGCTTCATAATAAGCATCTTTGCTGAAACCACCGGTACTGACATATAACCCTTTATCATCTTTATGTCTGCCACCTAAAAAACTGCGAATTTCTTGAGCACCCATAGCGGTTTTACTTCGATGTTTCACTTCAACCACAATGCGTGGGTTTTCAAATCCAAAGCCATCGGGTGATGCAATAATATCTTTACCTCTATCCGGACCAGCTGGTGAGATGCGTGTTTTATATCCCATTGCCCGGAGAAGTCCTGCAACTAATTCTTGCATTTCCTCCCAATCAAGGCGGTTAACGCGGTCTTTTATAAACTCGATGGATTTACTTTCTATATCCTTTAGAATTTCTTCCTCTTCTGAGGCTTGTTCATCAACATCCACTAATTTTTCAGCTAATTGCTTGCCAGATAAAGCGCGTTCAATATCTTCGACGGCTTCAACCGGCAATTTAAACAAAGTGGAAATAGCACCCAAACTGTTTTTTGTTGCTACCAAAAGGTCGTCGCGTGTGACTTCCCCTAGCCATTTAACCTTTCTGACCAAAGGATCTTCTGGAATTAAGACCGGATTAAACTCGCAATTACTGATAATTTGGCCAACTGCATACCGACGGCTCGCAGGATTATAAGTAACAACACCATCACCTATACAAATTTCATTCTGAAAACGATGTAACATACCCGCCCAAATACTGACTTTACCTGTACTCCAGGAAGGCATGTGGGTATGAATTAAAGCTGATATTTCTTGCCGTGTTGTTAATTTTTCTATGGAACCAATAGGCAAACCCAAGGCAACGATGCCATCTTCCTTGAATTGATCAAACAGCCGACCACCCTTTTCTGCTCTTACCATCCACATTTTTTGTACAACCATCATATTTCCTTAGTTGTTATCAATTTCACAGGCTGTTTTACACCATTATCATTGAGCACTTAGCTTATTGGGATGGCTTATCTTCATCAGGTACATCCGCCCCCACTAAAACGGGTTTATCATCTGACCAGATCACGGCGTATTGTCCGAGGCGCTTTTTCTTGTCTAAGGTTTTGTTCACAGCCGTTTTCAATGTATCTAACATGGCTTGGCTGTCTTGCGAAGGTGTGTGATTTGAGGTAATCATAGTTTTGACTCCTTTAATAGTAATTGGTAATACGCTTGATGAATAACGGTGCGATTGTTTTGTTGCTGTTCGAAAACTAATTCTGGCGTATCACCGCTGTTCATAAAACAGCGGGTACGATCAGCCAGATGACTAAAATCGCCGAATAAATGCTTTAAGCTTCTTGGGAAACGTCGTACTATATCTTTTAGTGGAATATTATGCCCGCCATGCGCGACGCGTTCTGCCACACGAAGTTTAGACATTTCCGCACTGGGTAGCGCGAGGTAGACAAGCTCGACTTGCCAACCCTGTTTTTGTAAGCGATTTATTAATTTTAAATAACTACGGCCTGACAAAGTGGTTTCAAAAGCAAAATCCTGCTGTTTCTTGATACGCGTTTCGATTTCATGCAGAAATATCCGACTGGCTGCAATAAGTTGTGTTTCAGGTGCCAGTGGTGATAAGCCAGCGGCGATCAAATCCGCGTTAATAAAGTTATTGCAATGAGCAACAGTGGGCAGATACTCCAAAGCGAAGGTTGTTTTCCCTGCGCCATTGGGACCTGCGATAATCCAGCAGACTGGCATTAGGCTACCTCCATATTATCTGTATCGGCTTGGGTAAGAGAATTTATTGCTGCTTGGGAAAGGTTTTGAGAAATTGATTGTTTCAAAGTCAATTGCTTTTCTAAAATATCGCAATAAGTAAATAAACTATCAACTTTACGGAGAATTCTTTGCTGTTCAGATTTTGGTGGTAATGGTATAGCTAACTCGTGAATAACTTTTCTCGATACATTTCTCATAGAATCACTGGTTCCCGTCGCATTATTTTTATAATACGCTCGCGATAACTTCGAATTATTAACCAAATTTACCCATGGCTTTAGATCATCATCAAGAAAATGTAAGCGTATGATTTTATCGCTCATCATTAATTTTCCTGAGACATTAGCAGGAGTAATGACACTTTTTGCTACAAGATCAGCCGTATTGGCTCTTGATAATAAATAATCATTTGGCCTAACTTCACACTCTTGTTTTGGCAGAAGGTCCGAAGGCAGAGTTTTATTCTCACTTTCTTTAAACTCACCCCAAGTAACAGCACTAACCTTTAATACTCCCCATGAATTACTTTCCCTAGGGCTAGGATGACATTTAGGACTCCATCCAGCATCAGAATCAGAAAGTAAATCTTCAAGAATGACCCATTTCCAGCCTTTAGGCAACTGGATAGAAACTTCAGACTCTTTTGTTTTTGCGACCCGCTTACCTGATTTTAACTTAGATAAATCGAGCAACAACTGATCTACATTTTCACTCGTGTCATCCGACAACAATCCTACAATAGAGAGCTCTCTAATAAGCTCTTTTAGGTCTATAGTCTCCCCTGAATTATCAAATAACAAGTGAATATTTCCTTGCACTCGTTGCCATGCTGTTTTTAGTTCATAAGGACTTTGTGCATTGGCAAGCGAATCCAGCAAAGTAGTTCGGGTAAGATTTTTAAGTTTGTTGCGTTTTTGTTGTTGAGCTTCCAGTTTGTCGCATAGCTTCATTAGCTCATCGACTTTGGCGACTATGCGTTTTTGCTCTTCTAATGGAGGAAGTGGAATAATACACTGCTCTATTTTTGCAAGAGATAATTTCGGCTGAGCCATTTGGTTATATGACTCAGAAAATTGATTTTGAATCCAATTAGATTGTAAAACAAAAATCAAGAAATCTTGCTCTATACCATAGAATGTTATTCTTGCAGCATTCTCTGTAAGGATTGCACCATCCAATTCTATTGGAACCTTACCAACATCCCCGATAGTTCCCGCTATAGTTACATAAATGTCTTCTTTCGTAATTACGTAACGACTAATGTCATTATAAATATCTTCATCAATATATCGAAGTTCATTTATATTGACAGAACCATTTTTCATGTCTGTCACACGTATATATACATAAGGTGTTTTTACTTCAAGTAATTTATATCCTTTGCGGACCCTCTTACCACCTCTAACTACACCTATTTGACAAATTCTGGCAACTTGCCAGTGACTAGGAAAAGAGTGAATTAATTCATCATTTAATGGCATTGGCTTGCTTGGTCTACGATACTCTTTTTGATTAACCAGCTTTTCAATAATATTTTGTGCATTTATTATTAAATCTACTCTGTTTTCTTCTAATTCACACAGAAAAATTCTCCCCGTTACAGCTAGGGATAAAATCATTTCCCTCAACCGTTGCACCCCACCCGGCGCATTAGCAATATGCCCAAACTCCGCAAAAAAATGCTGCGCATCCATTAAGCCTGTTCCTCGCTATCAAAATGATGCGCCAGTGCAATTGCCAATTCAGCTTTTAACTGGTTTTGTGTATCTTCTATTTCCAATAACAGCTGTTTGTACTGCGCTAACAATTCATCAGGGTCATGAGTTACTGCATCAAGTGAATTCGGGTTTTTAATATCCAGATTGTAAATAGGCCAGAACAAACGATCACCTGCTGCTTGTTCATCTTTCGTTTGTAGTTTCAATTGCTCAGATTGTTTGGCTAAGGCTTCAATCTGTAGTTCAACTGGCTCACGTTGCTCAGTTTCTTTAATGCCTTTAATACTGTCTTTCAGGTCTTTGATCTGATTGTCTATTGCCGAGGCTTCATTTGCCAAGGTTTCTGCTTGTTGCCAATGCGGTTGCGCTTTAGCTTCTGCTTCTTGCTTCAGCGTTTTAAAATCTATTTTCCAGGAAAATTCCGATTCAGTACGCTCGGCAAAGTGAGTGCTTTTATCACCCCACCAGTTTTTCTCTGCGGTAAACTCTTCTAAACGGATTGGCTTGGTTTTGCTGTAACTTTTATATCCGTCAGGATATGGGTGTTCATAAAACCAGATAGTTTCGGTCGGTTGGCCTTTGGTAAAAAACAGAAGGTTGGATTTAATACTGGTATAAGGACTAAACACGCCTTTTGGCAGGCGAATAATGGTATGGAGGTTACATTCTTCCAGTAATAGCTTTTTAATTTTAGCTTTAACCCCTTCACCAAACAATGTGCCATCTGGTAATACCACAGCACCACGACCACCCTTTTTTAGCAGTTTTTTGATAATCAGGGTTAAGAACATATCCGCTGTTTCTCTGGCTCGCAAATCGGCAGGATAATCCGTACCTACACCGTCATCTTCCATACCACCAAACGGGGGATTAGTGATCACGCAATCAACCTGCTCATTTTTGCTCCAATCGTTCCAGGCTTTGGCAAGGGTGTTGCGGTGTTCTATCTGACTGGGAACATCTATACCATGTAACAGCATATTAGTAGTACACAGTAAATGCGGCAGTTGTTTTTTCTCAAAGCCTTTAATGCTGGCTTCAATGGCTTTTTGATCTTCACTGCTGGAGTGCTCATCAATTTGCTGGCCTAAGCAATCAATAGCGGCCGTTAAGAAGCCGCCCGTTCCACAGGCTGGATCAAGTACGGTTTCGCGCTCACTTAATCGCGGGTTGACTTGCTGAACCATAAATTGCGTAATCGCACGCGGTGTGTAAAATTCTCCGGCGTTACCTGCGCTACGTAAGTCGTTAAGAATTTGCTCGTAAATATCGCCCAAATGTTGACGCGTTTTAAAATCATGAAACTTAATAGCTTCGTCGAGCTTTTCTATCACACCCAACATCAAAGTGCCTGATTTCATATAGTTGTTGGCATCAACAAATACCTCCCGAACAACTTTAGCTTTAGCACTGTTCAGATCGGTTTCTGCACCTTCTATATTAAGCTCTTTTAAACTGGGGAATACAGTGTTATTGACGTAGTCTATCAACTCACTGGCTTGAATTTGTGGCGCTGATTTACCCTCTGCATCAGGCAGGTATTTTGCCCAGTTACGCCACCGACAGGCTTCTGGCAAGGGCGAGCTATAGACTTCACCTTTATCTGCCGCATCGTCTTCCCACTCTTCTTCACGTTGGTCAAAGACTTTTAAAAATAGCATCCAGGTGAGTTGTCCTATGCGCTGGGCATCACCGTCAACACCATCGTCTTTACGCATGATGTCCTGGATTGATTTTATGGTACTGCTTAAATTCATTTATTGTAATCTCGGTATTTATTGTCTTTCACAAGCTTATGCACTTTTGTCTTGGTAAAGTGCTTGTTCTAATTCTGTCAGGGCTTGTGAATAGTGTTCTGTGCCGCCAAAAATTTCTCGACGAATTTGGGTTTTGCTACCCAACTTATTAAAAGGCGGTAATTCTAATACTTTTGCATCTTCTATGTCAGCAATTCCATTATTGGCATATTTTTCCAGCAGTGCTTCTAAGACTGTACGGGCTTGGTCGCCATATTTAGCAAAGTAATTACGTTTTTTGACATTATTAGCCCGTTCTTGCCGGGTAAGTGGTTTTTGATCGAAAGCGATATGCGCGATTAAATCAAAAATATCCAGATCATCGGCATGAGGTACGGCTTGTTGTAATACTTCAACGGGTATACCAATCTCTTTTAGTTCATTAATAACCGCTTGCTTACGCTCGGCTTCCGTCCATCTTCTTAAAAAGTCAGATAATGAGCCGAATTCACCTAGCAGTGATTTTTTAATCTCATCTTTTAAAAAAACACGATAATCTTCGGTGATTAATTTACCATCAACATCTAAATATTGAGAGCGTTCTATAGCCGTTTTTACATTGACATCATCCAGTACATATTTAATATGACCGCCGCCTGTTCCTTCGCCTTCATTCTCTCCTTCATCATTTCCTGGAGTATAAGGGGGTGGTTCTGGTTCATTGGAGCCACCCGGCGGAGTTGGTTCATCTTCTGGCGGTATAACTGGATCATCAGGGCCTGGTTCATAAATAACGACAGGATCACCATCAAATTCAGCATCCGCGAATAAACGCGTAGCCCCTTTAAAATCCATAATGGTGAAATAAAGCTTTTGATAATCCTCTCTAATCCGCGTGCCACGACCAATAATCTGCTTAAATTCAGTCATCAAGTTAATATTTTGATCAAGTACTATCAGCTTGCAGGTTTTTGCATCAACACCCGTTGAAAGTAACTTAGATGTCGTGGCAATGACTGGGTAGGGTTCATCATTATCAATAAAATAAGACAGCTGTGCCTTGCCTTCTTTATCATCACCCGTAATACGCATGACGTAACGTCGATTACTGGCTGCTTCTGGGATTAATTTAACCAAGGCTTGGCGCATCCGTTCGGCATGATCTTGATCATCACAAAAGACAATGGTTTTGGCCATGGAGTCTGTGCCTTTCAGGTATTCCCAAACTTTAGCAGCAACAAAGTTAGTGCGTTTTTTTAGCACCATATTGCGGTCAAAATCTTTGGTGTTGTACTGTCGTTGTTCAATCAGCACACCATTTTCATCTACTTTGCCTTTTTCGGGTGTGTAACCTAACGCATCAACATCGGTCACAATTCGAATGACTTTATAGGGTGCAAGAAAACCATCCTCAATTCCTTGTTTAAGTGAGTAGGTGTAAATTGGTTCTCCAAAATAAGTGAAATTGCTAACGTCTTTGGTTTCTCGGGGTGTTGCCGTTAAACCAATATGCGTAGCGCTGGTAAAGTAGGCAAGTACTTCTCGCCAGGCTGAGTCTTCAGAGGCACTGCCACGATGACATTCATCAATGACGACTAAATCAAAAAAATCGGCGGGAAATTGTCGGTAGATCTGTTTCCATTCATCTTGACCTGTTACGGCTTGGTAAAGCGCGAGATATATCTCGTAATTTTTTTTGACTTCGCGATTAGTAATTTTATGCATGACTTCGCCAAAGGGAGAAAAGTCTTGCTGCATGGTCTGGTCAACCAGAATATTTCGGTCGGCTAGAAAAAGAATACGTTTTTTCTTTTTTGCCTTCCATAATCGCCAGATAATTTGAAAAGCTGTATAGGTTTTACCTGTGCCTGTCGCCATTACCAATAAAATACGATCTTGGTTGTTTGCAATGGCTTCAAGAGAACGGTTTATGGCAACTCGCTGATAGTAACGCGGCTGTTTATTTGACCCATCACTATAATAAGGCTGTTCAATTAGTTTGAGTTTGTCTTCCTGATCAATATTCTTCCATTGTTTGTATAGAGGCCACAATTCATCTAATGTGGGAAATTCAGTTAACGCTAGTTCTCGTTCAATGGGTTGTGTCAATCCGGTCCTATCATGAAATAAAAAACCATCACCATTGGAGCTAATCACAAAAGGCACATCTAACATTTCAGCATAAGTTAGTGCTTGCTGCATACCATGCCCTATAGAATAAGTGTTCCGTTTTGCTTCAACTATGGCAATTGGTAAATTAGGCCTTGCATATAAGACATAATCAGCTCGTTTAGGGCCGCCTTTGACTTTGTGATTTTTAATGCGGGAAGCTAAGTTTCCCATCACCATAACTCGACCATCTGAGAAGTAAACTTCTTCTCGGAATTGAGAATGAGTCCAATCTGCTTCTAAAATAGCAGGCGTAATAAATTTAGTGCAAATATCCCGTTCACTTAGCTTTTTCTTGTCCACAAGAACATTCCTTTAATGATGGTTGTCTATTTTAATTTCAACTTCTTTATACGAGGTCATTCTTAAATATTCTTTAAACCCTTTACTCATCCATATTATCGGAAAAAGGTGCTTAAGACGAACAAGCAACATTATAGTCAATGAATATGAGTATAGAGCTTATTAGTAGCTTGTGCTAATAAATAATTCATAATATCACACAATTGGCGTACAATTATTATAAGCAATTGGAGACTACCATGCCAACAACAGAAACCATTAAGCAAGAACGAATGCATATTCGCCTTGATACAATCTCAAAACAAAAACTGGAAAAAGCGGCTGGTTATAGCCATAAGAAGTTATCTGAGTTTGTACTTTCTCAGTCTTTAGCGGCGGCTGAGAATATCATCAGTGAACATGAACATTTGACGCTATCTCAGCCTGACTGGGATTTGTTTTTAGATGCTCTTGAAAATCCACCTGCAAAAAATGCAAAACTTACTGAAGCTTTAGCCTTACATAAAAAATCAATTGTTCGTTAAATCATGCAGTTAACAATCAATTCGCTGAATACAGCTCATCTTCGTAAACCCTTTGATTGTGGCGAATCGAGTCTAAATACTTATCTACACCGTTATGCCCGTCAAAATATAAAAAACCGAATTAATAGAGTCTTTATTGCTTCCCCTGTTGATGCTGAAAAATCCATTGTGGGTTATTACACTTTAAGTGCGGGTAGCATTAGTGCTGATGACTTACCTTTAATACAAAAACGCCGCTTACCTAACTACCCTGTTCCTGTTGCTTTATTGGGTCGGCTTGCTGTGGATAAGCAGTATCAAGGGCAACGCTTAGGCTCTATTTTGTTAGCTGATGCGGTACAGCGAGTTGAACAAGCCAGTGAAGTTTTGGCTGTTTATGCCATTGTTGTGGATGCTTTAAATCCTTCTGTTGCTGAGTTTTACCAAGGTTTTGGGTTTATACCTTTTGCTGATCAGCCTTTAAAATTATTTTTACCTATGGGTTAACTGTATAAAAACTAGACAATCTACTACAGAGCTTGGTATAACAGAACTTAACTAAATTAGCTCACATACTTATCCACAGATTCTGTGGATAAGTGCAGAATTACGGGAGATGAAAATGGAAACGTTTTTACTCATCAGTGCCATTGTGGTGACACTGACTCTACTAATTGCTATTCATCGTCTGAATAAAAAGCTCGCTCGCTTTATGCCAACTGAGGGTGAAGCCTATCCAGGTGGGAACGCTATCCATTTTGTAAATGTTACTGGGAAATGGTTAACCTTTATTGGAGGTATCGCGACCTTTCCTCTGGTGATGGCTTTGATCTTTATGCCTGATGCGAATGCAGACTGGGTTTCTACATTAGGTGTGATTGGTTGCCTGGCATTAATTTTAGCTACCTTACTCTTGATTCCCGCTTGTATTGGTCAATGTTTAAGTCGTAAAGTTAGTATGAAACGCATTGTGATTAGTTCTTATCATCTTATAGCAAACAAAGCTTTTAAACTCGCTGGATATAAAGCTATTGGCTTAATTGCTGTAATAATCCTGCTTGCTCTTTTCGTACCATTTATTGCTGAATTTTTAGCATTAACAGTTTATGTTATTGGGTTTCTGACTGCTGGTAGACTGGGATTATTAGAAAATAATTCTGTCAATGATAATTCCTTTGACAATGATTACTTCGATCAAACTAATCATATGAAAGAAGGTGCTGATTACGATTTTTATAATGGAAGCAACATATATGATAGCTTTCCAGATGAATAATAGTGCACATTAAAACATTTAAAACTTTCCTTTAGTGGCAGTATTCTTAATAGTTTCACCTCCTTGAGAGCCAGCTGAAGTAGCCGATGCACGCATACCTTTTGACGTATCAGTTATAGCATTCCCCACCCGGTGCCCAGCCCAAGTCAGCAACCCTGACCAAAACAACGGCATCACCACAAACAACCCTGCAATTACAAAATCCACAACAAATTCAACCACCAGATTATTTTGGGTTAGATCCAGCCGGTACCAAGTGGGTTTTATCGCATCCATTAGATTGTTATCCAGCCAATGAGATACCGCCCATAGTACGGTCCAGAATTTTACTGAGAAGATGATAATTGACATAAAAATCATCTTGCCGATATTGTAAGATGAAAACACAAAGTAAAAGGGTATCAGCATATAGATCATCATCAATACTGCTGCCTGAATAATAGGCGCTGCAGTTTTCATGGCATACATTGCGGGATAAAATGTTGTGGATTCTTTTAGCACACCAATGCTTGCAGCTGCTGAATTAACCATGTTGGCAAAACTAGTATCATTGTAGGCGTTTAAATTCCGCAACCCATCAAAATTGGTTTTTTCCCTACTGACCAGTGTTTTAATGACAATATCTTCTGCTTCTGCTTGAGTTTTGCCAGTAATCTTGGCAACCTTAGTTTTAAAGTCAGTCAAAATAGAGGTGTCAATTTGCCCCGCTAATGCATCTCTTAATCCGACCTTCCCTGTATGGCCTTTGCCTGTCCACCATTGTTCACAGGTGGGTTTTCCATCGACGGGGATATACACCTTGGGGTCATATTCCAGATCTCGGGTTTTATCATATTTAAAGCCAGGGATTTCGGTACTGGCTCGCTGCTTTTTATATAAGTCACCCAGAAAATAACCTGAACCTAACCAGTACAAATCATCTTTAGCGGTTGCTTTTGGATAAGGTAGTTTTTTATCCAAAAAAGTAGTCATCGCGCTATTATAACAATCTTTATGAAACAACTGTAATTGCCTTCTTAAATGCGGGTCAGTCACTCTGGCATTATTCATTTTAAACGATAGCAAACGGATATCTGTATGACATGGAATACCTAAAATAGCCGCATCATTAAATCCACCAGTAATGGATAAAAGTGCATACCACCAGATAGGGATTTTAACGGTGCCACCGCCTAATGTGATCTGGGTAAAAGTCGCATCATAACTGGTTCCAGTTTTACCCGCTTTAACAGCGGCAGCTTTTGAACAAGCCTTGGTGTAGCTCATGCCATCATATTTGAGAGTCATAAACGGTTGCACAGCCAATACAATCACCGTAAACATGATAAATATATCAATTTCAATACGTCGTAATGAGGTGTTTGATGCATCCTTAGCTTCCTGACTTTTAATGGGTTCGGTAATATTACGCAAAAACATACCCACAAAGGGCATATAAGCAATTCCCGTATCTAGAATAATATCCCAGAACACGCTGTACATATGCCAGCCAAATAACGTTAAATACAGCTCCAGATACGTTGAAACACTCATAGCGCTGCATCCTTTGTTACTAGGCCATTAACAAATTCACTCAAAATACCTTGTGATAACACGGCTTCCATCACCAACAACCACAAAGCCATTCGCCAACGATACTCCAACATTCTATCTAATTGAGCCTTATTCATTCCTGCCCATTGTGCATATAGGGTTGACCATTGCGGCCATCCAGCGATTAAGGCCAAAAACAGCAGCATTCGCCAGAATAACAACCAGGGTTTAGCTGTTGTGATAAATTTATCAACTGATTCCAAATTGGAATAAGCATAGCTGATCACTAATCCAATCATGATAAGAACAGCTAAAGCCAGTGTCAGTTTTAATGACACTGTAAATACCTTTGTCCCCTGTTGTTGCGAAGTTTTCATTATTTCACCGCTCCATCTTCAATCAGCTTTTCTTCATTTCCTGCTTCTCGTTGCTGGGTATAACTACGATTTTCATGCTGTTTTTTTAGGTCTAAAATAAGTTTAGGTGTATGAGATGCCAGTTCGGTATGGATGCGTCGCTCAAACAAGACATCATTAATATCCCGATCCAATTGTAAAACAGATTCTTGGATAAATTTATGGGCTTCAGTTTGAGATACATTGGGTTCACGCCCTCCCGTAATTAACATACGCCGAATCATCAATGCTTTTTCTAGCACTTTAGACATAGCGGCTTCCGATGCTAATTTACTGGCTGCAATGGCTTGTTCACTCGGCCCCAATACTTGTATCGCCTTAATGACATCGGCATTAATCAACACACTGTTACTGGAGACTTGATTCAGGTTTTTAAGGCTGAGCGTTGATTTCCCTGATACCAATTTCACAAGGTCTGTTGCTATTTGTGTATTCTCTTTTTCAATTTTAGGCAAAAGGCCGTGCCCTGGGGTAGTTTCTACTTTGTGATTATCGAATGTTCGGATATAGACATCACCTAATACATCAACCGCCCATTGAGATGCTTGATCTGGATCTTTCCATATCTCTACCATTCTAGGAGGAACACCCCCTTTAGGCACTTTAGGCGCTTTGCTTTCATTAGCTTTACGGTTGAGCGTCAGGTTATACCCTGCTTTCACTACATCATAGGTCGCCTTAATCGGTGTTTGAGATTTTCCACCGGCTTTTTTACCACCAATCCATGGCATTCCATTTTTACCATTATCTTTTGCCACATTCTTCTTGGCTGTATCGACACCCACTTTGGAGCTACCATAACCCTTGTTCCCCATTTGGACTTTCCAGTCGATGGCCTTTGATATATCGGTCCAACCTTTATAAGGGTTTTTTCCCTGTTTGATTTGTTCTTCATAATTTTCACAAGTCTTGGTTGCCAGCGCTATAGTGGCTTCAGCACGAATTAAGGCATTTTGGAATAAAT
>Ga0209395_1003842_pt1 | contig 18191 bp, 23 predicted proteins | sample GOMGulsemesocosm_3_FD_184635 | JGI IMG/M metagenome (GOLD analysis project Ga0209395, IMG submission 184635) | Methane-oxidizing microbial communities from mesocosms in the Gulf of Mexico - GOM9D Gulf of Mexico (SPAdes) (version 2) | ecosystem: Environmental > Aquatic > Marine > Cold seeps... | reverse complement strand
CTGGTCCCAAACCAGGTGCGCTAACCAGACTGCGCTACGCCCCGACATCAAAAACAAAAACGCTTGTCTTGTTTTGTGAGAGGGATTATATAAGAATTGTACTTACATGTCAAGATAATTGAAGACAAATTTCAAAATTCTTTTGCTTTTGAAAAAATTCAAAAAAAAGACGGATTTTCTAAAAACAAATTTACAAAGTATAACTTTTATTTTTAATTAAATATTCTAGTGCAGAGCAAATAGTAACAACTTGTGCGTTTATACATTCTTCTTCACTTACGTTTTTACTATCTGGATAAACCTCTGTTGTTGTATTAAAAACAGCATTTGTAAAACCCGTACATAAACCCAAAGCTTTTATTTCATAATTAATGACGCCCTCTTGTGAAATGCTTTCGCCAATTATTCTATTGTATTTATCACTGGGAGCAATTTTAGTTACTTTTTTCACTTCTTTAATAATGGCCTCTTGAAAATCATGATTAGGAGCATTAACATCTCCTACTAAATAAAACCCATCAGGAATTTCCCAATCTTTTACTTCTATTCCATCACGTTTAGCTAAAGCAGGCCTATAAATAGTATTATCACTGTTGGTTGTTTCATGCAAATCCACATGCAATAAAAATTCACGTTTTAAAGAATTTATATACTCATATAAGAAACGGGCTTCTTCACTGCTGCTATTGGGAACAAAATTTCTATTAGGATCTATTGCTTTTGCATTCCAACGATTAATGCTTTCATAAGCCCAAGGACTGATACAAGGTACGATGATAAAATTAAAATACTCTAAATAGTTCTTACTGTTGGCTAAAAGAAAATCTAATGCTCCTTTAATACCACTTGTTTCATAACCATGTACTCCACCTGTAATTAATACACAGGCTTTCTTTTTATCAAAGTTTTTGGATTCAAGGGCATAAAATACATAGTTCTTTTCTTCTACATCTAAAGAAGCATAAGTCTTAATATTAAAAGAATCCGTACAGCCATCTAATTTTGACACTACCTCATCATGATAAGAGCGTTGTATTTTTTGTTTTTTATACCACTCTTGTATCTCTTTACTTTTCCATTTTTCTGCCATTGTTATTCCTTTTTCATCATTGAAGCTGTTTTAGGATTTTTTAGTAAATCATAAAAAACAGCCCATTTTTCTTTGTTACTTCCGTTTTTACAGTGTTTATTTATATATTCTTTAACAATATCTTCTCCCAAATTATAATTAATAATATATGAACGATGGGCTTTAATAAATGCCAAACGCTGTATGGATTTTTCTTTGTTGCTTAAATTGTATTTCATTAAAAGCTCTATTGCTTTTTCTTCACTAATAGTTTCATCAAGATATTGTTGCGCTATCATATTAACAGCATAAGAGAGTTTTTTAACTAGCTCCTGCACCTTATAATATAAAGCTGCTTTCTTTTTATCAATAAGAGCAAGAGGAAATAAAACATTCACTTCAAAATCTCTTTTACTCTCTTCATTAAAACATAAGTCTATTCCATAATTGGCACTTCCTTCTGCTAATAAAGACAAGGGAGAATAAAGAGTGTATACACTGTATTCTATAAAGCCTTTTTCATTAAATAAATGTTTCTCCATTAAAGAATTAAAAACATGGTGACCAGGATATGCTTCATGGCAGGCTAAATCAAGAGCCCTAGAGATATACATAGGAAAATCCGTATTAAGCTCAATCACACTATAGTTATTGCCCTTATACCAATTGTATGCACTCCATACCTGATCTTGCACATACCTTATCTCAAAGTTTTCGTTCTGCGCTAAGTTTATATGCTCTTTACAACGTAAACGACTCTCCCTCATTGCTGCTTTAAAAACAAGATTCAATTTATCTCTTGGAATTATAAAGTCTTGCATAAAATGATTCATAGCAGTATTTAAAGAAACAGGAGAGGATAATAAAAGGGAAAGCTCCTCTAAATAAGTATTTAGTATATCTTCGTCTATACTAGGAGAAACAGCATCATACAAGGCTTTTGATTCTTCATCAAAACGATGTGTTTTACCTTGAAGCATCTTAAGAAACGTACGTGCACTCAAAAGATGAAGGTATAAAAACTCTTTACGTCGTACCTGCGCTTCGTCAATTACAAAAGCATCTACTTTCTTAATTAAGCTATTAAAAGAAATTAGTAAATCCTCCAAAGAAATAAGAGTATCACTTCTTAATTCTTCTGGTCCGTAATACGCATCTATATAATATTCATGATGTTTTCCAAGGGATAAAACAAGAGAAACATACTCACGGGCAAGTCTATTAAATGTCATAAAAAACCTTCTTAAAATTTTCTACATAATTCTATTCCAAGTAGGCTTAAGTAAAGAAGTATTTATAAGGAAATGTTGCTTGTTACTACTTAATAGGTGAAGGAATAGTAGACATAACAAATTGGAAGTATAAAAAAATGCACTTACTTTTATCTTAAGCTAGGCTAGTATTTGTTTTCTTACTAAGCTTACTTGTTTTTACCCCCACCTTTTCCATTTCCTCCGGCATTGTTATTTCCTCCACTGTTTCCTTTTCCTGTGCTGTTACCATTTCCAGAAGCATTTTCTTTATTTGCTTTTCCGGATAAACCCTCACTATTTCCTTCTGCTTTATTTGAATTTTTATTTGAAAAAGATTCGCTACCTCTCTTGCGTGAATTATCTTTATTTTTTCCCAGACCTAAAGTACCAGGATGTACACCGATTTCTTTGGCTATTTCTCCCCAACCCATACCTTGCTCTCTCATGCTATTTATTTCCTCTACTGTCGTACCTGAAGTATCAGATAAAGAAGAAATAGCTGTTTCCAAATCTTTTTGTGCTTGAGATAAGGCATCTTGGGCAGCACTTAATGTTTCTTGTGTTTCTGGATTTGGATTATTTGTAAAAGCTTCTTGCGCACTTTGTAAGTCCTCTTCTTTAGAAGCTACTTCACTTTGTTTGGAATCCACTTCTTCTTGGGCTGTATCGATATCCCCTTGTGCGTTTTCTTGCGCTGCGCTTGCAAGATTTTCAGCTTTTTGTGCTTGTGCTACAGAACTTAGCTCCGAGTTTTCGTGCTCTAATGCAAACAAAGGATTTATACACAATAACAAGCTACTTGTAATAGCGCTTAATACTAGTTTTCTCATAATATTCTCCTATTTCTTTTTTACATCTATGCTAATAAAATCGACATGTTCACCAAGAATATATTTTCTTTTATTTATTAAAAGTATTTTAGCTGTATCAAACCAGCTTAGTTTTAATCTTGATGAATCAATATTTGGATACTTCTTAAGAAGATACCTTTGAATACTTTTTGCTTTTTCTTTGGCCAATAAAATGTTGTTTTGTTGATATACAACAATATGAATGTTAATTTTTGTTTTTTTGTTTAATATTTTGCCCAATAGATTCAAGGAGCTATAGGATGAGCTATCAATCCTTGCTTCAAAATTTTCAAAACGTATATTTTTAAGTGTAAGAGTTCTTATACCTATAATATGATTTCTATATTCAAAACTTCCCAAAGTATTTAAAAAACGAACTGATTTTTGAGCGAGTAAGCCAAAAGGGTAATATTCTAAATACTTAAGCCATGCTAGTTTTTCCTCAGGCACTCTTCCTAGTTTGTTTAAAGACAAGGCTCTGTTATATAAAGAAGCATAATTAGATTTCTGAAGTTTAAGCGCTTTTCCATAGTACTTTAAGGCATTTTTGTATTCTTTAGCCTCATAATAGTTATGTGCTAAGTATGTTAATGACTGCAAATGATTTTTATTTATATTAAGCGCTTTTAAATAAGATTCTCGTTCTTTACTAAATTCTTTCTTACTGGAATAAGCAATACCTAACCAACTGTTATAATCCGCATTTTTATTATCTAAGGCTACAGCTTTTTTCAAATGAAGAAGCGCTTCTTTTTCATTATTCTTTAGCAAAAGAAAACGTCCATAATAATACTGTGCAGATGCGTCGCTATTATTCTGCTTTAGTTTATTTTTAAAATACTTTTCTCCACTGTCGTACTTTTTATGTTCTAAATAAAAATCACCTACTACTGTTTTTGTAATTGCACACCCCACAAAGAGGTTAAGTATTATAAATAATATCATTATATGAAGATTTTTTCTCATAAAGATCCTTTTTTAATGCTATAAGTAAATTATATTTGAAAAGATATTAGATAATAATTATACATTTACATTAGTTCTTAACTGTTTTAAAACTATCTTGTAAAACTAAGAAGTTTTAGTTCAACTTTAAGAACAAAAAATATCTAGAATATCAGCATTTTTATTTTTTCCTATCTTATGTTAAAATTCTTGTAAGAAAGAAAGGCAAAAATGTCACTAGTACCTCTTAAAAAAAGTCTTGAAATTGATAAGAACCTTTATGCTAGGAACCCCCATTTTGGCATGGATATTTATGCTAAGGATTTTGAAGTCAATTCTTGTATTATTTTAGAAAATAATGGAGAGGGATTAAATGGTATACCTATAAAGTGTGATTATTATGAACTGAACTTATCTCTTAGGGGTAAATCAACACGTCAAATCAATCAATTTGAGTATAAAATACCTCCTCATTCTTTACAACTAATACTTGCAAAAGATATGCACTCCTTTTTATATGAAAAAAGTAGTCATGAATACATTATTTTATTTGATGAAGATTTTTTAACAAATGAGATACAAGAATTAATCTTATTTCATAGAGAAAATCAGGCCTTAGCTCTTTTAGATACTTCTTCTTTTAATAAAGTACTTGAACTCTACAAACAAATTGATTGTGAATTTAAAAAGAAAGACATTAACTATATAAAATTTATTAAAACATTGTTAGCTCAAATTTTATATTTCTTAAAAAGAGAAAAACTTAATAAAAAAAAAGTAATCTATACAAGGCAAGAACAATTAGCAAATCAATTTTTATCTTTAATAGAAGAATCATTTTTAACAAAAAAAACCTTGCAAGAATATGCGTTCATGCTGAATATAACTCCTAAGTATTTAAGTAAGATTATAAAAGATACACATAACAAAAGTGCCCTATCTTGTATTCATACACGTATAATAAAAGAAATCCAGTACTTATTGTGTTATTCACATAAAAGTATTAAAGAAATATGCTCTTATTTAAACTTTAAGGATATTTCAACTTTAGGAAGATTTTTTAAAAAATACGAAAAAATTACATTAAAACAATACAGACTTAAATATCAAACGCAAGCCACAAAAAGGTAGTTTTGCACATAAATGCGAAAAATTTACCTTTATTTTATTCTTTTTACCAGTTATACTTTAAAAAAGGAAAAATATGATCTATGACCTAATTGGTATTTTGGGTGTTATTATGATTTTAATCGCTTATGCTTTAGTGCAATTAGGAAAACTTCATGTTAAGGATTTATCCTATTCTCTTTTAAATACTTTTGGTGCTTTTTTAATTTTAATCTCTTTGCTTATAGATTTTAATTTACCTGCTTTTTTAATGGAATTTTTTTGGTTAATTTTTTCAATTTTAGGAATATATAAATATATACAGAATAAGAATACAAAGGAAAAAAATGAATAATCTTGTAAACAAAGAAGACTTCCCTCTTACAAAAGACATCTCTTATGTCAATGCGGCTAATGTTGCATTGATGCCATTAAGTTCCTGTGATGTCATTATTTCATGGCAAAAAAATGTAGCCATTAATGGCTGCTTGGATTTTAATGACATAGCAGAAGAAACAGCTTATGATGGCCTTAGAAAAGAAGGTGCAAAACTATTTTCATGCGATGAAAAAGATATAGCTGGGGGTTCCTCTTTTTCTGAACTCTTAAACTCGGTTGCTTGGGCTATTATGCCACGAAAAGGTCAAAATGTAGTTAGCACTCAAATCGTTTTTCCAAGTACTTCTTTTTCATGGCTTAGAATTGCTTCTCATACCTCTTGTGAAATACGTTTTGTACAAGCTAAAAATTCTTATGTAAATATTGATGATATTATTAAACAAATTGATAAAAATACTTCGCTTGTATCTATTTCTCATGTTGAATATACAGGAGGACAGGTATATGATTTGAAAAAACTAGCAGATGCTGCCCATGAACATGGAGCTTTATTAGTAGTAGATGCTACTCAATCAGCTGGTGCTATTCCTATTAATGCCCCTTTAAGTGGAGCAGATATTATAATATCAGGGGCTTATAAATGGTTATGTGGACCCTTTGGAGCTGCTTTAATGTACATAAGACCCGAATTACAAACAAGTCTGGAACCAGGATTTGTGGGTTTTAGATCACATATAGATATGTGGGATTTAGATCCACAACGCATAACTTATGCTCCTAGTGCAAAAAGATTTGAAGCTTCAACCATGGCATTTGGATGTATTAAAGGACTAGAGGCCTCTATTAAATACCTAACAAATATAGGAATTTCTAGTATTTATACACATAATATGATTTTAGCAAACAAACTTTTAGAAGGATTAAATACGCTGGATGCAAACATAGCCTCAGCCCAAGAAAAGGAAGAAAGAACCTCTATAATTACTTGTACTATTAATAATAAGGACACAGCTTATATTGTAAATGAATTAAAAAAAAGAGGTGTTATTGCACATAAAAGACAACAATACATACGTTTTTCACCTCATCTTTATAATAATATAGAAGATATTGATAAAATACTCCTATCCCTAAAAGAAATTATCAAATAAGTTTGTTCTCTTAGAGATACAAGCTTATTTACTAAAACTATTGTGTATTTTCATTTATAAATAATGCATACTCTTTTGAAAGATTGGTGAGTTCATAGGATATTATTTCAGGCGTATCGTAAGAATGATTTTCTTTTATTAATTTTTCTATTTCTTCATAATGTTCTTGTTTTGTTTTGATACTTAAGAGTCTTTCTTTGTCTACACAAAGTTTATTCGCCCAGGTATAAAAAGAGTTTATTTTACTTATTTGTATACAAGCAGCTAGTTTTTTTGTGATTAATAGTTTTGTCAGTTTTTTAGCTTCTTTTTTAGTACCTGTTGTTGTTTGAATGATTATATACATTTTATTTACAAAAATAAAGAGAGTAGAAAATATCTGCTAAATCTTTAGCATTTATTTTACCAAGTACAGCATCAACCATTACATCAGCTAAATTATCATCTTCAATTTCTATTTCATAGTCGTTTAATGATAAGTACTCTAAACCAACAGCAAGTCCAGTACGTTTATTTGCATCAGAAAAAGCATGGGATACTGCAATTGCTATTGTATATTTCGCCGCTATTTCAAATACATCGTCTAGACCTTCATAACAAATTGAGTTGTCGATTCTTCCAAGTGCACCTTCAAGTTTGTTAACATCTATTTCGCCACGCATACCTGGCTCTGTTTGAAGAATAATATAATTTATTTCTAAGACTCTTTCTTTTGGAAACGCAATTATATTCATTACATATGTGCCAATTTAGTGAATGTTCTTTTGTGCTTAAGTAATACTAGTTTAGTTTCAGATTTTATAATCTGTTTTCCTTCTAAACCATCTAGATTCAATTTTTTTGTGGCTTTTATTTGTGGGCGAATAACTGTTTTAAAACCATACTTAGCAATTTTCTCATTCATTTTTAATCCTTATTCTATATTATATCAAATCTTATCTAAATCATATTTTTTTGTTTTACAATGATTATATACATTTTACCTCATTTATTAAATCTTGTGGACTTAGAGAATAGTTGTTTTTATTGTAATTATTAGATGCAATGCTGTGAGCTAGTGATCCTGCGTATGCTGCTTCAAAAGGCAGATAATCTTGAGCTAAGAGAGCTAAAATTAGTCCTGATAATACATCTCCACTTCCACCTTTACTCAAAGCTACATTTCCAAGAGTATTAATAAGTAAGTGTTCATCGTTTACTATTAAGGTATTTGCGCCTTTTAAAAGAAGTGTTGTTTTAGGGTAAGCTTTTGAGAAAAGCAGTGCATAGTGAATTCTATTGTTTTGCAGTTCTTTTACGCTTATATTTGCTAAGTTTGTTAGTTTTAATAAGGATACAAACTCCTTTGGATGGGGAGTTAAAACTAACTTTTCATCTAAATACTCTTTTAGTAGTTCTTCATAAAACATATCGGCATCTATTACTTTTTTTATATTTAGATTGAGTATTTTTCTTAATTCATCTTTTTCGTACTTTCCTAGGCCCATTCCTAAAGCAAGAGCTGTAGTATTTGAAGGAATTTTACTCTTTTGCATAATATGATAAGGAAGACTAAGTTTTTCTTCGCTTACAGCAGTAACCAATCCCGCCCCAAAAGAGAAACAAGCATCAGCACATAATATTCCTGCGCCTTCTTTTTTTCCTATTACAATACAAGCATGTCCAAAACTTCCTTTATGGGCATTCTTTTTAGTACGTAAAGGCAAGCGCATATCTTTTTCATCTAATAAAAATACAGAACTAGCGCCTTCATAACACTCACGTTGAATTCCAAGATTTGATACTTTTATTTCTCCTACATAATCTTTCGCAAGATCTGAAAACAAAGAAGTTTTAAGAGCACCCATAGTAATAGTGGTATCTGCTATAAACGCTTTTGAGAGTATTTGCCCTTTTTTGTTTATTCCACTTGGAATATCGCAAGCAATTTTATAAGCATCTAGGCGGTTTAGTTTATCAATGATAGTTTTTGAAATGTCATCAAGTTCTTTATTAAGACCAGAGCCAAATAAACAATCTACTATTACATCGCATTTTGATACATATGTACAGCACTCAATTCCAAGAGCAAGGGCTCGTTTGAGTTGAAGTATAGCTAAAGGACTTTTTGCCTCATATGGCAAATATAAACGCACATCATAAGAAGAATATAACATTCTTGCAAGTGCTATTCCATCTGCTCCATTATTACCAGAACCTGCTACTATTAAAACAGATTCATGTGAAGAAAACTTATTTTGAATAAAAGTACACATAGAAAAAGCAGCCTGCTCCATCAATAAGTCTTCACTTAGATGAAAGTCTTCATAACATTTTTGATCAAATTGATTCACTTCATAAAAAACTTTTTGCATGCTCTTCCTTTTATTCTTTAATTTTTAAACTTCCAATCCTCTTTTTTCAATACTTCTTTTATTTTATCTTTTACATCACCTTGCAGTTCTATCCACTCATCTTTAATAGCACCACCACAAGCAAGTTTTTTCTTTAGTAGTTTCAGTACTGCTTTTTTTTCTTCTTCTTTTATATAAAAGCGCCCTACTAAGGTAACTGGTTTACCTTTACGTTTTTCATAGGTAAAAACAAGTTGATGTTGATTCTTAGGCAGAATACTTTTACTTGGCTGTTTTTTCTTGTCTTCTTTTTTTGTATCGTATTTTTCTTCATCTAATGAAGCACCCATGCTAAACATTATGCAAAATCCTTTACGCGTGATTGTATATCTATATCTTCTATACTTACAAAATCATTTATTTTATATTGCTCAATAGCAACTCTTCCAATCATTGCAGCATTATCACTGCAGTATTGTAAAGAAGATAAGTGTAAGGTCGTTTTATATTGAGAACATAAGTCTTCTAACTGTCCTCTTAGATATAAATTAGCACTTGCCCCACCTACAATTGCAAAATCTTTTGGAGCTTTGATTTTAAAAAGCTTTTTTATTTTTTGCATAAGGTGATCAACTGCTGTTTTTTGAAAACAGGCGCAAATATCTGCTCTGTCTTGTTCATTGTTTTTATCAATAGTCTCTATTGCTAAACGCACTGCATTTTTAAGTCCAGAATACGAAAAAGCTATTTTAGGACTTTGTTTTAAAGGAATAGGAAAAGCAAAACGATTAATATCCCCTTTTAATGCATAGTCTTGAACCACAGGGCCACCTGGATAACCCATACCTAACATCTTAGATACTTTATCAAAACTCTCTCCAAAACTATCATCCATGGTACTTGCAATGATGTTCATATCTTTTAAAGCATTGGCTTCAATGATTTGTGTATGTCCCCCTGAAACCAATAATATACTCATAGGTAAAATACTTTCTTTTTCTATAAAAAGAGAATAGATATGTCCTTTTAAATGATTCACTGCAATTAAAGGCAAGTTTAGGGCTAAAGCAAGTGCTTTTGCCATCATCACACCTTCCATCAAAGTAACGGATAAACCAGGCGCATTCGTAACGGCTATTGCTTTTAGCTGTGGAAAATATTCTTTACATTCTTCCAAGATTTTAGGCAGGGCTTCTACATGCAAACGTGCTGCTAATTCTGGCACTACTCCCCCATAAGCTGAGTGTTGTAGTTCTTGTGATATCTTTTTATGGTAAATCAGTTCTTTTGTTTCGATATTTGTAATGGCTAAAGAACTGTCATCACAGCTTGATTCAATACTTAAAATCATTTATTATTTTTCTCTCTTTACATTCTTATACATTTTTGTCTTCTTTTATTATAAATTCTAAAGCTAGTTCTAAAGGCCCATAACCGGAGTCTGCATTAATATGTCCCGCGTCTTTTAGAATAGTCATAGAAATATTTAATTCTTTTTGTAAGTTTTTAGCTTCTTCTTCGTTTAAATAGGGATCATTACTTGAGGCAATTAAATAAGCTTCTTGTGTTTTCAAATCTTGTGGATAAGAATAAGGGAAAAAAGTATTCAATTCCTTTATTTTACAGTTTGTTCTTACAGGAGCAACTAACAGTAGTTTTTCTATTTGAATATTAAGTTCTTCTTCTATATGAAACCAAAGAATATTTCCTAAAGAATGGCATATAACGATATCTGGTTTAAAGTGTTCAAGTTCTTTTTTTAGATATTTCATCCAATCTTTTAGTTTAGGTAAATCTTTGTGAGGAAAAGATGGAAAAGAAACGGTATAGTTAAGTTTGATCAAGTCCATTGCTAAATGTGCTTGCCAGTGAGGATAAGAGCTACCACCCCAACCATGTAGAATTAAGACTTTTTTACTCATTATTTCATACTCGATACACATCGAACAAAATTCATTTTATTTCTATTGTCATAATAAGGTGTTCCAGAAATAAAGTGCATATAATCCGCATAAAACCAAAATGTTCTGGCGTGTGCTTTTATTGCCCAATACTGTGCAGGAAGAGCATATTTAAATTCTTTTATAATATACGTAAGGTCATTTGATTTATCAACAATTGTTTTAAGCTCAGAAATATCTGGTAAACGCCAATTTCGTAAGCCTGCATGTACCAGTTCTTCACAATAAGGTTCTGCTTCTTTGTGCGATTGTTTAATCGTAACTGTTGTTTCATCATCAACCCAAATCAATTTATTTGCATAATCTTTTACCACATTCGTAGTTGAAAATCTTGTCGTATCTTTTGCATTTAAAAAAATGCAAAAAGTTAATAGAATTAAGATAAATTTCATGCCATTTCCTTAATATTGATTTTACTTATATTTAAGAGTTCTACTTCTTCTTTTTTAAATACTTCTAATTCATATTTATAGTTTTTTTTATACAATAAGCCTACAAGTTCTTTTGGTGAATCTTTTAAAGGAGCTACTTTATTATGAGTCTTCCATTCATCATACTTGTCTTCATAGTGTTTTAACATTCTAGCCTCAAAAGCATTTCGTGTAAAAATCAAATAAATAACAAGTGCCAATAAAATCCCAAAAGGAAACATTAAATCAAGACTCACAATAACTCCTTACTTCTTCATCAATTAAAAAAACATCATCAAGGGTTTTTGCTTTTACAGAAGAAAACTTATTTAAAGCATCAAGAGTGATTTTTGATATATCCAAAAAGCCTATTTTTGAAGCTAAAAACTTCTGCACAGCTACTTCGTTAGCAGCATTTAAAACCACTCCTAAATTTGCATTGTTTAAAATATAATCTTTTATTTCCCAAATAGGATAACGATTCGTTTTTATTTCTTTAAATTCCAGAGAACCTACTTCTAATAAATTCACGGGTTTTAATATTTCTTCATCTATTTTTGTTTTTAAAGCATACGCAATGGGTAATTGCATATTTGCATGTGCAAAATGCGCAGTAGTACTACCATCTTTAAAATTAATCAAAGCATGTATTAAAGACTTTGTTTCAATAATAGCATCCAGCTTTGTGGTATCAAATAACCATTTTGCCTCTAATAATTCATAAAGTTTATTCGTCATGGTTGCAGAATCTATTGTGATTTTATTTCCCATGCTCCAGTTTGGATGATTAAGGGCTTCTTTTATACTTACATTTTTTAAACGCTCAAGTGGATAATCTCTAAAAGAGCCCCCTGAAGCTGTAATAGTCATAGAATCTATTGTTTTATCTTGCAATAAATACCATAAACCAAAATGCTCGGAATCAATAGGCATTAAATTTGATTTATCAACAAACTCTCCTGCTACTACTAATGATTCTTTATTCGCAAGAGAAAGTTTTTTACCACACTCAATGGTTTTTAAAGAAGGTCTAAGACCTAAAAAACCAACCAAAGCATTTAAAACTAGCATTGATTTTGATTCTGCAATGACATCTAAAATTGCTTTCTCACCGTACCTTACATTTTTATGATTTACTTTATGCACATCTTCTGCTAAAGCAATCACTACAAAAGAAGGATTAAATTCTTTTATTTGTTCATTTAATAAAACAATATTTTTTCCTGCAACTAAAACCTCAACATCCAAAGAAAACTTCTTAGCAAGGAGTAATGCATTTACGCCAATAGAACCTGTACTTCCTAATAAAATCAAATTACAGCTCTTAAAATAACCAGCATAACAATAGCTCCAAATAAGAAACCATCACTTCTGTCTAATATTCCACCATGACCTGGTAAGATATCGCCAGAGTCTTTAACTCCTGCTTCTCTTTTTAAATACGATTCAAATAAATCTCCAAAAACAGAAGAAAGAGAAACTCCAAGAGATACAACTAAAGCTCCAAATAAAGATAAAGGCTCAATAGCAAAAATAGTTCCTAAAATAGCAGCAACAACAACCCCACCAGCTACTCCTTCAAGAGTTTTTTTAGGACTGGTTTCACAAAATTTTGTTTTCCCTATTGATCTTCCGACAAAATAAGCTCCAATATCAGTCCCCGCAACAATTACCAGTAACCATAATAAACACTCAATTCCAAACTCTGCGTATAAAGTAAGAAGAAATAAAAACGATGCAGTTGGATAAAGCAGTGGTAAAATAATCTTTTTGTCTAGTTTTTTAGAATACGCAAGAACAGAAGCATATACAAGCAAAAGGATGAAAAACAAATCTTCAGCATGAGGATAAAAGTAAGCTACAAACCAAAGTGCCCCAGAATAATAATAAACCTCAGAGCTTTCCATTTGGAATAATTTCATAGACTCTTGTAAAGCAATAACAAGTAAAGCACCCAAGGTCAACCAAATTATAAAATATGAATCCAGATATCCAATAATAAGTGCAGCTAGAAATAAAATCAGCCCCGTTTTAATCCTAGTAGAACTGTCTTTTATAATATCAATCATTAATAAACCTTATAAGCTAATTTTTAAGACTTATTATATCAAATCTATTTATACATATTGCTTTTGATAAAACTTGTTCATGACTAAAAAGAAAATTAAGAAGATAAGAAGGATAAGAGGGGAGTATGAAGAGTTAAGATATATAATCAAAAAATGATTATATATCTTAATATTGTTTTATTTATTTATTTTTTTACAACTTGCACAGGTGTTAATGCTACTATACTTTCAATACTAAAATAATGTCCATCATCATCTTCGCTTGAAGGAATTGTTCCATCTTCAAGTGTTGTTACAAAAACTTTCTGACTGTTTGATAATAAAAAAGGTCTGTTATTTTCATATAAGAAAAATCTGTTTTTTAAGTATTTTCTTCCTTTTATATTTTGAGTAAGGTAGTAGTTTTGGTATCCATTATGATGAAATCCATTATAATTTAGAAAAGAGAAAGCTTGATATCCTTCTAAATGGCCTCTTGATGTCAAGGCTACTTTTCCTTCTTTTTTATTTCCATACATAAAATAATCATCTACATATAATTTACCATCTTTTAATTTTGTCACATCAATAAAAGAGATGTTTCGAGATATATCTTTCTTATATTTAGGATGATATAAACCATATGGCAATACTGAAACACCAGCTGCATTTGCAAAAGTAGCCAATTTAGTATAATCAACTCCAGTATTAATGGCAGCAGCAATTGCAGATACAATTAAGCCAATTAAACCGCCTCCACCACTTGCACTTCTTGAGTATGCATATGCATTCGTGTGCCAAAGTTCTTCTTCTGTAGTAGTATCAATTAAAGAAAAAGACAAACCAACATCAACATTACTTGATATTACCTGATATCCAGTATCCCAAGCATTAATATCCACATATAAAATAGCATCTGGATTAAATATTTCTTTTAATTTTTCAATAGGAATTTGACGAATCATTTCCGCTTCTGTTATATTCTCGCTTTTAAAAAAACTATCTACTAAATGTACAGGAAATACATAATACCCTCTCTCACTTAGAGCTTGAGTAATTGTATATCTAAAATGTTCAGTTGCATCAACAGAAGTAGTTGTATTTTTAGCAGGTAGAACCAATATTGACTTTGCATGCTTTTTATACACTTTTGGATACAGTTCTCCCAACATTACATTCGAAGTTGTAGCAGTACAACCAACAAAAAACACTAGTAATAAAACACCAGAGACAATATATTTTAAGTTTCTCATTTATTTTCTCCGTATAACTTTTTTAATACTCTGTTTATAAAAATACTTGATTCTGGATACGTTGATTTTTCACGTTCAAAATATTCTTTTGCTTTACTTGTTTTTTTTGTTTGAAACAACAGTTGTGCATATTCTGCATAAATACCAGGTGCAACTCTTTTATCTTCTTCTTTTGATTCTCTTATAATTTTGTCTAATTCACTTAAGTGTTTTTCTAAAACTTCTTTATTATGACCATTCATACCAAATTCAGCTGAGCTTTTAACATAATTTCCCCATTTATAAACAGGAGGTTCTGGTTGTTTTTGACACCCAACAAATACAAAAACTAAAGAAATAAGAAGTGCTTTCATTATGGAACTCATGGTAAATCTATTTCCACAGTATTAGAAGACCCAAGATAAACTTCTTTTTCTAAGATCAATGCTTTATTTGAATTGTATACTTTAATATTTACATTACCACTTGATACTTGGTATTTGTTATTTACTGTAGAGTCTTCACAAGGTGTATCTTTTTTTGTTATACACTTGTCAAGCTCAAAAACATAATTATCATTTACATGTACGGTATATTCATAAAGTTTTGATTTGTTAAATTTTAAAAATGCCACATCTCTTATTTGAGTATTACTTTGTTTATAGCCACACCCTGTTGCTATTAGCACGAATATTAATGCGATTAATTTATTTTTGTATGTATAAAACATTTGTATTTACTCCTTGTAAACTTCCTGAAATAAGTTGGCAAATTGAACCTTCATTTGTATAATTTGTACCAAATTGACTAATAACTTTTATACTTGCTATTTTTGAACCTGGTAATTCAATCATCATGCCTGTTTGTGGATTTTTGATACTTGTACCTTTTTTATACACAGAAAAAACGTCAGCTATTTTTACACCTTGTTTTTTACCACCTGCAATCATTATAGAGTTAGAATCCGCGCTTAATACGTAGGATCGCCAAGGAGTTGCTAATAAATTTTGCATAATACCATCAACAACACTGCTTATTGCAGTAGAAATTGCTTTGTCATTTAGTGTTGAATCATAACCGACATGTTTTCCTATTCCAAAAGAAGTTCCCGATTCACTTTTTGCTTCCCCTGCTCCTTCTTGCGCAAAAACAATTTGACCTGTTTTAACATCCACTAAACGAACACTCACTTTTGCATAAGAAACTTGTATTTTAGAACGTGAGAAAACGCCCGTATCAGAAATATTTTTTCTTCCAAATTCAGTAACCGAACCAACAATTAAATAATCGGCCCCAATATTCATTGATTTTAAATTACTTGAAGTCAATTCTTTATCAAGAAGATTTTTATCACTTCTTTCTAATAAAATAAATTTTCCTGAATTGGCTAGTTTTGCAGAGAGAATATCTGTTGCTTGTTTTTCAGCATTATAATTATTGTTTAAACCAAACAAAGCAGATTTACCATATTGTGCTTCATTTCCAAAGCGGGCAATAGCAACTTTTCTTTTTAATTGCTGTGTTGCTTTTTTAACTAGTAATTTCGGTTTAATTACATTTGCTTTTTCAACATTGACTACATTTGTGTTGTTTACAGCACAACCTGATAAAAATAGTGTTAACAATCCAACTGTCAGAAGTGTGACTTTTTTCTTCAAAAAATATCCTTTTAATTTTAATGAAAAAAATTATATATAAATTATACTTAAGGTATATCTTTATTTCTTTAAATTATACAATAAACACTAAATAACATCAAAAATTATATAATATTAACTATTGTTCTGTATGGATTGTATAAAACCATTAAAAAAGAAGGCTTTATAATACCCTCTCTAATTTAGGGATTGTGTAATTATATATTCAAAATGTTCTCTTGAATCAAAAGAAGTTGTTTTATTTTTAGCAGGTAGAACCAATATTGACTTTGCATGATTTTTGTATACTTAAGAATGCAGTTCACTCACATTGAATGTGAAGTAGTAGCAGTACAACCAACAAAAAAACACTAGTAATAAAATACATACTAATATTAAATTTGTTTCGTATATATACCACTTATTATAAACATTTTTATTATTTGTTTGCGATTGATTTCAATTCGTGATTAATTGCTTTCTCAAGCTTTTGAACCCACTTATTATACTTAGGATGAATTGTTCCTTCTTTTTTATTGTGATCTAAATTAACACTGCTTACGTGATTAATAGAGAAAGAGTTTGAAGTATGAGGAATTTCAACAACGGCTTTACTATTTTCGTAATGAAGCACTGCTTTAGCTACTCCCGCTTTAGCTTTTTCTACCACCCAACCTTTTGAATATCCGGCTTTTTTAATCGCATCAAATACTTTATCTTTACTAACTTTTTGTTTTATTTCGGACTTCATCACATTGTAAACAGAAGAAGCTCCACAACCAACAAATACAATACTTAATATAATGCCTAAAATACTTAACTTTACGTTACTTTTCATTTTTTGCCTTTTTTATTTATTGCAATATAGTAGCGTCAATAATCTATATAAGTCATTAATTTGATTATAGTTTGCTAGGTAAAAGATTATTTTATTTTTCTAAACCAATAGTAAAGGTTTGTGCAATTTTTAACTCATTTTTTGAAGGTATAAATAGCTGCTAAGAAAAGTAATAAATATCTAAATTAGATATTTATTACTACTGTTGTGTATGGATTGTATAAAACGTTTGCGCCATTTTGAATTTTTACGTTTCTTCTTTGAGTGTAATCAACTTCATATCTTCCTTCATAATCAAGCGAAAATTTAGCACAAAGTTGGGCTGCTTTTATGATTATTTCTTCTGGAATGGTTTTTTTAGTGTTTTGCACAAATACATGGGCAGAAGGTCTGTCTTTTAGATGAAACCAAAAATCACTGGCTTTTGAGTTTTTGAGTAAATATATATTTTCTCTCTCACTTGTTCCTAACATAATTTTAAAACCATTAAAAAAGAAGGCTTCATAAGGTTGTTCTTTTTTTGTTCTTTTTTGATTCTTTTCTTTTTTAGGTAATAAAAACTCACACTCATCTATATTCTTTGCATTTTGAATGTTAAGAATCATGCGCTTGAAGAAAGAAAGTTTTTCTTCAATATTGTTTTTTTCTATTGAAATACTTTGGGCTTTTCTTTTTGTTTTTTTAGCTAATTTAAACAGTTTATTTCCATATACACTGGGACTTGCTTCATTATTATCCAAAGTGAGTGTGGTAAGCTCTCCTTGCATATTATATACTTCTATACTTTTTGCATAGGGTTTAATCAAATGAAGATTTGAAAAGATTAAATTTCCTTTTTCATATAAAGCCTTGGCTTTTTCTTCTAAAATTTCTTCTTTTTCAAGGCTAGAAAGTAATTTTTGCATTTTATTGGCATTTTTATTTAGTCCTGAAAGTTTTACTTTTTTTAGATTATTTAGATTTTGTTCTTCTTTTTTTGAGTAAGTCTCATATAAAAGCGCTTCTAAATCTTTTATT
>Ga0209395_1003841_pt1 | contig 18191 bp, 15 predicted proteins | sample GOMGulsemesocosm_3_FD_184635 | JGI IMG/M metagenome (GOLD analysis project Ga0209395, IMG submission 184635) | Methane-oxidizing microbial communities from mesocosms in the Gulf of Mexico - GOM9D Gulf of Mexico (SPAdes) (version 2) | ecosystem: Environmental > Aquatic > Marine > Cold seeps... | reverse complement strand
CTGTCGGTTCAATATTAGTGATGCATAATCACCGCTGGCTCCACGGTCGCGATAAGTTTGTCGCTCATCCACAACTCAAGCGTGAGTTGCTACGTCAACGTGGCCATTTCACCCGATAAAGGCAAATACAGATGATTTATGATTATATCGTGATTGGTGGGGGCATCGTTGGCGTGTCGATCGCGTGGCAGTTGCAACAACGTCACCCCCATAAAACAGTGTTATTGCTTGAGAAAGAATCCGGCTACTCACGCCACCAAACCGGACATAACAGCGGGGTGATTCATGCTGGTGTATATTACGCGCCGGGGAGTTTAAAGGCCAAGTTCTGTAAGGCCGGTGTGGCAGCAACAATTAAGTTTTGTCACGAGCATAATCTGCCGGTTGATCAATGCGGCAAGCTCTTGGTGGCGACCAACGCGTTAGAACTGGAACGGATGCATACCTTGTATCAACGTTGCATCGATAACGATATTGCGGTTAGCCTCCTCGACCAGCACCAATTGCGCCACGCGGAGCCCAATATCGTTGGTCTGGGTGCCATCTTGGTCAAAGACACCGCCATCGTTGATTATCGCCAGGTGACCGAAACAATGGCGCAGCAGTTTATTGAGCTCGGTGGCGATGCAAAATTAGAACACCGAGTCGTCGCGCTAAACGAGTCCGCTGAGCAAGTTCAGGTGGAGGCTTTACATCATGACGCTAAGGTAACGTTTAACGGAAAATTTCTAGTCACCTGCTCCGGCTTAATGGCGGATCGCACCACCAAGATGTTGGGGATTAAGACCGACTTTCAAATCATCCCCTTTCGCGGTGAGTATTATCAATTACCGGCGCAACATAACAATATTGTCAATCATCTGATCTATCCGATCCCCGATCCCGAGCTGCCATTCCTTGGGGTGCATTTGACCAAGATGATCGATGGATCGGTCACCGTTGGGCCAAATGCAGTGCAGGGATGGAAACGCGAAGGCTATGGCCGAATCAATATTAGCCTAAAAGATGTGTGGCAGATGCTGACCTTTAGCGGTTTTTGGCGCGTACTTGCTAACAATCTTGGCACCGGACTGAGGGAAACAAAAAACTCATTATGGAAGCCGGGCTACCTTAAGCTGGTGCAAAAATATTGCCCCTCATTGACCATCAACGACTTAACCCCTTACCCTGCCGGTATTCGCGCGCAAGCAGTAATGAAAGATGGCTCGCTGGTTCACGATTTCTTATTTGCCACTAGCCCGCGCAGTCTGCACGTTTGCAACGCGCCCTCACCAGCCGCAACCTCCGCCATTCCGATTGGCGAATACATTTGTGACAAAATTGACCAAGCGCAATAGCAAGCGCTTGGCGGATCACCACTAAGTTTTTTGTGGCTGTTCTTCGTCTTCTTTAATCGGACGGCCGATGGCGCTAAGCTCTTTGGCTTGTGCCTTATCTATTTTGTGAATCGTTTTAATAAAACATTTCAATGGGTGACTACCAAAATCATTGCCCACTACCGAGATTGAATCAAAGCGTACGCTCAGCGTCGAGCTCATGGATTGATTGATTTTAATGGTTTGTGCAAAACCCAAATCAGGGCATAAACCCTTGACTTCGATGAGGTATTTTCTCTTTGGCGAGGTAGACAAAATCAGATAGTCATTAGTCAGCGATTGCCAGCCATGTAAACGAAAGGTATTCACCTTTTTAAGGCTGGCTAAATTATGGTTTGCAATATAGTCAGCGTAAGCCAGATTTTTCTCGTCATATGACAAGCTTGGCGCAGTGGAACACCCAGTGAATAGGGCGATCAGCGATAAGCACGCTAGCGTACGTTTTTTCATGTTTTTCTCCTGTTGCTTTAAAAATTTGCCTTCAAGAGGACGAATTAACATAAACTTAAACCAGTCTAGTAGCAAGAAAATTCCGTCGAATGCTCAGAAGACGCGACTTATTGCCGCCAACAACTCAGAACCAAATCGGTAATGAATATATGCCATCAACGCCTTAATAAGCCATGATATGTCGTGTAATTCGCCGTATTCGCCGTATTCGCGCCGTCACATCGCTGGATGTTGATCGTCAATGCTAGCGCTAAATGCCAAACAAATATTTAGACGTCTATACGGCTATTGACTTTAAGGGCCTAAAACAGCACAATGTGCCAAATTGAACTGGTTAACGCTTAAACAAAGGCGTGAATGACTAGGATCAGTTAAAACCAATGATGTAAGGTGCCCTACCTTGGGATAATCGGGAAGCTGGTGAGGACGTACGTTTAATTCCAGCGCTGCCCCCGCAACGGTAATATGTGATTAACATAGAGCCCGGAGACCGGCCATGCATTTATACTCACAATGATTTGTACGGCGGGTACAAAGGGGAAAATATGTTACTTAAATCGACTATCGGCCTAGCGGTCACGGCAGCAATTTCTACGTTATCAGCAACGTCTGTTCATGCATCAGAAACAACAGAAACCATCGTTATCACGGCCAGTAAAATAGCCCAACCTATTAGCGATGTCTTGGCATCAGTTGGAATAATTGATCGACAGGATATTGAAAATTCAGTCGCCAGAGATCTCCCTGCATTACTGCAAAGGATCGGCGGTGTCGATGTCGTTCGCAAAGGTGGCCTAGGCCAAAACAGCAGTGTATTTATACGTGGAGCAGCTTCGAGCCATTCATTAGTACTAGTTGACGGTGTGCGTGTCGGCAGCGGTTCAACGGGCTATAAATCCCTTTCTACCGTGGCGCTAAACTCCATTGAACGCATCGAAATTGTTAAGGGTTCTCGCGCTGCATGGTACGGCTCTGACGCGCTGGCGGGTGTGATTAATATTATCACGCGTAAGAGTTCACAATCGGCGCTAAGCGTGACCGTAGGCTCAAACAGCTACCGCAATGCACAAGCAACCTTAACGAGTGAAACGGATGCTTTATCCTTATCATTTAATGCGGGTTACGAGAAAACTGATGGCTTTGATGTTACCGACAACATCAATCTAGATAGTGACGGGTATGAAAATAAGAATGCGGGAATTAATGCCGAGTTTCGCCATGATACCGTAGGAACAGTTAAGGCTATTGCTCAATTTAGCCAAGGCTACGTTCAATATGATAGTTCGGGGGATGATCTTCAAGAATTCGACAAATATCAAATATCGTTAGCGTGGGATAAAGCTAGCGGCTCGATTTCTCATCAGGCTCAAGTCAGTGTTAGCCAGGATCAAGAACTAAACACCAAACAACAGCCGCAGTCTTGGGACAAGCCAAGTAACTATCAGACGGATCGCCAACAAGCCAGCTATCAAGCGACTTACCAGCATAACGATAACCTGTCGGTAGCAGCAGGCTTAGACTATCAACATGAAGACCTAAGTAAGTCAGTTAACGCCTGGGCTAGTGCCTCTCAGCCAGCGTCAGGTTTTACCGATGAAACTCGCCATAACTTAGGTAGTTATATCGGTGCATATTATAGCTCTGAAGCGGTTATTGTTAATGCGGCCCTACGCCGCGATGATAATAGCGACTTTGATGTTAACAATACTTATAACCTGTCACTAGGCTTTCCACTGGGTGAAGATGCCGTACTTAGATTCTCGCAAGGATCTGGCTATAAGGCACCATCATTCAATAATGCGAGTTCAATCTGGATAACCAATCCAGACTTAAACTTGTTACCTGAAGAGTCTGTGAACCGCGAGATTGGCCTAGCCTGGTATCTAGAAAATGCAACCTTGGATATTTCGATTTTTGATAACGATATCGATAACTTGATTCAGTGGACAGCAAATGGTCCAGAAAATGTAGCGAAAGCAAATTTTGAAGGGTTAGAGCTTAGTGCGACATTTGATCTATTATCACTGGAGCATAAACTTAACTTCACTTACTTAAAGGCGACCGATGGCGTATCGGATGTTCAGTTAATTTTGCGTCCTAAGCGCTCAATCAACTGGAATATCAGTAAGCAGTTTGAACAAACGCATGTGGCCCTTGGTCTATCTTACCGTAGTGATCGTAGCAGCTATTATAAGACTCCTTTAACGAGCTATACGCTAGTAAACCTATCAGTAAACCACAGTCTTACTGACAGCATTGAGTTAAATGCGCGAGTTGATAATTTGACTAATAAGCAATATTTTAGTGGCGTTGCGAGCAAGGACTTTGCAACAGGTGACATCTCCTCTCATTATATTGGCGCAGAACGTCAGTTTTATGTCGGGCTAGATTACCGCTTCTAAATTTTCATTTATGTGTGAAAGCCGGTATTTACCGGCTAAATGCGTGCCAGTTAAGCGAAAATTATAACTTCGGTGAATTTTGTGATGTGCTTTTAGGCTTCATCTTTTTAATGACGTTTTATATACCCGTGCTACTTGGAAATGCGTGATTTCAGCAAGTCGAAAAGCGTGCCAAATGCTAGGCATAATATGTGTCGTTTAGTCATTCTAAATCAATAAATTATAACGACGCAGTTGGTCGCTTATCGCCTTGCCCTGCGGGCCTCTTTACCCAACGTAAGTGGGTAGAAAGCTATTACGGCGTTATGATTCATAATCAAGTTCTCAGAGCCGCAGCGAAACCATGTATCTGCGATACAAGGAAGTTCGCGTAGCGGTGATGTGAGGCATTAGGGCAATGACAGGAGCATATTGCCGGGAATAACCATTAATTACAAATCATGCCTTGTACTAGCATCCTACCCAAGATCGATAACCTGCATTTTCAAGTAGCACGGGTATAGTGCTGCCTCGAGTAGCATGTTGACCATTTTCTCATCGACATCCTTATCGATGAAGCGATTACCACGCACGTCGCGACGCAGGCGAAAAATGTCTGCTAATAATTCGCTATGGTGCTTTTCAAACTGTCGGCTCATACTGCTTAGTCCACGATAAGAATTTGCCGCGCATGCTAACAGCCACGTGCGATCACAGCAAGCATCGGCAGCCTATTGACGCAACGATCTAGCCAAGCCTAAGTTATTGGGACTTGTAAAATAAGCATCAAGGGTACAAAATCTCAATAATTACGAATTAATAGGTACAAATCACCTCAGGAATACCATGGATACTTTCGATAAAAAGATTTTACGTATTTTACAGCAAGACTGTACCTTGTCGGTTAGTCATATTGCTGAGCAAGTTGGCCTATCGACCTCTCCTTGTTGGCGGCGTATTCAGGCGATGGAAAAGTCTGGAGTCATTAAGGGCCGAGTTGCGCTTGCCGATCCCGATAAGCTCAACGTTGGGCTCACCGTTTTTGTGATGGTTAAGACCAATCAGCACAACCCCAAATGGTTAGCTACATTTGCCGATATCGCAGTTAATTTTGAAGAAATAATAGAGTTTTATCGGATGAGTGGTGATGTCGACTACTTGTTGAAGGTCGCGGTTCCCGATATGAAAGCCTTCGATGCTTTCTACAAGAAGCTGATCACCGAAGCTGATTTTTCCGATATCAGCTCCAGCTTCTCGATGGAAGAGATAAAATACACCACCGCGCTACCGGTGGATTATATATAACTCCAATCTAACCATGACTCGCCGCGACTTGGTAAGCGGCGCGTTGCTGCATCTCTTCAAGATAACTCAATGTTGCGGTTCGATCAGTCAATAAACCAATACTACCTGCAATTTCTAGAATGATGGTCATCATGATATCGGCGGCGCTAAACACACTGCCCGAAAAATATGGCTGCTGGCTCAGTCGTGCTTCGATGTAAGCAAAATCAACAGCCAGCTCTTTGGCGATATAACCGTCCATTGGCGCGTTCTTCTCTCGCGTTTCCATCCCCATAAACATCGTGGTGAGTACGGGTAAACTTAAAGAGCCTTCAGCAAAATGCAACCATTCAAGATAATGGTAATATTGAGCATTATCGCGCGCTGGGCGCAGACGATTTTGACTATCTTGATCGAGGATGTATTCCATCACAGCACCGGACTCACACAGCGTAATGTCGCCATCGGTGATCACCGGAGCCTTACCCAAAGGATGAATAAGCTTTAAGCTATCAGGGCTAAGACGTGATATCTCATCACGCTGATGCTTAACCAATTGATAAGGCATCGCTAATTCTTCGAGTAACCATAATACGCGTTTAGAACGAGACTGATTTAGATGATGTACTGTGATCATTACTTTTGCTCCGCTGTTAGTTCATCAGGCCCTAGGCGCATCACTAATTTGCCAAAGTTTTCCCCTTGCAACAGCCCGATAAAGGATTCGACGGTGTTCTCTAATCCATCGACAAGATGCTCTTTGTATTTTATCTCGCCGCGACTAAGCCACTGACCCATCTGTTGTGCAAACTCATTGTAACGATGGCCATAGTCATCGAACACGATAAAGCCCTGCATTTTGATTCGCTTAACCAGTAATGTCCCCATTAACATCGATAGACGATCGGGTCCCGGTGGTAATTCGGTCGCATTGTATTGTGAGATAAGGCCACACAAAGGAATACGCGCACAAGCGTTTAATAACGGCATCACCGCATCAAAGACTTTACCACCAACATTTTCATAATAAACATCGATACCAGCCTCACAAGCCACAGCCAATTGCGCTCCAAGATCGTCATCATGATGATTGAGACAGGCATCAAACCCTAGGGTTGCAACCGCGTAGTCACACTTTTCCTGGCCACCAGCAATACCAACAACTTTACAGCCTTTAAGCTTAGCAATCTGTCCGACTAGACTACCAACGGCGCCAGTAGCAGCGGCAACAACGACAGTGTCGCCAGCTTTAGGCTGACCAATATCGAGTAACCCCATGTAGGCGGTCAACCCAGGCATACCCATCACGCCCAATGCATGCGACGGATTAGCCATCGCGCTATCGAGTGTTAATAATTCACTGCCATCACAGACGCTGTAATCTTGCCAGCCTCCGAAAGAAACCACCCAATCGCCTGTAGTGAATTTGTCATTGCGAGATTGTTCAACGCGGCACACACTAGCCCCGACCATCACTTCACCTAATGCTACTGGTGGCGCATAAGAGGCGGCATCATTCATACGGCCGCGCATGTATGGGTCTAGTGATAAATACACCGCGCGTAACAACACTTCTCCCTCTTTAGGGCTCGGTATATCAGCATGGACGGTGCTAAAGTTAGCCGCGACTGGTGCGCCAACGGGGCGTGAGACCAAGACGATCTGGCGATTAATTTTGGCTGTTTGAGTCATAGCAATTTCCTTAAAATCCTAAATGGGCTAACAGTTTTTGTGCGGTAATGGCTGAGCTGGCAGGATTTTGTCCTGAGATTACAAGGCCATCTTGCAGCGCAAACTCATGCCAGTCATCACTGTGTTGATAATCTGCACCGCGTTTGATCAATTCATCTTCGAGCATGAATGGCACGACATCACATAATCCAACGGCCGCTTCTTCGCTATTGGTAAATCCTGTTATCGCAAGGCCGTTAACCATGAAACCATCGTCTGTATTTTTCACATTAAGCAATGCCGCTGTTGAGTGACAAACGGTGGCCACCGGCTTATTCTCAGCTAAAAATCGCTCGATTAATGCAATCGAATCACTATTGTCAGTTAAATCCCATAACGGTCCATGACCGCCTGGATAAAAAACACCGTCAAAATCGCCAGTATTCATGGTGGCTAGCACCTGTGTATTATTAATGAGCTGCTGTGCATTAGCATCACCAAAGAATCGTTCGGTCGCTTGTGTTTGAAAGTCGCTCAATTCGCTGGTCGGATCGATTGGAGCCTGACCGCCGAGTGGCGACGCAATGGTAACCTCGACACCAGCATCGATAAATGCGTAATAAGGGGCGGCAAACTCTTCAACCCAAAATCCTGTTTTAGCGCCGCTATCGCCGAGTTGATCATGTGAGGTTAGTACCATTAATATATGCTTGTTCATTGTTTCGTTACCTTAATCAGTTTCATTGCATCCAGTATAGTCTTAAGAATATTACTAACAACGGTGATAAAACTGATATCATTATTCAGATTATTAATACAATAAGGTCTACGAGTCGCACCAATGAACGTTTCATTTGAACAGTTAAAGAGTATGGTGGTGTTTGCACATATCGTTGAGAAGGGTAGCCTCAGTGCCGCCGCCAAGCATCTCGATCTGTCGCGTGCATCTGTAAGTTATCACCTCAAGAAACTCGAAGCGCAGTTAGAGGTCAAGCTATTAAACCGCTCAACCCGCTCGATGAACCTAACACAAGCGGGCGCGGCTTATTATCAGCGCTGCCAAACCATCGCTCAACAAGCCAGTGCCGCTAATCAGCAGATAGAGAATTTAAAAAATGAACCGCAAGGATTATTAAAGATCACCTGCCCGGTTAATGTCGGGCTTCAACATATCGTGCCCGCGCTCAATGAATTTCGCCAACGCTATCCAAAGATTGACCTCGATGTGATGCTCAGTGATGAAGTGGTGAATATCATTCAAGAAGGCATCGATCTGGCTATTCGCGGTGCACCGCTACCCGACTCAGGGCTGCAAGCACGAAAGCTAGCCACACTAGCGACTTGCCTATGTGGCTCCCCAGCCTATTTTGCTAAACACGGGAGACCAAACAAGCCTAGCGATTTAGGCCGCCACGATTGGGTGATTTATAAACTGACCTCCGGCGTATTAGAGCTCACTAAAGGCAGTCGCTCGTATAGCGTCGGTGTTCAAGGGGGTATTAAAACCAATAATGCTGCCGCACGTACCGCATTTGTCGAAGGCGGCCATGGTCTCGCGCGTATTCCAACCTACGATGCCGCGCCCAAAATACAGGCAGGTACTCTCGAATCGATACTCGATGATTATGCCCTCAAAGATATCAATGTGTTCGGCGTATTTCCGCCGGGTGCAGCAAACACCAAGAAAATGCGCCTGCTTCTCGATCACTTACGCGATTATTTCAGTAGCCGAGTCGGCTTAAGTTAAATCGCAAGTCAACTAAAGGGGATAAGGAGAATAGCCTATTAGCGCTTCTTTTGGTCTGGATTTTGTTCTTGTTGTGCCTGTCGTTCAACGGCCTGTTCGATGACGTCATCGTAGAGTTCTTGTAATTCCTCTAGGCGTTTTTCTTTCTGCTCTGGACTGAGGCTCTCGTCTTTAGCAACTTCTTCCATCATCGCTTCTATTTCCTTGAGCTTTTCCTTGTCGATGCCCATGCGACTATCGAGAATATTTTGAAATGCATTACCAAGGAAATCATCAATATTAATCTCTGGTTTACCACGATATTCAACCTGCTTGTCATCGACTTCTTGCGAGGGCTTATCGGGAATGTTTAGTTGTACTGGGCTAATGCGATTAATTTGACCCAGGTGTTCATAGGTGGTGAGTTGTTGTGGCGCTGGAGTCTCACCACGCGATAATTGCTGCGCCTGCGCTGACAAGGTCACGGTATCACCCGATTGTACCCCTTGGGTATTTACAGCCGCCTTGCTAGAAACAGCAGTAACCGAATTGACCCACGCACTACGCGCCGTTGAGTGATTAATAATATTCATCAGTTCCCTGTTCCCGTTATCTGCATTTGTTTTCTATATGGTGGTGTCACATAGTCATTCTATTTACATCATTAAATCAGCAATAATTGCGCCACTTATTATGTTCCACTCAACATCCCACGGGATCGGCTTCTAATGCTAACGTGCTAATATAAAAAGGGATCGACTTGCCGGTCATCATCAGATCGGCAAGTATTAATGGCTTAAAAATTGCCACCTAAAATAAAGTAGTGACCGGGAGAATCACTCATTGCTCCCGCACAATAAAAAAATTGAGCTATTATTTCCTCAATGGTACAAGCCATTAGGTGTAGTCGGGAGTAGTTGCTATGAGTAAAGCATTCTCAGTCCTTTCGTGGAATATTGAACACTTGAAAGGCAAGCGTGAAAATCGAGTTGAACGTATCGTCAACACGTTAGTTACAGAAGACCCAGATATCTTCGCGCTCTATGAGGTCGAGGGCAAGATGGTCTATCATGCATTAGCCAGTGCGATGCCAGGCTACTCCTTTCACATCACAGAAGGACCACAGACCCAAGAGATATTGGTGGCTGTGCGTAGCTCAATAACCGCATTTTTTAGTCAGCGCGTGTCATTTAAATCAGGTAACTCTTGGCTGCGGCCCGGTGCAATGTTAAGTGTGCATATCGATAATACCGATTACACATTTATGTTCCTCCATTTAAAGAGCCTCACCAAACCCGTTGGTCTAGGGATTCGCGACGATCAATTTGAACGTCTGGCCAAGTTAAAGCGTAAACTAGATAAAGCCAGTGACGACGCCCGTGCAAATTTCATCGCGGTGGGTGACTTTAACACCATGGGCATGAACTATCGCGGATCGCTCCATGATATTCCAGCGAGTAGCGAGCTGGCTAAGCTCGATAAAGACTTCGCGGTTAAGTCGGTTAATATGCGTCGATTAACCAAAACTGCTATTAATACTTGGTCGAATGGTTCGCGTAGTCGCTACCCAGAATCCAATTTAGACCATGTGCTTGCATCTCACCATTTAACCACTACGTTATGGCCGAATAAAGATTCATTAAATGAGCGTAAACCAAGCCACGCCGAAGTTGATGTGCGTGGTTGGGTCGATGAACCAAACGTTGCGGCGCAAGATCGTTGGATAGCGCAATACTCAGATCACTGCTATCTTTATTTTGAAATAGAGAAAGTGGTTCTGAATTAATTAAAAAGCTTTATACTACGCCACTAATTTTACTCAACTATGTAGGGTCTACATGAAAAAGACATTTCCACTCACTCACCCAAAGCTAAACTTAGCCCGCTTGGTTGAAGCGACAAAACATGAAGTTAAGAAATACATCAAACGCGAGCGCAATAAGAAACTGCCTAAGGATGTGGATTTTTGGGACTTCGATTGTAAATACGGCCATAGCGAACAAGAGGCTAAGACGATTCATCTCTCGGCCATTAATAAGTGCATCGATGAAGCAGAGCAACTAGGTCTTGAATCTTTTTATTTAGAGATAATGGTTAAACCCGGCATCAGAAATAAGTCAGAATAAGCACTGTCTACATCCTGTTACACTCTTTTCTTGTAGATTCGCCGCTAAACTGGCTTATTAAATGGTCCTTTTGCATAATGTCTGGCGAATCCATGGAGAGATATTATGAAAATAAAACACCTTGCCCTAGCTGTTACTACTGCTTTAGCACTCGGCGGCTGCGCTGCAACAGCAGATAGCAGCAAACATGCGTCGAATCAGGCCACCAGCAATAACAAAGTATTCAGTCAAGACTATCTATTAGAAGAACTCGAAAATGGCTTGAAAGTCATGATAGTTAAGACCGATTACCCAGATTTAGTGTCAATTCAAATTCCGGTATCAACGGGCTCACGTAACGAAGTTGAAGCGGGAAAGACCGGCTTCGCTCACTTCTTTGAGCACATGATGTTTAAGGGATCGAAAAAATTCCCACAAGCGACGTACGCCGATATATTTAAAAATGCAGGCGTCGATAACGGTGCCTACACCACTAACGATTACACCAACTACCATCTGGATTTCTCAAAAGAGCATCTTAATAAGGTACTTGAGATCCAAGCGGATCATTTTAAGGATTTAACCTATAGCGAAGCGCAATTTAAAACCGAAGCGTTAACGGTTAAAGGGGAATACTTAAAAAACAATGCCAACCCATTACGTAAGTTATTATCTTCGGTACGTAAGAACGCCTTTGACACTCACACCTATAAACATACCACCATGGGATTCTTTGAAGATATAGAGGCAATGCCCGATCAAGTTGCGTATGGTAAAACCTTTTTCGAGCGTTTCTACAAACCTGAATACGTTTCTCTGGTCATTGTCGGTGATGTAGATCCGGCACAGACGCTTACTATGGTCAAAAAACACTGGGGAAATTGGCAACGCGGTAGCTTCGATTCAGTCGTACCACAAGAACCACCACAACAAGCACCACGTTATGTGCATGAAGTGAATGCAGATCTTCCTGGTCATTGGTTACTAGTCTCTTTTAAAGGTTCATCGTGGCAGCCACAAGGTAAAGATCGCGCTGCATTAGATTTACTATCAGAGCTTTATTTCTCCAGCAACTCGGCATTATATCAAGAGCTTGTCGTTGACAAGCAAATTGCTAGTCAGATGTTTACGTATAATCCTGAGACCAAAGATGCCGGACTACGCCATGTCTTTGCTAAAGTTGAAGACGATAAGGATTTGAGCGTGGTTCGTGATGCGATTAACCGCACTTATGCCAAAGCTCGCGTTGAACTAGTTGATAGTGACAAGCTGAATAACTTGAAATCTAACCTCAAGTACAGCTTCGTCAACGGTCTAGATTCATCAGAAGCCATTGCAGGAACTCTCGCCTCTTACATGCACTTTACGCGCGATCCAGAAGTTATAAATCAGCTTTATCAAAGCTTTGACAATATTAGCGTACAAGATATCAAAGATATTGCCAATAAGTACATCACCGATAACAACCGCACCACTGTAACCATGTCTAAATTAGACAAGATCAGTGGCTTTGACAGCGAAGTAGATCTGTCAAAAGCAGTGGCGCGGCTATCACAAACCTCACAACGTAAAACCGTCTCAGACGTTGCATTTAATGTACTAGACAATAGCAACGACTCGCCATTAGTCGATGTAAACATCTTGTTCTATACCGGTTCGGCTGCCGATGCAGCTGGCAAAAAAGGCACCGCCGCATTGATGGCTAGCATGTTAACTCAAGGGGGCTCACAAAGTCGCTCTTACAAAGATATCAAAAAAGCACTGTATCCATTAGCAGGTAGCTTTTGGTCGCAATTAGATAAAGAAATGATTTCATTTTCCGGTCGTGTACACAAGGATAATGCCGATGCTTGGTACGCCTTGATCAGCGATCAATTACTTAATCCAGGCTGGCGCGAAGACGACTTTAAGCGACTTAAAAAAGAGCTTATCGATGGGATTAAGTCTGGCATCAAAGCTTCTAATGATGAAGAGCTCGGTAAGGAAGTCCTTTATAGTAAACTTTATCAAGGCCATAGCTATGAGTACTTCAATAGTGGCGACCTTTCAGATCTAGAAAACTTGACCTTAGATGATGTTAAGGCATTTTACCAGTCACAGTTAACTCAAGCTAAGCTAAATCTCGGCATGACTGGCGCAGTGCCAGCAACCGTGAGGTCTGCATTATTTAACGATTTATCGACACTTCCGCTAGGTAATGAAAAACGCCTAACAATTGATAAAGCGCCTCAGTTAACAGGGCATCATGTGACACTTGTTGAAAAGCAAGCGCAGTCAACAGCCGTGTCATTTGGTTTTCCTATAGAGACGCTACGTAGTGACAAAGATTGGGCCGCGCTATGGCTTATCCGCTCATATTTTGGCGAGCACAGAAGTTCGAACAGCTACCTCTATCAGCAAATTCGTCAACAGCGTGGCATGAATTACGGTGATTATGCCTATATTGAATACTTCCCTCGCGGTAGCTCTCAGACGAAGCCGGATGCTAACTTAGGTCGCTCTAGTCAGATATTTCAGGTGTGGTTACGTCCACTTCGCTCAAACAATGATGCGCATTTTGCCACTCGCGCTGCCTTATTTGAACTCGATAAGCTGATTGCGAATGGGATGAGTGAAAAAGACTTTGCCGCCACTCGCAACTTCCTGACAAATTACGTACCGCAAATGGTTGCTAGCCAAGACAAACAATTAGGCTACGCGCTCGATAGTAAGTTTTATGGCACCGATGACTTTGTTAATTATGTACGCCAACAGTTAGCCAGCTTAACGATCGCTGATGTTAATCGTGTGATCAAAGAGAATTTACAAACCGACGATATTCATTATGTGTTTGTTACCGGTGATGCGAAAGACATGAAGCAGCGTTTGCTCAGTGAATCGCAATCGGTACTTAAATATAACAGTGATAAGCCAGCCAGCTTACTCGCCGATGACAAGATAATCCAAGATTATAAGCTACAAATTCCGGCTAATAATCTAGAAATCATGCCTATCGATACTGTATTCAAATAAGCTAGAACATCAATAAATGGCGGTTTAGACCGCCATTTATACTAAACCAGTGTAACTCGACTATTCCTGATATTTCCAAGCAAAAACGAATACTTGTTCCTATACTTATGAATTAAGATATGGAATTCGAGTAAGTATTTAAAATGTTAAAGCAAGCGTTGCTATATTCAGTTTCCTCCAAATATAGCAGTACCGCCATCCAGTTAGTTTCCACAGTCATTCTCGCTCGGCTAATTACGCCACAAGAGATTGGAGTCTATACCGTTGCCTCCCTGTTAGTAGGATTCGCACAGTTTTTCAGAGACTTTGGTATTCCAGACTACCTAATCAAAGAGAAGGAGATGGATGAAAGAAAAGCCTCAGCAGCGCTGACTCTGATGATTATTATTTCTTTTTCCTTATGTGCGATATTAATCGCGCTATCAGGATCTATTGCACACTTCTATCAAAAACCCGACCTACAGTACATTGTTTGCATATTGTCTATTAGCTTTCTACTAATCCCTTTCGGCTCAAATAGCATGACATTGTGCCGGCGTGAATTGAATTTTAAGCCGATATTAATCGCCAACATTTCATCTTCCTTCGTTAATGCTTTAGTCGCGGTTAGCCTGGTTTACTCAGGGTTTTCTTACTATGGTTTAGCGATCGCATCGGTCAGCGGAACATTAGTATTAGTGTTGGTGATGTCCTGCTACAGGAGCTTTGCTTATTCCCTTAGTTTTAATCGTCAACAATTTAAGTCCATCGCAAAATTTGGTGCTAGTGTCGGCGGAACCAATCTTATTGCCTATATTGGGGATTCATTTTTCCAACTCTTCGCAGGAAAATACATTGGCATGGAAGCATTGGGACTGTTCTCACGCGCAAAATCGACCGTTACAATTTTCTCACGGGTGATTATTGATGGAGTTAAACCGATCATATCACCTTATTTTGCCAAAACAAATCGAGAAGATGGCAACCTAGTCGAGAGTTATTGCCAATCGACTAAATACATTATTTACCTAGCACTGCCATTTTGTCTCGGAATGTACGTTGCAGCAGAAGACGTTGTGACCTTACTGTACGGTACACAATGGCTACTAGCCGTCCCTTTCCTCAAGCTACTGGTACTTGAATATCTATGTAATTGTTTTTCAATTTTTGCCGATTACATCGTGGTCTCATTGGGTTACGACAAAAAGTTTTTCACCTATAAAACAACGCAAACAGTGCTGCGAGTGTGTTGCGTATTAATATTGTATCCATACGGAATCGATGCAGTTATCTATGGCTGGATATCTGTCTCATTGCTCCGCTTAGTATGGACTCACGTTTTATTGAAAGAGATTATCGGATTATCAGTGGGTAACTTCTATGCATCGCTATGCAAGCCATTGATCAGTTTTTTGGTTTTTTCCATTGGATTACTCCCCTACCTCATATTTTCTCATCAAGACTTAGTGACTAACTTTGGTTTATTGCTGTTAACTATACCCGGTTACCTCGCTGTAATGTATTACATGGAAAAGGACGGAGCGGTACGATTCCTAAGCAACAAGCCGATGGTTTGAGATGCGTCGAATTAAAAATTAATAAAACAACTGCTCAGCGGTTGCTTGTCTAACATTTAAGAGCTCAAGCTTAGAAATAAAAGATAATAAACATATAACCGGCATTCAGCACGTTATTAGCGTGCTCACATTATTTTTGAAAAACTATTAGCGGAACACTTAAGCCAAAAATTCTTTCTTGTCTAATACCGTTTGCATTAATTATGTGATCTTGTTGTGCTAAAGAAAATTGTCGAGAACAAGGCGCTCGAATGACCAATAGCTGGCGATTAAGGTTAATTGCAACGCCGATGACACAGGGTTCTCCTATTGCTCACTACGCCAATTTTTAAAGTTGGGCGGCCGACTGCCTAAATGGCATAACAGTGACACTGCTTTATTTTCGAAGACGGGAGGTGTTAAGTAAACTGTATTGAGTAAAAACCAACTCATTGATAGTCATCGTTTTTACACGTTACCTATGGAGAGTACCGATACAATAAGCTTTTGAAATAGGCAGCCGGGCATCGATTCGCTCAACCAATTTTAGCCTATCAATATAACCGACGATAATTCCAAAGTGATCGAGTGATTCGACTGTGATCTCTTGTGCGCTATCAATTGCAATGATCTATTATTCACCAAGCGAAATGAGCAGATCAAGCATTGCGCCATAGCTACAGTGCTAGCCGTGTACTATATTGACCATAGTTCTTGTGATTCATTGACGCCAATTCCAGCTAGAATTTAAATAAATCAAACGATCTACAACGTGCCGAATGTCGACCATATGGCACTGTATTTTAAGATATGCTATAAAATTAATACAAATTAAAATCACGATCTAAGTACCTAAAGTAAAAATATGGCCTAAGCTTAATGTGGAGAGTAAAAAAACTATATATTTAAATGAAAAGTAAGGGGTTCCATAGTGATATACATAAAAAAGACTAGCTTAGCCGTATTAATTTCCACATTAGTTGGGGTGCAAGGGTGTTCAACGATTTCAGATGAACAAACTCAGAAATTCGCAGACAAAGAACAAGCGTTAAAAAACCGAGAAGCTCAATTGAATAAAAGAGAACAGCTGCTCGCTCAACAAAAAAGCAATGCACAGCATGTCGTTCATGCACCAGTGCAAAGTGACAGTGACTTATTACCACCTAATGCGAATCTAGGTGAATGTTACGCTCGGCTGTGGGTTGAACCTGTTTATGAGACAGTTAACACTACTAAGTTAGTTAAAGAGGCAAGTACCAATGTAGAAGTCATTCCTGCATCATATGAGTGGATTGAAGAGCAAGTACTCATCTCTGAAGCTTCTAGTCGAATTGAGTCTATTGCACCGGTATATGGCGAGGAGTCATTCAGAATTCAAGTCGCCAGCGAACGTCGCCAATGGCGTGTTGACACAGGACATGACGCGGCACCAGCTAGCGCTTCGTTATTAGCAACCGCAGAGAAGTATGGCATCGACTTGAGTGAAGCTGAGCCAAACATGTGTTATCACGAGCACTACATCCCGGCAACCTATGAATCAGTTTCCGAAGATGTATTAATCAGTGAAGCATCATCACGCATCGAAACGATACCTGCCCAATACGAGATGGTCGAAGAGAGCGTTCTAGTCAAAGATGCTTACACCATTCTAGAAACTGTTCCAGCTGTATATGAGACACAATACGAGCAAATCATTGACAAACCAGCTCATCAAGTTTGGAAAAAAGGTAGTGGTCCAATCCAAAAACTCGACGAGTCTACTGGTGAAATCATGTGTCTGGTGGAAGTTCCAGCTAGCTACAAGAGTATTAGTAAGCGAGTGATGGTTAGCGCAGCTACGACTAATAAAGTTGAAGTACCCGCTGAATATAGAACGTTGAAAGTGAAGAAAATGGTCTCTGCTCCTGGTCAGCGAGTCATTGACATTCCAGCTAAATATCGTAGCATCAGCAAAAGCAGCATGACTGGCGATACTAGTTTTACGTGGCACGAAGTCCATAATATGACGATGTCAAAAACAACTCGTACCGGTAATAAAATTTGTCTAGATGTCACTCCTGAGCGTTTTGAAACAGTGAAAAAGCGCATTATTGTTACGCCTGCGTCCACTAATACGATCGAAATACCGGCAGTCTACGAATCAATAAAAGTTAAAAAACTGGCCAGTCAATCGCGTGTTGTTAGCACCGACGTAGCTGCGGTTTATAAAGATGTCTCTAGCCAGAGTAAAGTAAAAGATGGCTTCATGGAGTGGCGATCAATTCTTTGTGAAACGAATATGACGGCCAATCGTATCCAAGCGATTCAAGTCGCGTTGAAAGAAAAAGGCTTTGATCCAGGCAATATCGATGGCGTTATCGGCCTAGATACTATGAACGCCGTAAACGCGTTCCAACGTGATAACGACCTTCCTGTCGATAAATACCTTAACATCGCGACAATTGAAGCGTTGGGTGTATCACCTCGTTAATCTAGATTAACATGTCACCAAACTTAAAATGGCTACTGTAATTGAGTAGCCATTTTTTTATCATGCCTATGCACATGATTCAGGTTGTAGTCAAAGTGAGAATAATAATGAGGTAAGTAGGTAAAAGTAAGCCAACTGTTACTAGCATGGATGCTAGTCCAAGCCTCCATGGATGGATTCA
>Ga0209395_1003837_pt1 | contig 18204 bp, 8 predicted proteins | sample GOMGulsemesocosm_3_FD_184635 | JGI IMG/M metagenome (GOLD analysis project Ga0209395, IMG submission 184635) | Methane-oxidizing microbial communities from mesocosms in the Gulf of Mexico - GOM9D Gulf of Mexico (SPAdes) (version 2) | ecosystem: Environmental > Aquatic > Marine > Cold seeps... | reverse complement strand
GATCTCTAACGAGTGCAATTGCATCTAGTTTGAATTCTTTTGAATAAGTTTTACGGTTTTTCATTTGTATCTCCAATTAAGTCTATTATGTCTTAACTGGGGTAGTCGTATCAATTAGACCACGTCAATCAGATGATAGTGCGGTATAATCTCATTAGCGTTTTACCATGTTATTTACTATGTTTAGTAATGACAGTTTGTAAAAGGCAAGTATGGAGAAATCCATATACGCAAAGCTTCCGGCCTAAGGTTAGCACTATGGTAGCGGGGTTGCAGAGAATTGGTTAATTCCTTTCTTTACTTTTATAAATTATATTCATTGATTGGCATATTACTTAAATTCGTAAATTGTTATTCAGTGTTTTTATTTATTCTTAAATTTAGGGATATCCTATGAAATACTTTTCAAACTCTACGGCGTCACCTTATTATTCTTTTGGGCTTAAATACAACGTTTTCTTATTACTTCTCTTCTTTATATCTAATAAATTATGTGCCAATGAATTTTTTCCTGCTGTACAAGAGCAGGGAAGCACGGTCGTCACTATTCATCCTATCGAATCTGTGCATCCAAATGAGAAAACGTTAATTTCATTTGGAGTTCCTTTCCCTAAAGGCTACATGACAAACTTGGAAAAGTTTAGAGTTTTAAATACTCAGGGAGAAGAATTAGCAATCTTCACTAAAGAGTTGTCTCCATGGCGTAGTCTAGCGGAATTAACTGAAAGTCCGAGTACTCGATCTGCTTTGGTTCAAATAAGTCTTAGTTTTATTGATATAAATAATGATGGTAAGGGAGATCCTCTTGAGTTAACGATTGAGTGGGGATTAAAAAAAAGAGAAATAGAGCCATTGGAGGAAGTGCCTACCCGAAAAAATTGGGCTTTGGTTGATAACGAACTTTATCCTGCATCTTATGCTATTTATGAGCCTAAGGCCTTTGCTGCTTTTACATCTATGTGGTATGGATTAGCTGTAATGAAAACACGTTTGTATGCCTCAGGGACTCATCGTGACTTTTCCAATTATGAGCATTTTTCTGAATTGTTCAGCAATACGGTATTAAATAAAGTAGATCCTCGTGTTTCCTCTGAGTATTTAAATGAATACCTTTCTACATATTCGTCGTGGTTATTTGGCCGCCCAATGGCTTTGTACCAAGTAGCTTTAAAAAATGGCAACGTTAAACTACTAAGAGCAGCACATCGTGCGTCTCAATTCTATTCACAACACATTAATGAAGATGGTTATTTTGATTTAAAATCAATAAATGATTTGAAATATTCTTCTTTAGAGGGCATTGCAACAAATTATTGGTTAACAGGGGATTCTAATCAACTATTAATCGCAGAGCGCATGAAACCTGCTTTTGAATCATTCGATATGAAATATACGCTTGACTCTAGCTTTTGGACTGAACGACATGCAGCAATTACTTTAGCCGGTCTTGTTGTAACATTTGAATTATTTGGAAGTTCGGACATTGCTCAAAAAACCAAAAATGCTTTTACGGTTCTTGTTAATATGCAAAATAATCCAGTGGAAGGAGCACCAAATAATGGTGCGTTAATGCATACTAGTTCTTCTGCTGGTGAAGGAGGTAATGAACTCATTGCTTCTCCTTGGATGTCTGCTTTATTAATAGATGCCGTAGAACGATATTATATTCATTCTAGTGACCAAAGAGTTAAGACGTTTGTTTATAAAATGGCCAATTATATGGGCGAGGAGGGGGTTTATTATTCAACAGATTTTCATCAAGAGCATTTGCCCCCAGCTGGCATTCCATATTATATATCAGGTGAAAACTTAACTAACCATCAAAGAGATTTAGACCCATGGTCAAATGTGGAGCATAGTTTAGATGTTAGTAAGATTTTTGCTCTAGCTTATTTTTTTGCTCGAACAGAAGGCGAGTTGGCAGAAGATTATTTGCTTTATTTTAGTGAGATGTATAAAACGGCAATGGAGTTTAACCTGCCTAATTGGATACGACCTGCGGCTCCATCTGCAGTATTAGGAACGTTTTCTGGAGGGAAACAAGTGTTTCGAACTAGCCCTCCTCGAAAATTTAATTGGTGGTTTAGATCAACAGCTAATCTTGATTGGCTAATTGGCACAGCTACACGTATTACTTCTATTCAAGATATTAATAATGAAGACAATATTAACGCAATTATTGAGACTACTATTGTTGCTAATAAAGAAAACTCTGCGGAAGGTGAACTAATTACATTCATAATCACCTATGAGAATGTCGGCTCCGAAGATGCTATTGAGGTATCAATCAGGAGCTTTATTGATACAAACTTGGATTATTTCGATGTTTTGGAAGAATCAATTTCAGCCGATGGCAGATATGATCAAAATGAACTTTTTTGGTCTGTAGGCTCCGTAACTAAAAATAGTGGTAAACATTCACTTTCATTTCAATTGCGGACATTAAAGCCTGATTTAGTCTTTACCGATAATCGTCCTAGCCCTCCAATTGTTGTTCGTGTTATCAGTAAATATGGCAATAGTGGGGATATTGAATTACAGCCATCAATTAATATTTGGGATAAAGGTGTATATACCCATTCGAGGGTAGGAAGTGTTGAGGCTGTAAGTACAAGTGAAGATTTAGTTAATAAACATAGCATAGCACTAGATAAATCCTTGGAAACTAACGAGGATACGCCTTTAATACTAGAGTTAAAAGGAAGTGACCCTGAAAATGAATTGCTTTCATTTGAAGTTTTAATCTCTCCTATTCATGGGCTGTTAAGTGGTACTGTTCCTAATCTTATTTATACTCCGAATGAAAACTACTTTGGTAAAGACAGTTTTGAATATTTAGTCCTTGACCCAAGGGGGGGGCGAGATAATGGGTTGATTAAATTAAATGTTAAGCCTGAAAATGATAAGCCTGTTGCGATAAACGCATCTGTAATAGTTGAAAATGGTGAATCAATTAATATTTTTTTACAAGGGCAAGATGTTGATAGCGCGTTGATCTCATTCATTCATACATCACCTATACATGGTGTTTTGAGCGGTGAAAATGAACATTTGGTTTATACAGCAAGTCCTTCTTATCAAGGTGAGGATACTTTTAGTTTTTATATCACTGATGATACAGGAGGGCAAAGCAATTCTGCAGAAGTACAGATAACAGTTATCCCTTTCAATAATGCACCAATAGTTGAAAACCAAACAATCTCACTAAATGAAGACGATACAGTTGGTATAACATTAAATGCAACGGATATTGATTCGACGGTACTTACCTATAATATTGTTAATCAACCTCTCCATGGAGAATTAACAGGGACTGCTCCAAATTTAAGTTATAAACCTCATGCAAATTTTGTTGGTGAAGATTCTTTTGGGTTTATTGTTTCAGATGGGCACAAAACCAGTGAAGAAGGTTTTATAACGTTAAATGTAGCTAACGAAAATGATGCCCCTGAAGCTAAAGATATTTATGTCGAAACATATACGGCCTCTTCTGTGAATATAGACTTAACTGCAATTGATCCTGATTCAGATAGTTTGCTGTATGAGATCATCTCTTTACCTGATTCCGGTACAATTTCAGGTGACTTTCCAGTTGTTACCTATCAACCCTACGGTATGATTGTTGGTCAGGTTCAATTTACCTATCAGGTTTTTGATGGGCTTGAATATTCGCAGGCAGATGTTCAAATTGATATTAAAGATGGTTCGGAGTTCCGACTGTACATAGAGTCCAGTATCGAAGAAGGGAAACTGCCATCATGGATTGGTAATTATATTATTGCGAGGTTTGATTTATATCAACAGCAACTAGTTGTTATTAAAGGCATACAAACGAACCCTAATGCTTCAATAATTGAAAAAATACAAGTTTGGCATACTGCTAATATGTATATCTATGACGCACATTCTCATCTGAATTACGCCTCTAAAGATGCAGTTTACGATTATATAGATGAGAATATTAATAAATTAATGTTTAATACTCTGAGCTCTAATAACATCGAGTTTAAAGAGGCGCTTGATTATCTTTATCAAAAATTAAAAACTAAACAGGGGCATGGTTGGCCTATCGGCGAAGCAATTAAATTTATCAGTGTGGGTGACTATTACTATTCCGAATCATTATCGAATGAAAATGACTCTAACTTCTATAAAGGTAAAGCGAAGGCAGAGTTAGATAAGTTAGCCTCATTTATATCGCCTTATGTTTTGGCTGAACCAACACATGAGGTATATAGATACATTCAAACGACTATAGTTGAAAGTCTTGCAAATGTGGTTAATGAAACGACTGCCAATGTTGACCTGAAAAGTTATTTAGAAACAGCAATAACGGAAAATAATCTACCTTCTTGGATTGGTAATTATGTGCTGGGGCGTTTGTCGTTATATCAAGGTCAATTGGTCGTTATTGAAGAACTAAATAATGACCCTAACGTTTTAATTATAAATAATATTTTGGCTAGATATACGGCAAATATGTATATCATTGAGTCTCATTCATACTTAAATTATGCTTTAAGAAATCAATACTATGACTATATAGAAACCGAAATTACTAACTTGTTACTTAATACACTGAGTTTAAATGAACCAGCTTTTAAAGTAGCCCAGGATTTTGTTTATACACAATTAAGGGAGAGAAACGGACACAGTTGGCCATTAGGAGAGTCTATGAAGTTTATTATCATCTTAGATTTTCATTACTCCCAAGTAATCGCTAATGCTGATAATTCAGATGAACATTTACTATTGGCTAAAGTAACATTACAACAAGCTATAAAATTTATTGACAGCTATATAGAAAGAGAACCCGAGAATCAGGCGTATAATTCAATTCGAGATATATTTGAGGTAACCTTACGAAATAAAATTTATTAACATTTATCTATATTCTTATTAGCATCTCCATTATTATCTTTATACATATAAAGTAATTATAAATATAATAATGGTAAATAAACTTAAAGTTATTCATGTCGTCAGTAGCTTGAATATTGGTGGTGCAGAACGGTTTGTTATTGATTTAGGGGAGAGGCAACTATCTCAGGGGAGTGATGTTGCGATTCTGTCATTTGGTTCGAATAAGGATACTTTAATAACCGTTGCCAAAAATAAAGGGATACAGATTTACACTATAGAAAAAGTCGCCTCTGTATTAGGGCAATTTAGCCTGTTTAAAGTATTGAAAGGTTGCGATATCATTCATATTCATACAGCTTATGCATTAAAACCTTTGTCTATTGTAATGAAAATTATAGGCTGTAAACAATGTGTCTATACACGACATGGCGCTGCTGAAAATAATTCGCCAGCTTGGCAAAAAATACACAATGCATTCAAAAAACATATCAAAGCAATGTCATTTGTATCTCAAGAGGCATTTGATATTTTTAAACGAAATTATCCTTGGCATGATATTCCAATGAGCGTGGTGGATAATGGCGTTTTATTACCTGATATAAAAAATTGTGAAAGAGTTGAAAATAATAAGCTACATCTTGGTAGTGTTGGTCGGCTCGTTCCTTTAAAGCACCAAATATCTTTACTAAAGGCTATTTCAATTTTACCCCAAGACATAAGAGACTCGATTCAGCTTCACATTTTTGGTGACGGCGAGTGTGAACAAATACTACGCGCTTTTGTTAAATCAAACTTTCTCGAAGCGAATGTAAATTTTTATGGCATGGTTACTGATCGAGAAAAAATATACCCGTCGTTTGATTGTCTTGTTGTAACTTCAGAGACTGAAGGTTTGTCTCTCGTTATTATGGAAGCAATGGCTTATGCCCAACCCGTTATTGCCACTGATGTTGGTGGTAACTCTAAGCTTGTTAAGCATAATGAAAATGGATGGCTAGTTGACTATGATAATCATCAACAACTAGCTGAACAAATTAATGAAATTTGTAATGATATGGAAAAAATTATAAAATTTGGAATGTCAGCTAGAGAATACGTTACTGAAAATTTCTCTTTAAAAACCGTTGTAAATAAATATGATGAAATTTACCAAAAATAGCGTGATAAAATGTACCAACGTAATATTTATCCTTAGCTTATTGGCATGTATTATCGTTTTTACTTTACCTGCGTGGTCAAAGTGTAACCTGCTATTAATGCCTGAACTTCTTGTAATATTTGCTCCTCGCTGGTGGTTAATTACGCTAATTTTAATACTGTCGCTTTGCTGGAAATGTCTTTCACTTTATCAACGATATACTCTTCCATTTTTATTCTATATTTCCTTCGTCTATTTAGACTTTCAACTGCCAAATATACCTGATTTACGACAAGGAAAAAGTACAACTTTTAAAATTGTAACTGCAAATATGGGAGAAGGAAGCCAGTTAGTTAAACTAAAACAAGTTATTAAATATTATCGCCCAGATATATTGGTATTGCAGGAAATAAGAAATGAATCGATTAAGGAGCTCAATATAAACTATGCATATAGTGATTGCGAAGGAAGGTTGTGTATTCTTAGTGCATACCCTTTTAAGCGAACGGTCTCTTTGAATCGAAGTATGTTTAATGGCTACGGTCAGTTTGCTATGTCCTATCAAATAGAAATTGATGGACATCAATTTAATTTATCGAATGTTCATTTTGAAACACCAAGACACGTTTTATTAGACATTATTAAATCAAGACAATTATCTTTTGGTGGAAAAGGTAAAGCTGAAAATCGCCAATTAGAATCCGCAATTTTTGTTGATACAATTAAATATAAAGCTAATTTAGTTATCGCAGGCGATTTTAATATGACAGATGATGACCCTATTTATCAAAATAACTTTGCCTGGCTAACTAATGCACTTAATGAAAGTGGTTTTGGGTTTAATCATACTAGATATATAAATTGGCAAAGTATACCGTTTTCAAGCTTTCGTATTGATCATATTTTATACTCCAAAAACATAACAGCAAAGAGTGTAGAGGTATTAGACTCTTTAGGGGGGGATCACCGCCCTGTAATGGCTACGCTAGAGATTTTTAATTAATATGTATGTTTGTTATCAATTGGTTTTTACTATCCTTTTTATACTTGTGACCTCAGTTTGTGATGCTAAAGAATCCATTACTTTTAAAACATCTATAAATCATAAGAAAGTTCAAATGTTGTTACCCGTACCTAATAGCTTGATGTCAGTAGATGCATCTATTCAGCTATTTGAAATGGATATACCAATAAACATTAAGTACAAAGTACTTAATGTTTGGCCAACTTTGTCGGAGGAAAAGCACACAAGGCTTTTACTTGTTGAGGTAAATCATATTCCAGGTGATAACTTATTGTTAACGCTTAAATGGGACAATAAAAAGGTAACAAATAAGACTTATAACATACAAGCAACTGAGAACTTAAATCTTGTCTATCCTTCTTCTAATTGGTTAGCACAATCTTTATTACTTCACCCTGAGTCGAAAAGGAACAGTTCTGATTGGTATACTGAACCGCAATCATACTATGCGGGTTATGTGACCAATAAAGAATTGTTACTCAAGAAAGGCTACCCTCCGAAAAGAGCTTCTCAGTGGCTTTTTGATAGGCCTCAAGCTATTTATCAACTATTTGTACTGTCTGGTGATTCTAAATGGTTGAATAAAGGTCATGATCTTTCTAATTTTTATATTAACAATATTAATGAAAGTGGTTCTTTTAAATTCGCCAAGAAAAATGATGTAAAGTATTTGATGCCTAAAGGCTTGTTGTATAAATATTTACTCAGTGCCGATAATAAAGCTAAATATACTTTAAAAAAAATATACCAACATTCATTGATCTGGAAACCTGAATATAACTTAGAACGTGGGTTTTGGACTGAACGTAATCAAGCAGCTGCATTAAATACGGCCATATCGTATTGGGAATTAACAGGGGATAACGCCGCCGTTGATCGGATTAATCAAATAATAGATGCCACAGTGGAAATGACCTTTCGACCAATTAATGACTGGAGTCTAGTCGGATGTCCACAACATACCATAAAGTCACATGAAGGTGGTGGGGGTTATTCTCCTACATGTTCACCATGGATGATGGCGCTTCTTAGTGACGCGTTATGGAGATATTACCAGTTAACAGGTGATGTACGTGCTGCATCTCTAATTGATACATTTGGCGATTTTATTCTTAATAATGGTATCTATTGGGGAGATGATAAAGTAGGTAATATTATTATTCCAAAATACCTTGCGGTGTTGGATAACTTAAGATATGAAGAACATAATCAATGGACTGACCATCAACATACATGTGATGTAGCTGGTTTGTTAGGGAAATCAGTTTATATAAAAACTGTAAACAAGGTAGAAGACATATTGTTGAAGCAATTGTTTTCAGTATTTATTCAGCAATGTAAAAGTGGCTTTGAAAGTACTAAAAAGAAACAGAGCGCTGCAACCTACTGGCCAATTAAACCTCCCCGGCGGTTTAATTGGATGTTTTCTACGACCAGCGATTTACCATGGTTGGTTGAGTCTTTACTTACCAACAGGGACTAATATAAATTCTTGGTCTTCGCAGCTTTCTGTGCACAACTTTATTTGCCAGTGAAGCTTACTCTTGTTTAATCCCGTTAAACCTTTGATAAGTCTTTGTATTTTGAACTGTTTAGCTGAGGCAAACTTTTTTCCATCTATTTCATAGCTAATTTTTAAAATAGCGTTTTGTGTAGCTGTTTTTAAAATATAGATATGCCACTGGTCAATTATTTTTTTGTTTACAATCTGCCAGCCAGTGGGAACAAATGTGTTTCCATAATATGTAGCTTTATTGTCTAAATTCTCACTATTAAAAGAGTAAATATTATAAATAGTAATATTGTTTTCTTTAGTAGGGGGGATACTTTCAACCGAAGAGTAAAATGAAATGTTCGGATGTAGTCTACCGTCCATCGATGTTTTTAATTGCTCATTAACAATAGAATTAGAATAAATAGCTTTAAATGACGTTGAAGACATCGTTATTAAAATAATAGAAAAAAGTAATAATGAGTTCTTTGTTTTATTCTGATTATTATCTATGTTTTCTGTTGGATGTTTAGCACTCGACAGGCGTTCTCCCCAGTAAAATAACAGAATCATAAAAGGTACATAAAGATACCAGCCAAACGTATTATGATCTTCCATCAGGCTACTTTCCATATTGGTATATTCACCAATTAATATCAACGCGGTGATCCTGATCCAATTAGTGAATAAGGCTCCTAATATTGTTAGTGACAAAAATAATACTGCTTTTTTAGTATCCCTAATATTAAGAAATATAAATAGCGATCCAATTGCTAATGAAACAATCATGTACCTCAAACCACTACATCCGTCCGCTATTTCAAACACACCTGCGGGAATAGTTATTATTTCTGCTTCTACATAGGTGGGTACACCAGTGAAACTCATCATATAAGTTACAGCCACAACCGATACATTTTGCAGTAAGGGAACTAATACTCCCCAAAATGGAAATATAAATACAAGGAAAGCAGCAGGAAAAATAACGTACCAGTTGAATCTATAAAGCATAATTACACTGGTAATTAAAACCGCGAGGAATGCTCCCCAGTAACCAATACTTATCTGAGCATTACTGGTGATGAATAATAAATAACAGCTAAACAGTAATAATATTCCTGGAATAACAGCAAACGTTTCTCTGAATTGGAGTTTTCCACTTCGAGCTAATTCAAAATATAGATATAAGCTAATAAAAGGTATAAGAAAAGCGTGTGAGTATGTGCCATCATCAAAGCCATGTCGCCATACGGTGATTAGAATAGGAATGTTCAGTGCACAAATAACCGTAAAAAGTATTAATATGCCAAGGAAAGGTTTATTAATTTTTAATTGTTCAAAAAAGGAATTAATATTCATTGCTAATCGTGGATGTCCATATTGTTTAAATCTAATACTACTTAGAATAAGTAGTCAGTGATAGTTGTTTTTATTCTACAGACAAAAAGTTTAATAATATTCGTATAAGTTAATTTTACTAATAATTGTAAGAAGTTTGTTAAATAGGTAGTATATTCGAAATAATAAAAGCTATACAAGCTCTTAAAGGATTTTGATAATGAAACGGTTGAGTATTTTAGTTTGTTTTAGTTTATTATTGATTATTGGAGGTTGTAGTGAAAATGAAACTGCTGATGCTCATATCAATAAAGCAAATACTTACATTAATGAAAATAAAATCGATGAAAGTATTATTGAATTAAAAAATGCAATAAAAAAAGCACCGAAAAATAGTGAAGCTCGATTTCTACTGGGAAAAATTTATTTACAGCAAGGCAGTGGTTTTGAGGCGACAAAAGAATTAGAAAAGGCACATAAACTAAAGTATACCAGTAGTAAGGTTATTCCTTTGCTTGCTAGGGCTTATTTGATTACCAACTCTGATAATGACGTTATAGCACTATACGAACAGGCCCTTAAATTACCTGATGAAGTGAAGTCTCAATATTTGGCTTATAACACCTTGGCTAATATTCGTCTTCAAGATAATGCTTCAGCGAAAGTAGCAGAAAGCATTTCTAATCAACTGCCTATTTTGACAACTTATTCTTACCTCGCTTCAGCATATATTCTATTGTCTGAAAATAAATTGGATGGCGCAAAAAATAAGGTAAACAAGTCGCTTGAGCTGCTTTCTGAAAACCCTGATTCAGTTATGTTATTGGGGCAAATCAACACAGCTTTAGGGTTACACAGTGAAGCAAGTGAAAATTACCTTACCTTTGCAAATATACAACCTAAATCAAGAATTATTATTCTACTGCTAGCTGATTCGGCATTAAAAGAAAAAAATTATGAAAATGCTGAAAAATATGCAGACTCCATTTTGAAAAGTGTCCCTAACCAACCTTTTGCACATTATATAAAGTCTGTAGCACGGTTTGAGGTTCAAGATTACAAAAACGCTAATACGCATGCTGAACAAGCGGAGTTATTTGGTTTTAATTCACCTCAGCTTAAGCTTGTTGCAGGGGCAAGTTCTTATTTTTTAGAAAATTTTGAACAAGCTCATCACCATTTAAGTCCCATCGTCAAGTATTTACCTGCAGAGCATCCTGCAACAAAAATGTTTGCAATTAGTCAACTGCAGTTAGGGTTGATCGGTGATATTAGCAACACATTGAACAACTTTACTGTTACTAACAAACAAGATGCAAAATTTCTGTCTTCCTTAAGTTTACAATTGGCTGAAATAGGTGCGATTGAAGATGCTAAGTTACTTGCAAAAAAAGTAACAAGTAAACAAGCTGAGAATGCAGAAGAAAATATAAGTGCAGGCATTTTAAAATTGATGTTAAACGACCCTTCAGGAATGACAAACCTGCAAAATGCCGTATCATTAAAACCTGATATGCTTTCTGCAGAGCTTGCGTTAGTGTCAGCAGCCTTGCAAGTTAATGATTTTGAGAAGGCACTTGAAATATCTAACAAATGGCAAGAAAAGTATCCAGATAAACCTGCGGCATTTAATATTTTGGCCACTATTTATTTGAAACAAGGAAAGTTAGATTTAGCGAGAACCAACTTAAATAAAAGTCTGAAGATGTTGCCTGAAAATCATTTTGCAATTTCAAATTTAGTCAAAATTTCGTTAATAAAAAATGAAATAGCTGAGGCAACTCGATTATCGGAACTAGGTATTAATCTTTTCCCAGAAGATGAAAAGATGCTGAGACAATATTACAGTGTCACTAGAGTTGATGATAAACAAAGGGCTGTTTCTTCTTCAAAAATTAAAACCTTATTTGAGTCAAATAGCGACAACTTAGGGCTTGGGCTTTTGTATGCCGAGGTATTGATAGATCAGAAAAACTATAAGCAAGCTTTAAGTGTTCTTGATTCATTTGATGCATCAATACGCTCACCTAAAAAGCTCTGGCAGCTACATATTATTGTACACCGTAATATCAGTGAAGGAAGAGGAACGCTAAACGTTATAAAGCAATGGGCCAAAACTAACCCCTATGCATTAGAGCCCATCGTATTACTTGTTGACCAGCACATGCGTAATAGAGAAATTGAGTCGGCTTTAAGTATTATCGACAAAGCACTTAAAGGCTATCAAAAAAATAACGCACTGTTAAAGTCTGCAAAAATGCAAATACTGCTTGATAACGGAAAGCTGCAAGAAGCTAAGTATTTCTATCCTGAATTTTCAGGTAACGACATGAATGAAAAAGTCGTTCAAGGAGTAAAAGGGCGTATTTATTTATTAGAGAAAAACTATTTAGAGGCTATTCCCTTATTAAAGGCGTTTTATTACAACTTTCCATCAAGCTCAAATATAATATTGCTTGCTGTTGCACAAAGAAATGCACAGAAAATAGATGAAGCAATAGATACTTTAAAAGCATTTCTTGAGAACAATGATTCAGATATTAAAGTTCGAACTTTATTAGCCAATTTTTATCTTGTGGGACAGCCTGGGAACGCCATTCCTCTGTATGAGAGGATGTTATTGGAAAGGCCTCAAAATGTTGTTTTTCTGAATAATTTGGCTTGGTTGAATTTAGACGGTAATAATTTGGAATTGGCATTGAAATACTCTGCTAAGGCAGTTAAATTGGCGCCTAAGCATTCTAATGTGCTCGATACACGAGGAATGGTTTTATTTAAAGCAGAAAAGAAAATGATGGCATTGAAAGCTTTAACAAGTGCTTATCAATTATCGAAAGGGCGTGATGTAGATATTGCGCTTAATTATTCAGAGGTGCTTATCTCCAATGAAAAAAATAAAGAAGCTCTTTTTATTTTAAAGCGCCTGAATACTAACGATTTAAAACAGCAACAAAGAGTAAAACGTTTAACAGCATTAGCCAACTAAGATGTAATACCTCATTAATAATGTTTTATGTTGGTTTAAGTTTTCATTACTGAAAAGTGAAAACTGGATGTTTCTACAATAAAAAATTAGGGAATTTGTATGTGTATTAGTAATAAGCCGAAATTAGCTATTCAAGCTTTGTTGTTAACAACAATCTTATTTGGGTGTGGCGATAATAAAACGCCAGGTGAATATATTAAAGAGGCGAAAGTAGCATTTAATAATGGAGAAAATAACGAAGCTATTATCAATTTAAAGAATGTTTTAAAAATTGAAAAAAATAATACAGAAGCTCGGTTTTTACTTGGTTCGATATATGTGCAACAAGGCTTATGGTTAGATGCAGTGAAAGAATTATCGCGAGCTAATGAATCTGGCTCTTTGAAAGAAGAGCTTTTTTCACTATTAGCGAAGGCCCATTATAATATTGGAGATCCAGAGTCTGTAAAAGACTTACTTTTACAGAGTGCAGAATTTAGTGATAAAACTACTGCAACAGTAAAAGCTTTTTTGGCTATGGCGTATTTTAAAGAAAACGATGTACCTCGTGGTAAAGTTGCTCTTGCTGATTTATTGGCAACAGATTTTGTATCTAAGTACACTCAGTTAGGGAAAGCATTACAATTTGGGTCTGATAATAATTTAGAGCAAGCTCTCGCGATTATCGATGAGTTGTTAGTTAGTAACCCTGATTTTACAGAAGCGCTTGAGTACCAAGGTTACCTTCTTTATACCGGACAAAGGGCTGAAGAGTCGGCCGAGTCTTTTAGCTCATATCTTAAAATTCACCCGCAAGCAGCACAAATTCGCTTACGCTATATGATGTCATTGGTTAGCGCCTCTAAACATGAAGAAGCTGAAGAACAAGCCGATTTACTTATAGTAATTTATCCAACCAACCCATTAATAAATCAAGTGAAAGCACAAGGTCGATTAATGGAGCAGGATTTCGTCGGTGCTAAGCAATTTGCAGAGTTAGCGCTTAGAAGTAAAGCTGATCTTTTGGGGGCTATAATTATTGCTGGTTACAGCTCTTATAAACTAGGACAACCAGAAATGGCTTACAGCCACCTAAGCAAAGTTAAGCAAAGATTATCTTTACAACATCCTGCAAGGAGATTGCTAACAGCTGTCACTTTAGAGCTGGGGTATATTGATGAATCTTATAACGATATACAAAATGCGCCTAATGACGATCTTGATGTTGCTTTTTTATCGTTATCATCAAGCCAATTATTCAAACAGGGTGATCTAGATAAAGCAAGTTCTTTACTAGATAAGGCACAAGAGCTAGATCCATTGAGCGGGGAATTAGCTTATCAAAAAGGGATACTTAAAATGGCTGGAAATGATCCTGCATCTGTTCAATTTTTTGAACAAGCTATTAAGAGTAACCCTGAGTTAGAGCAAGCGATATCTCTTCTTGTTATGGAGCATTTAAAGCAAAAACGTTTTGATGAAGCTCTAGAGGTAGCACGTTCTGCTGTAGTCAGTAATATTGTATTGTCTAAAACCTTAGAGGGTGTTACTTATAAAATGCAAGGAAACCTAACGTTAGCCAAGGAGGCATTTAAAGACGTTCTAAAAAATGATCAAGAAAACATTCTTGCCTTGTTTAATTTAGGAAACATTGCGGAAAGTAACAATGATATACCGACCGCTGTTAAGTTATACCAAAAAGTACTGATGGTAGATAATGAAAATACTCCAACCATAAATGCAATTTACCGTATCGGGAAAAACGATAAGCATAATGCATTAGTGAATGCTGTATTAATCGAATTAGTTGAGAAAAGAGAGTACTCGGCTAACGAGAGCCTTATTCTTGTAGGGTTTTATATGCGAGATAATAAAATAGCTCAAGCTAAGCCAGTATTGGCTAAATCTCTTGAAAAAAATCCTGAAAGTTTTTCATTACGTATCGTTGAAGCTAAGACTTTGGCGCTTGAGGGGAAAGGAGGGGTAGCACTAGAGAAACTGGATCAAATGTTAATTTCGTTTCCAAGCGCTTTACAGGCCAGAAAGCTCAGAGTTGCCATACTTAATGCTAGAAAAGAAAAAGTTGCTACTGTTCAAGAACAAGAACTCATCGTTCAGCAGGCATTAGGTGGAGATAATGAAATATTAAATTTAGCCTTTTTATATATCCAAAATAACAATTTGGAGAAGGCCAGTGAGTTACTTTCAAAACTTCCTGATTTGTCTAATATCTCTCCTAAATACAATGTTGTAAAAGGGAAGCTTGCTTTTATGAAAGGAGATTTTACGCAAGCGATTCGTTATTTAAAACCTGCATATGAACGAGTGCCAGCAGCACCCATTTTAATCGATATTGTACATGCGATGCAAAGCTCTAACCAACCGGATGAAGCATTAGCGTTAATTGGTGATTTTGAACAGCGTCATGAGTTAACCATTGAATTAATGCTCAAACAAGCTGAACTATATACTTTAAGAGACCCGAAAAAATCATTAGCTATTTATGAGCACTTAGCCAAAAAGACCAATAATCATTACTCAATGTTAAATAATATAGCCTACATACTATTGTTACAGAATGAACTTCCATTAGCACTAGATTATGCAAAGAAGGCACTGTTGAAAGCTCCAAGTGTGCCTGCTGTTATGAATACTTATGGGCTTATAGAATTAGCGAAAGGTAATACACCAGAAGCCGTTAGCTATCTATTCAAAGCTTATGAAGGAAATATCAATAATCATAATTATCTTGTTCATTACATACAAGCCCTATTAGCCGATAAGCAGTTCAGCCTTGTGGATACATTACTGCCTAAAGTTGATCAAAAATTGTTGAACAGTGATTCAAAGAATAGATTAGCAACAGTCAACTCTAATAAGAAAATCTCGTAATTAACCTACTGTCAGAGTTTTTTACATTAGTTATCGACTCATTGTTTTAGGTGTGATTAAGTACCTATAAAACAGTGGTTTACAGTTTTGGCGTGTTGTTTGCATTGTTGGGTTTCATATACATAATATAATTGTTTGGTTACTGTTAATTAGTTAACTGAAACACAAAGTTTTACTTTAAACGGAGAATAAAATGAAAAAGTTTTTAACATCAGTTGCTATTCTAGCTAGTTTGTCAGGTACCGCAGTTGCAGACCAAATTTCATGGGATGCTTCTTGGGGAGCAAGTGCACAAAGTGGTGTTCAAGTTGACCCAATTAACGAAATGGTATTTGCTTATAACTCACAATCGTTAGTAACAGATAATGGCGATGGCGTATTAAGCATTGGTGATACCATACAGTCATTTGGTGGTTTTGGTGCTGCTGGTTTTAATTCACTAGCTAGCGGTTTAGAAACGCAAGGTCTAGGTACTATTGGTAACAATAACATCGGTAGCTTTTCACCTAATCCTTTTCCAACTATGGATGGTTACGGTAGCGATTATGTATTTACTTTTTTCTTCAATGACTTAGTTGGAACATTCAACGGTACTGATTTCGTTTACAACGCTGGTACTTTACAATTTGGTGTTCAGTCTTTTAACCAAGCCAATACTGGTTTGACGGATGGTTTTCATAACTTATTTGACTTGAATGTTAGCCATGGCGGTCCTGAAAACATTCTTGGCCAAGCTAAACAAGTATTTAAAGGTGATTTAGGCAACCTTGCTAACGGTGCTGGTGATGATTTCACACTTCGTGGTAAAAGCTTAAACGATTGGGCAGCACAGGGTAGCATTGTTCGTTGGTCAACAAATCAAACAGTAAGTGCTGGTTTTATTGGTTTCCCTTCGGCTCCTTTAGCAATCACTTATACTAATGGTGTAGCTGTTCTTGCAGCAAACCATACTGGACGTTTAAGCATAGACGTTGCAGAGCCTACAACTTTAGCAATTTTAGGTTTAGGTCTATTAGGTTTTGCTGGCGCACGTCGTCGTAAGTCTTAATGACCAACATATAAAATAAGCGTTAAGCTTAATAAAAAACCGCCAACTGGCGGTTTTTTTGTTTCTACAATAATATCTACTTTCTGTTATTTTTTTTCAGCTAATAATCGCTTCACTCGCCAAAACATGTATTTTTGAATAGGGTTTTTATTGCCCCATGGGCGCCAAGTTTTAATCAAGTTATTTCTATAAGCGTCAAAGTGCATACCATGAGGTGGGCACTTTGACGCACGTTAAAAATAAAGGAGTAAACCTATTGGTATTGTCAGGCTTTTTTACATAAATTAGATTTGATGTTTTTTGTTGCTAGGTAAACCCTTTGAAAACAGGCGGTTGGAAAGTTGGTCTGCCAATTGCATTGATAGTTGTATATATGAAATATTAATTTTTAGTTGCTGATAATTAGTTAACTGAAAACACGGCAGTTTAAATTTAAAAGGAAAATAAAATGAAAAAGTTTTTAACATCAGTTGCTATTCTAGCTAGTTTGTCAGGTACCGCAGTTGCAGACCAAATTTCATGGGATGCTTCTTGGGGAGCAAGTGCACAAAGTGGTGTTCAAGTTGACCCAATTAACGAAATGGTATTTGCTTATAACTCACAATCGTTAGTAACAGATAATGGCGATGGCGTATTAAGCATTGGTGATACCATACAGTCATTTGGTGGTTTTGGTGCTGCTGGTTTTAATTCACTAGCTAGCGGTTTAGAAACGCAAGGTCTAGGTACTATTGGTAACAATAACATCGGTAGCTTTTCACCTAATCCTTTTCCAACTATGGATGGTTACGGTAGCGATTATGTATTTACTTTTTTCTTCAATGACTTAGTTGGAACATTCAACGGTACTGATTTCGTTTACAACGCTGGTACTTTACAATTTGGTGTTCAGTCTTTTAACCAAGCCAATACTGGTTTGACGGATGGTTTTCATAACTTATTTGACTTGAATGTTAGCCATGGCGGTCCTGAAAACATTCTTGGCCAAGCTAAACAAGTATTTAAAGGTGATTTAGGCAACCTTGCTAACGGTGCTGGTGATGATTTCACACTTCGTGGTAAAAGCTTAAACGATTGGGCAGCACAGGGTAGCATTGTTCGTTGGTCAACAAATCAAACAGTAAGTGCTGGTTTTATTGGTTTCCCTTCGGCTCCTTTAGCAATCACTTATACTAATGGTGTAGCTGTTCTTGCAGCAAACCATACTGGACGTTTAAGTATAGACGTTGCAGAGCCTACAACTTTAGCAATTCTAGGTTTAGGTCTATTAGGTTTTGCTGGCGCACGTCGTCGTAAGTATTAATAGCAAGCTTTTAAAATAAGCGTTAAGCTTAATAAAAAACCGCCAACTGGCGGTTTTTTTGTTTCTGAAATAATTTCTGCTTTACGTTATTTTTTTTCAGCTAATAATCGCTTTACTCGCCAAAACATGTATTTTTGAATA
>Ga0209395_1003836_pt1 | contig 18207 bp, 15 predicted proteins | sample GOMGulsemesocosm_3_FD_184635 | JGI IMG/M metagenome (GOLD analysis project Ga0209395, IMG submission 184635) | Methane-oxidizing microbial communities from mesocosms in the Gulf of Mexico - GOM9D Gulf of Mexico (SPAdes) (version 2) | ecosystem: Environmental > Aquatic > Marine > Cold seeps... | reverse complement strand
AGGTGATCAATAAACAAGGAAAATTGTGCTCGATTTTCTGTTTTACGATAGTTCTTATTCATAATGACGATAATTAACCTAGCTTCAAACTATTGCCATACTATAACAAGAATTCTTTCACAGCCTGAAAGCATGGGAACGAGAGGGAGCCATCATTCCGGAAATGGAGGGACGACATTATCCGGAATCCAGCTCTTAGCGGTCTTATCAATACCGAGCGTCTAGAAAATCACAGAGTCATTGATGATCCCATCTGCTCTTCTCAAACTAACAGAAGTTGCTCTTTATTAGACAAGCTACGCATCTCATCACCGATGCTAGTGTGGGGGGGGGCCTCTTTGTAATCACCAACATCACCTAGCTGGCATTTAAAAGCATTAAGTCTTTATGTCTAATACTGATCGTTATCAAGATGACTTCAACCTCAGAACTACTCTATACCGTCATTCCGGAAATGGAGGGACGACATTACCCGGAATCCAGCTCTTAGTACTCTCATCAAAAAACATGCCATCAAAACAGCATTCCATCAAAATAAAAGTCTGATCAGACTTTTTATTGTCAAAAATTTACTAGGTAAAAGGTCTGAATCATTTGAATCTCTTCCCTCATAAGGTCTAGGCCAGAACGCCATTAATAATAGAGGGATTGCTCCGTTATTTTCAGAAGCAAGCTCACCTTATCTATCAGACGCTTGAACTCATCTTTTCCTGCCCTTAATCTGTACAGTCACTAATCCCTCACTCATTAATGAAAAGGCGCTTTCATGTCTGATTCAACAAAAGATACTTATCTGGTAAAAAAGTCTGAGATCGATTCGATGGCAGGCTTAGATAAAACCCACTTTTTAAATGAAAACGCTAAGCGCAATAACAAGTCTTTGGGTGACCTTGCGGGGTTAAAAGGCTTTGGTTTTCATATTATTGAAATCGAGCCTGGGTTTGAGTCGACGGAGCAGCATTGTCATTATCATGAAGATGAGTGTGTTTATATTTTAGAAGGCTCAGGTACTGCTGTGATTGGTGATGAGCGGTTTGAGGTTAGTTCGGGTGACTTCATTGGTTATCGGGCTGGCGGTGAGTCCCATACTTTGATTAATCATTCTGATGCAGTACTTAGGTGTATTGTCGTTGGGCAGCGTCTTGAGCATGATGTGGCGGATTATACCAAGCTCAATAAGCGCATTTACCGTCAGGCAGGTTTGCCTTGGAATTTGGTGGATATTGAGAATATTGCTACCCCTGTGGCAGGTAAAAAAGCATAATTATGGCTATATTCGTTTTAAATAGGGTAAGTCAGTGTCAAAGAAACATAAGGTATCTAATGAAGTCGTCGAAGATGCTATGAAAGTGGCAAAAGCGACCCAGAAGCCGGGCCAAACGAAAGAGCAGACCAAGCTGATTGCGCAAGGTATTCAAAAGGGCATTGAAGAGTATAAAAAACGCCATAAGCAAAAAGCACGCGCGTTAGATAAAGAGAAAAATAAGCTGCAGAAGAAAAACGCACAACAAGATCAGGCCAATACTGATATACCAGTAGAAGAGGTTACAACTCAGGTAGAGATTAAGCAGAGCATGTTAGCTTGGGGGTTATTGGGTTTGAGTTGGCTTGGTTTTATCGCTTATGTGGTGCAGTTGGGTGGTTTTTAGCTTAACTATCTTATTCTCATATCGGGTTAAATCGAGTCAATAAGGGGGGATTCATTCCCCCTTATTTATAGCGCTTTATTTCATCACACTTTTAATCGCTGCTTCAGCACAAGCCACATCTAAGTGCCCACCTGGTGCTCCGCCAATGCCAATACCACCGACAATTTGATCATTAACCTTGATAGGTAGACCGCCCGCAAGGAAAAGCAGATTATCATCCATATTTTGTAATGGTGCGAGTATTGGCTTGTCTTGAATCAGCTTCATCAAATTGGCTGTGGGCTGTTTCATACTAACAGCAGTAAAGGCCTTTTGACGTGAGCTCTCAAGGGTATGAGTAGTGGCATTATCATTTCTTAGTTGTACTAATACACGGCCTGCTAAATCCACAACTGTCGTGGTGACATTGTAGTTATCCTTTGCACACTCTCTGACTCCAGCGACAGCCAAAGACATGGCGGTAGATGAGGATAGTTGCGTTACTGTATGAGTTTGGCCCGAGGTTTGGGCTGATGTAAAACCTGAGGCTAAAATGAAAGATGCGCCTAGAATTTGCTTTATAAGAGTTTTCATAAAATACCTATCGTTATGTTTAGAGAAGCGTTTGTTATTAGATTGAGAGCCAGTGTATCTGGCTTAGATTGCTACTAGCTTGCGTTAAGATTACAGCTTTGTAATGCAACACCTGGGTAGAGGCGTGCTACCCTTTAAGGTTGCTAAGAAAGAGAGTATGTATGCGAATTTTAGTGATTGAAGATGACCTTCATATCAGCAATTTCCTAAAACAAGGGTTTGAGCAATTAAGCTATCAGGTGGCGGTTTGTGATGACGGTTATTTAGGGTATCAGTTAGCCAAAGACGAACAGTTTGATTTGGTGATATTAGATTTAATGTTGCCAACATGGGGTGGTGAGAAGGTCTTGCAGCATTTAAGAGGTGAAGGGCACGATATTCCGATAATAATTTTAAGTGCTAAACACACGGTTGAGGAGAGGGTAAAAGGTCTAGAGTCTGGTGCTGACGATTACCTTATTAAACCCTTTGCCTTTGCTGAATTAGCGGCGCGTTGTCAGGTGCTTTTGAATCGTCAGAAAAAATCCCAAGCAAATAATCTGCTCGAATATCAAGGCATACAATTAGATTTACTGAGTCGAAAGTGCTATCGCGACAGTCTGGAAATTACCCTCAAGCAAAGGGAATTTGCCCTGATGCATCTCTTTTTACAGCAGCCAGAACGTGTTTTTTCTAAAACGGTTATTTTAGAGTCCATATGGGGTTATCAGTTTGATCCCCAGACAAATGTGGTCGATGTGTTGGTTTGTAGGCTAAGGGCTCAACTAGATAAAGGTTTTGAAACCTCTTTGATTCATACCATAAGGGGAGTCGGTTATGTCCTTAAAGCCAATTAGCAAAGCTCTGAATAAAGAAGACCTAATTGAATCTAAGACACGCTTAGCCCAAGGGCAGCTATTTTCACGTTTTGTACTGACGTTATTACTTTGTTTTGTTTTGATTCAGCTGATTGTGACGGCCTTACTCATCTATCAGCAGCACTTTCAAGCCAAGCAAATGATGTCTAGTTTGAAAGTTGAGTATCAAAGGTTCTTGGTGTTTGAATCCCCACAAAAGTTGGAACATGTACTCACCAGTTATCCTGATAAGTTACAAGCAAGTGCCATGATGGTGATAAGCCAAGAGGGTGAACAGCAGCACCATGTGGCAGGGCTCGCCTTGCCTAGCCCAGTCAACGCCCTAACAGATAAAAACATACTGGTGAGCAATTGGTTAGATTTTGTCTTTGGTCCTGCTTACCTGAGTCTCAAATTAACCCCAGAAAAAGCGGAGAGTCAGCCCTTATCGCAACCATCAAGCAGGCTTTCATCTAACCAGGCGTATTGGCTGCTTTTACATGTACCTACCAAGCTTTCTGCATTAGTTGAGAAATGGATTTTAGTGTCTGTGGTGCTCGGTATTTTGTCGGTTTTGATTAGTTTTATCGTTTGGCGCTTATTAAAAACCACCTTACAACCTTTGCACATATTGGCGAGGGGGCTGGATAATCGTGAGGCTTGGCAGCAGGGGGAAAATGAAGCTGAAAATGAGGTGGATAAGGGGAGTCAAAAACGTGCGAACAAGGGACTCGCAGCCTTAAACCAAGGAGTGAATCAGGCGATGGGCCAGCTTAAAACGGCGAATACCAGTATGTCGCATACTTTGGATGGCATAGCCCATGATTTAAAAACACCCTTATCGAGAATTCTACTCACCAGTGAAAAGACCTTAGCAACAGATAATATCCATCAAGCAGACCTTGTTAACGCCCTTGCTGACTGTGCGGAATCAGCATCACAGGCTAATCAGTTACTCACGACCTTAATGAAAATTAATGATGAGGTGATAGGGCGATATGATATTGCCCAAGAAGCTGTCTCGATAAAAACGCTCGTGACGGATGTGGCCTCTTGGTATGAGGAAATTGCTGAAGAAAAAGGGGTAATCCTGATGATTGCCGATAGGCCTGATCAAATTTGTCTATCGGACCCTAAACGTTTAACACAAATATTGGTAAACCTGATTGATAACAGTATTAAATACAGTGAAAGGGGTGCTGAAGTTGATTTGAGTTGGGGGGAAGAGAATAAGGCGAGTTATATCTGTGTTCGAGATACGGGAATTGGTATTGAAAAGGATAAACATGCAGCTATTTTTGAGCGTTTATATCGAGTCGATCATAGTCGCACACAAGCAGGTTACGGCTTAGGGTTAGCCATGGTAAAGGTCATGCTAGCTAGCTTAAATGCTCGAATCAGTGTGACGTCTGAACTGGGGAAAGGTAGTGAGTTCTGTGTGTTTCTTCCTCAAGAATCCGAATAAAGGGCGAGCCACTATGATGTGTGCTTTTTAAGTGTGGATAAAAAAACGGCCAAACTGGAGAAAGTTTGGCCGTTCTGCATAATCCACTGTAGAGCACAGTAAATTATAGTTTGTTCATGTGGCGTTAAATGGGTGTAAAAGTCGTGAACTTTAGTTTAACGGGTATGAACACATTCGCCTGCAACAATAGTATGAGAGATTGCTCTGTCATCACCAATTGTCATTAATACGAATAGGGTTTCTGCTAGCGTCTTTGATTGAGCCAAACGGTAATCTAGCAAAGGTGTCGCTTTATAGTCTAATACGAGGAAATCAGCCTCAGTACCCACTTCAAGCGTACCGACTTTGTCTTCTAGTCTTAGGGCTTTAGCACCACCAAGAGTGGATAAGTACAAGGATTTAAATGGGCTAAGTTTCTCGCCTTGCATTTGAATCACTTTGTAGGCTTCGTTCATAGTTTGCAGCATGGAGAAGCTAGTGCCACCACCGACGTCGGTTCCAAGACCCACATTTACTTTAAACTCTTCAGCCTTGCTTAGATTGAAGAAACCGCTACCTAGGAAAAGGTTAGAGGTTGGGCAAAACGCAATGGCAGAGCCAGTATCTGCTAAGCGAGTGTATTCTTGATCGCAAAGGTGAATACCATGGGCGAAAACAGAACGCTCACTTAATAGGTTATGCTTGTCATAAACATCGAGGTAGTTTTTAGTATCAGGGAATAAAGACTGAACCCATTCACACTCATTTTTGTTCTCAGACAAGTGGGTGTGCATATAAAGGTTGTCGTACTCTTCTAATAGCTGACCGGCTTTATAAAGCTGCTCTGAAGTACTCGTTGGTGCGAATCGTGGCGTAACCGCATAATGGTTACGACCTTTTTCGTGCCATTTTTCAATCAACTCTTTGCAGTCTTCATAACTAGATTCTGGTGTATCGACAAGGTAATCAGGGGCATTTCTGTCCATCATGACCTTACCGCAAATCATACGCAGGTTATATTGCTCAGAGGTCTCAAAAAAAGCATCAACGGATTCTTTGTGAACCGTACCGAATACCAGTGCCGTGGTGGTACCGTTTCGCAGTAGTTCTTTTAAGAAAACATCGGCTACTTCAAGTGCATGGCTCTTTTCTTTAAATTTATTCTCAGCTGGGAAGGTGTAGTTGTTCAACCAATCCAGAAGCTGCTCTCCGTAAGAGGCAATCATGCCTGTTTGCGGATAGTGAATGTGAGTATCAATGAAGCCTGGAACGATTAAGGAATCCTTATGTTCGCTCAGCTGAGCATCTTGAAAGTCTGGTAGTAATGTCTCAGCGTTGCCAAGAGCGATAATTTTATCGCCCTCAGTAACTAAAAGACCATCTTCAAAATACTCATATGACGCTTCAATCCCCACTTCATTTGGGTCAGCAATGGTGTGTAAAATGGCCGAACGCCATGCTTTTAATTGAGTCGTCATAATCTTATAGTCCTTTCGCTTTTTCACGAAGTTTCTGAATGCCTAGAAGTACGCGTTCTGGTGTTGCTGGTGCATCGACTTCAGGGTGATACTTGTAATCTGCAACGGAGGCTACCGCATCTTTAATGGCACACCAGGCAGCGATACCTAGCATGAATGGTGGTTCGCCTACCGCTTTAGAGTGATAAACCGTGTCTTCTGGGTTCTTACGGCTCTCTACTAGGTGTGTACGGAAATCAAGTGGCATATCGGCAATGGCTGGCACCTTGTAGCTCGCAGGACCAGAGGTCATTAAACGACCCTTGTCATTCCACACAAGTTCTTCCGTTGTTAACCAACCCATACCCTGAACAAAAGCGCCTTCAACTTGACCAATGTCAAGAGCAGGATTCAAAGATTCACCCACATCTTGTAGTAAGTCAGTACGTAGGAACTTATATTCACCTGTGTAGGTATCAACCAAGACTTCACAGCATGCTAATCCATAAGCATAGTAGTAAAAAGGACGGCCACTTGCGCTATCACGATCATAAAAGATCTTAGGCGTCTTATAGAAACCTGTACTTGATAGTGATACCTGGTTGAAATAAGCCAATTGAATGATTTCTTCAAAGGCCATGTAATTCTCACCAGCACGCACATGGCTGTTTTGGAATACAACTTGAGATTCTTCAACGTTGAAGTGCTTAGCGGCAAACTCAACAAGGCGTTGCTTGATTGTAAATGCAGCATTTTGAGCCGCCTTACCATTCAAGTCAGTGCCCGAAGATGCTGCTGTTGGCGAAGTATTTGGCACTTTATCTGTGTTCGTTGCTGTTACTTCAATGCGATCAGATTCAACTTGGAATACTTCAGAGACGATTTGTCTTACTTTGGTATTCAAGCCTTGACCCATCTCAGTACCACCATGGTTAATACGGATGCTACCATCGGTATAAATATGGATCAGGGCACCGGCTTGGTTCAAGAAAGTGGCAGTAAATGAAATACCGAATTTAACCGGTGTCATTGCCAAGCCTTTTTTCAGAATGCGGTTTTCAGCATTAAAGGCTTTGATCTCTTCACGTCTTTCATAATAATCACTGCTGGCAAGAATCTCTTCAGTGATCTCAGGCAGGATATTGTGTTCGACGGTTTGATGGTATGGCGTTTCATTACGTTCGTCTTTACCGTAATAGTTAGTACGACGAACATCGATTGGATCCTTGCCTAGATTACGGGCAATGTTATCCATAATTTCTTCAATTGGCACCATGCCTTGAGGGCCACCAAAACCACGGTAAGCCGTGTTAGATGCCGTGTTTGTTTTACAGCGATGACCATTGATAGTCGCATTTTTCAAGAAGTAAGCGTTGTCCGTATGGAACATAGCACGGTCAACGATAGAGCCTGAAAGGTCTGGAGAGTAACCACAGTTACCCGCAAGGTCGACTTCGATACCTTCAATCATACCGTCATTATCAAATGCCACATCGTATTTAACGAAGAATGGGTGACGTTTACCTGTCATCATCATATCTTCCATACGCGGGATACGCATTTTAGTTGGACGTTTTGTTAAGCTTGCGATAACCGCAGCCATACAGGCAGGTAATGCTGCTTGAGTTTCTTTACCCCCGAACCCGCCACCCATACGACGCATATCAATAACGACTTTGTGCATATCTACACCCAGTACGCTACCTACTAATTTTTGAATCTCAGTTGGGTTTTGTGTTGAGCTATAAACGATCATGCCGTTATCTTCAGTTGGCATAACTGATGCAATCTGAGTTTCTAGATAGAAGTGCTCTTGTCCGCCTATGTGCAATTTACCCTGAATACGGTTAGTTGCATTCTCAAGGGCTGTTTTAGAATCGCCTAGAACATGTTGATGGCTATCAAGAACAAAGTGTTTTTTCTCAAGTGCTTCTTCAACATCAAGAATGGGTACAAGGTCTTCATAAACAATGATCGCAGCCATAGCCGCTTTACGTGCTGTTTCATGGTCGTTGGCAGCAACGGCAAGAACGGCTTGGCCATAATATTCAACTAGATCGTCAGCCAGTAGTGGATCACCAGAAACAACAGGACCGATATCCAGGTTACCAGGAACATCTTTTGCTGTGATTGCAATGGCAACACCGGCAAATTCATAACAAGGGCTAGTATCTATGCTTATGATTTTTGCATGGGCACGATCACTCATACGAGCATATACATGAAGTTGATTAGGGAACTCTAATTTATCATCTATGTATTGCGCTTCACCACTGACTTGCTTGTCAGCACTTTCGTGTTTTACTGAACGGCCAACACCGGTTTTCAGCTCATTTTTAAAAATTGCTTCTAGTTCAGCTTGAGTTTTAGTTTGAATGAATTGACTAGACATGAGCGGTCACCCTTGTTTGCGTGTAATTAGATTGAGCAGACTGGACTTCAACAAAATATTTGCGAAGTAAATTTTGCGCACTCAAGGCACGGTATTCTTTACTTGCTCTAAAATCGGTGAGAGGTGAGAAGTCATTGGCTAATGCCGCGCAAGCTAATTCAATATTGTCTTCTGTGAAAGCCTGACCTAACAGTGTTTTTTCACAGCTATCAGCACGTTTTGGAATGCCTGCCATGCCACCAAATGCAATTCTGGCATCAGTCACAATGTTATTTTCAACGGTAAGGTTGATCGCTGCACATACGGCAGAAATATCATCATCAAGACGCTTAGACAGTTTGTAAGCTTTGAACTGGTTTAATTTTGCTTTTGGTACAAATACTTTTTCGATGAACTCGCTAGATTGCTGAACGGTTTTCTTATAATCCAAGAAATATTCTTCAATTGGAAGACGACGTACTTTGTCCCCTTGGCGTAATTGAATGTCAGCATTTAACGCAATCAAAAGAGGTGGTGTATCACCAATGGGTGACGCGTTACCTATGTTGCCACCTAAGGTGCCTTGGTTACGAATTTGTAGTGACGCAAAGCGGTGTAATAGTTCACCAAAATCTGGGTATTCAGCAGACAGAGCCGTGTAACAATCTGATAAAGATGCCGCAGCACCACAAATGATTTCATCATCAGTGGTCGTGACTTCTTGCATGTCCTTAACGTTACCCACATAAATCAATTTACCGATTGGACGGTGAAATTGCGTTACTTCAAGAGCCAAATCTGTACCGCCAGCAAGTAGCTTAGCATCTGGATGTTCAAGGAACATTTGAGCTAATTCGGCTGTGGTTGTGGGTACTAGACTGATTTTTTCGCCATCAGATAAAGAAGCGCCGCCAGCTGGAATTTGTTTTAGGCGGTCAACAGTAGATACTTCAGTGGCATCGAAGAAGTCGACTTCTTTGGTATTAGCGGCTTGTTCAGCTGCTTCGTAAATAGGGCGGTAACCAGTACAACGACAAAGGTTCCCTGCCAGGGCTTCACTGGTTGTTTCTTTATCATAACCATCCGTGTTCTTTTGCATTGCGAACATAGACATGACAAACCCAGGGGTACAGAAACCACATTGTGAACCATGGCAATCTGCCATCGCTTGTTGGGTGCTGTGAAGTTTGCCGTCTTGTTTAAGGTCTTCAACCGTGATCAGTTGTTTACCATGTAAAGCGGAAACAAAGGTTAGACAAGCGTTCAGTGTACGGTAGCGTAAAGCGTCGCCATCCAGTTCTGCAACGACCACTGTGCATGCCCCACAATCGCCCGATGCGCATCCTTCCTTAGTACCTGTTTTGGCAACCTGCTCACGCAAGTAATTCAAGACAGTTAAGTTTGGATCAAGGTTCTGCTCGCTGCGCAATTCCTGATTAAGTAAAAACTGGATCAAGGTGTATCCTCCTGTGCCTTTTTATGAAAACCCATGACTGTGTGTTTTTCATAAAATATGACGAACTTTAGTTATTATGTTTTTTCATTCTAGCTAAAGATTGTCCGATCGGTCAAAGATATTTGAGACTTTCTTTTTTCCCTATGTGAAATTTTTTGATGTTTTTTCACTCTGTGGGTGATTAAAGAAGGGTATCGTGTTGAATTTCTTTGGTTTTGCTTGCTTTAGATCAAGAATATTTTTTTTAAGGGTCAGCTATAAAAAAGAATATAGATTCAGTTTTATAAAGGTAGCGACAGGGGGTATTACTGGCAATTAAAAGAAAAAAGAGGCAAAAGTGCCTCATTATTCTTGGCTAGTTATTTTTGCTTAGGGTTAGATATTGATATTTTCGAAGAAAAAAGACAATGCTAAAAACAATTAGAACACCCAGACTGTCTCCTGCAAAATCTGCCCATTCACCATAACGATTAACATAAGGTTGAATGATTTCAATCGCACCACCCCAGAGCCAGATAAAAATGCAAAGATAGGAGAAGGTTTTGAAATTTCCAGCAGCAATCATAATAGTCCAAGCTGCAAACCCCATCACATGGTGAAGCTTGTCAGATCCCGGTGCAGAAGGGAGTTGTTCTGCGGGTAATAGCGTTGCTAAGCTGATACCAATCCAACCTAAGATAAAAAGAGGGATTTGCCAACGTGAATATAATTTAAATAAAGAAGATATGAAGGGCATTCGTTGTCCTTAATTGACGGTAAAGTCTAAGAGTAAGGTTAGAGGCTTATCTCGCCTTACTCTTAAAAGTATTAACTAACGCATAATGCGGACTTTAATAATTCGTCCTTTAATCTTTTTAGTTTCCAGCTCATTGACAACATATTTAGCTTGTTTGTTGGCAATTGCGACATAAGCACGGCGGTCAAATACGTTGATTTTCCCCACTTCATCCTTAGCAAGACCCACACCAGCTGTCAGCGCACCAACTATATCACCCGGTCTCAGCTTGTCTTTACGACCTGCATCAAAACAGATAGTTGTCATGCTAGGTACTAAACGGAATTCTGGGTCATAAGCAGGGTCAAGCTCAAGGTAATTTGCTTGAATCGAAAATCTCTCTTCAATGTCTCTTACCTTATAGGTGTCCTTGTCTGTTACCAGATTAATCGCGACGCCTTTATTCCCAGCACGACCTGTTCGTCCAATTCTATGAGTATGAACATCAATATCACGGGTGGTATCGTAATTAATAACAGTGTCGACTTCTTTTACATCGATACCACGAGCAGCAACATCAGTTGCAACCAAGATACGACAGCTAGCATTACTAAACTGCACCAGTACTTGGTCCCTGTCTCTCTGTTCAAGGTCTCCGTGAATTGCCTTAGCGCTGATCTTATGATCATCTAGAAAGTCGGCAATTGTTTGGCATTCGATTTTGGTATTGCAAAAAACAATCGCTTGCTCAGGGTTCTGATGACGAATCGCGCTCATCAAAGAATAAGGTTTGTCGTCCTTGTTACTCTTGACAAAGAACTGTTCAATATCAGGCTTTGATTCTTCTGTTGCTTCAATCTTGATTGTTTCGGCTTGGTATTGAAATTCAGAACTGATATCACTGATGGAATCTGGGTAGGTTGCTGAAAACATCAAGGTTTGACGTTTTTTAGGCGTACTTTCAACCAAGGTACGGATGCTGTCTACAAAACCCATGTCTAACATGCGATCCGCTTCATCCAATACTAGTGTGTTTAAGCTATCAAGTTTCAGTGTGCCCTTGCGGACATGTTCTAATAAACGGCCAGGCGTTCCCACAACGATGTGAGCGCCATGTTCAAGTGATCCAATTTGTGGTCCAAATGGCATGCCACCGCATAAGCTCAATACTTTGATGTTATCGAGAAAGCGGGCTGTTCTACGAATCTCTTTACACACTTGATCAGCTAACTCTCTGGTTGGGCACATAACTAAGCCTTGTACACCAAAGTATCTAGGATTGATTTTTAACAGCATGCCGATAGCAAAGGCTAAAGTCTTACCACTGCCTGTTTGAGCCTGCGCTAATATATCTTTATCTGATAGAATGCTAGGCAGAGTCTTTGCTTGGATAGGAGTAAAGCTTTCAAAGCCTAAATCCGACAATAAAGACATGAGTTTTGTCGGGAGCTGGATATCTAAGTTATGGGAGAAGTTAGCCACAAATTACCTGAAGTTTAATAAATGAAAGGGTATTTGTGTAAAATGATATCAGATACTGTTTAATGAGTGGTGTGATATTTTCAATATATAACTAAAGAATTTATTATTTAATTCTGGATTGATTCTCTAAGCTGGCATAGTGTGTTAGTTGAGAACTTAAATTTTAATTAAGGTGCTAAATTTTGTTGAAAGGGCGATACCTAAAACAAGCTCATCTTGTCGTATTTTTCTTTGTCTCTCTCTGCGCTCTTATCGTTCTATTTAGCTTGCTACGTGAAGATAATATGCGTATTTCTGCGAACCAGCAGCAGTCTGGGCAACTATTGCAAGAGTCCATTGAGACTGCGTTAAATACTTATGAACTTGAAGTGTCTGGTTTAGCTGCATTTTTCCATGCCAGTCAATTTGTATCAGACTTAGAGTTTGATACCTTTAGCCAAACCCTTATTAACCATCAAAGAACACCAATCTATAATAGTTTTTACGCCCAGTCTGTTTTGAATGAACTCAAGGGTGATTTTATTTCTAATCAGGTTAATCGCCCCAGTGGTGCTTTTAGAATTTTACCTGAAGGCCTTCGTAATGAATATTTACCGATTACCTATGCATTTCCAGATAAACGCTTTTTAGGGTTTGATACCTTAGTTGAGGATATTTTTTATCTCTATCGTGATACACAAGACTGGAATAATCGCCAAACTAGCTTGCTTAAACCCAGTGCCAGTAATCCCAATGTGACAATCAAGCAGTATAAAGCACCTGGTTTTTACGTATTAAGCAAAAATGTGTATCAGGATGTCAGTGACCGAAGTAATGATAAGCGAAATTGGCTTGGCGTGGTGGCAGTATCATTTGATATAGCCTCTATGTTACAGGTAATTAGCCCTAAATTTGACCATGATTTACTGTTCAGATTATCGGATGTGACTCATTTAAAAGAATCTAATGATTACTTTTTTTACTCTCATGCGTCAGATCTTCCTCAGTGGGAACAAAGAGAGTTTAATCAAGTCGAAATTGTTTATGGCGGTCGAATTTGGTTGCTTGAAAGTGCTTATGTGAATTCGCCATTAGCGCTTTACGATTGGGGCACTATTTTACTCCCTGTTATTTCTTTGTTCATACTCGCTTTCTTTTTAAGCATTTATATTCGCAGTTTAAACTTCTCATTTTTAGAAATGTTGAAACGCGTAAATCGTCAGTTAGAAATAGATGATCTGACTAATTTGTTCTCTCGTTATTTTATTCATGAGAAGTTAGATAAAGCGATTCTCGATTGTAAAGAGAAACAAGGTAATCTCGCTGTCGTATTTATGGACCTTGATCATTTTAAGACAATTAATGAAGCCTTTGGTCATGAAGTCGGTGATAAGTTATTAAACAAAGTTGCTCAGAGGTTAACGTCAGTTTGGCCCTCAGATGCTGTACTTGGACGATTAGGTGGGGATGAATTTCTCGCTTTTATTGAATTAAATGACAATATGACTCATGAAGACTTAAAACTTTTATGTCATGAAGTGATTACCCAAATTAGTCATAGTTATTTAATAGACAGCCGTACTTTGACTATCGGTTGCAGTATCGGGGTTGCTCTGTACCCTAACTTTGGTGATGACGCCATGACACTCGTGAAAAATGCCGATTTGGCAATGTATAAAGCGAAAGGCTTAGGCCGTTCTACGTATCACTTTTATGATGGTGATATTGGAGAGCGTTTAGCGCGTAATGTGAAAATCGAAACGCGTTTGCGTCAAGCCATGTTGAATAATGACTTGAAACTCTACTTTCAGCCCAAGGTCAATCTCGAGACGCTCGACTGTATAGGGCTAGAAGCCTTGCTACGCTGGAGTGACAGTGAACTGGGGTCTGTGTCTCCAATGGAGTTTATTCCTATTGCTGAACAGTCTGGTATCATCCTGCCTCTGGGTGAATGGGTGATAGAGCAAACGTGTCGTCAGATAGCTGAGTGGCAATCTCAGGGGCTGACCGTGCCACCTATTGCAGTAAATTGCTCTGCTGCGCAATTAAAACGTGACGACTTCTTTTCGGTGTTATTACAGAGCCTTAATAGTTATGATATTTTACCGAGTCAAGTTGAGCTTGAAGTCACTGAGTCCATGTTAATTGAAGACTCTGAACGTTGTTCTAAGCTATTACAGCAAGTGAGTCGTTTAGGGGTAAAAATAACCATAGATGATTTTGGAACGGGTTACTCAAGTTTGAGCTATTTAAAAGACTTACCTTTTAATTGCATCAAAATAGATCAGGTATTTATTCGAGACATGATAGAGGATGCGAATCATGCCGCTATTACCGCTGCCATTATTAAAATGAGTCAGACCTTGAATTTGCAGGTGGTAGCAGAAGGGATAACGAGCCATAAACAGCTCGATAAATTGCGTGAACTGGGTTGCAATATTGGCCAGGGTTTCTTATTTGGGGAGGCCTTCCATGCTGACCATTTAGCGATTAATGATGAAAAAATCAAGCAGACTCTATTAGCTGAAAAGCAACAAAATGTATCATAAATAAAGAATATAAAACTTATTAATGAAGAAGGGTAAGGCGCTAGATAAGCACCTTACCCTTTTTTTGTGGGTGATATTAATGCTTAGGTAGCAGGTTTAATTCACTGATAAGTTGTTGCCAAAAGGCGACTAAATTCGGATTTTGATTAAAACGTGATTTATACAATCGAATCTCAAGTGGAATGTGCCATTGCTTTTCGCCCGCCAGAGCCACTTTACCGTACTCTAAATTGTCTGACATGAGTCTTTGAGGCAACCAGCCAATGCCAAAACCTTCTTTCACCATGGCTTTCACACTCACCGAATGTAAATTTTCATTGAGTGTTTGTAGTTGAGGGACTTCTCTTTGACGCTGTAAATGATGCTGGATAACCGGCTGTAGAAAAGAATTCTCTGTATAACTAATCAAGGGCAGAGGTTTTCGTCTTGAGCCTGGCAAACTGTATTTAGCCTGGCCATTATCATCGGTCGCACTGTAAGGGATCAAGGTCTCTTGGGCGATGACCAGATATTCATAATTTTCTTCATCTAAGCTGCGAACAAAATTGATGGCAGGGTGCCAAAAACAAAGCATGAGATCGCATTGCTTTTCAGCAAGGGCATTAACAAAGTCTGCAGCAACCCAAGCACTGGACTTCATATTGACGTCCATATCGAGATTGATTCGATCGCAAAAAGGTTCTAACCATTCTTTGTAGAAGCTTAAAAACAAAGTCTGTGTTGTGACAAAACTTATTTGGGATTCTTCTTGTTTACGGATCTCTTGGCAGCGCTCTTTCGCATCTCTTAATTGCCTGGTGATGAGTTCGGCGCTTTGTAAAAACACATTGCCAGCGGGTGTTAATGAAAGTGGCAGGGTATTCCTATCAATGAGGGTGACCTTCATTTCATCTTCTAACAATTTAATCCGACGGCTAAATGTCGGCTGAGTAACATGCTGCTCATCCGCTGCACGAGAGAAATGTCTCGTTCTGGCAAGTGCAATAAAATCTTCAAGCCACCTTATTTCCATGAAGGTACCTCCAAAGATAATGTTTTTTTATCATTATTTTGTACACGTAAAATGGTTAGGTCAAAGGAGAGGGATTTAGTCATTAAATTCTCCCTTCTTCTACGGCATGGCACGCAACAGTGCTTAGGTCTTCATGCAGTATCATTTGAGGCTCTTGTACTTTACATCGCTCATTTGCATGGGCGCATCGTGCTTGAAAAACACAGCCATGGGGTTTGTTGAACGGCGTTGGTACTTCGCCAACGAGTCTTATCGGCTGAATTGAATTATTGTCTAAGCGAGGAATTGCTGATATCAAGGCTTGGGTGTAAGGGTGCTTAGGGTGCTTGAAAAGCGTCTTGGTATCGGCAAGTTCACATATTTTACCCAAATACATAACGGCAACACGATTAGAGAAGTGTTCAACAACGGTTAAGTCATGCGTGATGAATAGATAGGTAAGGCCGCGTTCTTGCTGTTTGTCCATCATCAAGTTAAGTACTTGAGCTTGTACTGATACATCGAGTGCGGCGAGTGGCTCATCAGCAACGATAAAATCCGGATCCACTGACAGCGCTCTGGCAATACTAATGCGTTGGCGTTGACCGCCTGAAAACTCATGAGGGTAAAAGTCACTGAGGTCCGAACTTAAATCGACAGACTCCATTAATTTGGCAACTTTATAATCCACATCATCTTGGGAAAGCTGAGGGTTGTGAAAAGACACTGGCTCAGACAAGGTTTGATATATGGTCATTCTTGGGTTTAATGAGGCATAAGGGTTTTGAAAAATCATTTGCATGCTACGTCTAAACAACATGCGCTGACGCTCATTAAGGTTATCAATGCGTTGATCTTGATAATGGATTTGACCTGCACTAAGCGAGGTTAGACCCATAATGACCCTTGCTAAGGTTGATTTTCCACACCCAGTTTCACCGACAACACAAAGTGATTCGCCCTTTTGAATGGTGAGGTTAACGCCATTTAATGCGTGTACCTGCTCTTTCTTACGGGTAAATTTTCCCTTTTTAAAACGAATTTCGTTGAGCCAGCTTTGCTCAATATCAAAACGTTTCTCAACACCGCTGAGTTGAATTAACGGAGATTGTTTCATGGCTCATCATGCTCCGAAAATTCAGTTAGCATATCTTCTACCATGTAGCATGCTACTGTGGAGATACCGGAATAAATATAACTGGGTTGGGATTCACTGCATTTCGCTGTGGCATATTTACATCTGGGATGAAACGCGCAACCTTTTGGGTGATTCATTAATGATGGCATGCTGCCAGTGATTTGATTGAGCCTTTGTCCCGGTAGGGCCATTTGCGGCAATGCACTTAATAAGCCTTGAGTGTAAGGGTGTTGAGGGTCATTAATCACTTCTAATGTGGGGCCTTCTTCAACGATTCTACCGGCATACATCACCATGATTCGTTCTGCGATACGCGATACAACACCAAGATCATGGGTGATCAAAATAAGCGCAACATTACAGACTTCGCACATGTGTCTTAGTAGTTCTAAAATCTCCGCTTGAATGGTGACATCAAGAGCGGTTGTCGGCTCATCGGCAATAATGATGTCAGGGTTAAGAATCATAGCAATGGCAATGATCACCCTTTGCCTCATACCGCCTGATAGCTCGTGGGGGTATTGCTCGTAGCGTAACTCAGGTGACGGTATTTGTACTTGGGCAAGACGATCAATCGCAATTTTTTTCGCGTCTTTCTTGCTCATAGAGGTGTGACTTCGAATCGCCTCTATCATTTGAACCCCAATACTCATAACCGGGTTAAGAGTCATCATGGGGTCTTGAAAGATCATGGCGATACGTTTACCGCGGATATGTCTAAGCTGACGATTTGATAAGCTGGTGAGTTCTTTGTCATCGAGTTTGATTGAACCTGATTCAATAAAGCCCGGTTTGCTGATCAGGTTAACGATTGAAAAACCGAGTATGGATTTACCAGCGCCTGATTCACCAACCAGCGCGATTCTTTCACCTCGCTCTAAATTAAAGCTCACGTCGTAAAGAGCTTGAACTACGCCTGACTTTAAACCAAAGCAGACATTTAAATTACTGACATTCAATAAGGTCATAATTAGTCTTTATAAATCTTCGGGTTTAAGTGGTCTCTAAGCCAGTCACCTAAAAGGTTCATAACTAAAATGAGGAGGATGAGAGTGGCACTGGGGATGATGCAGATCCACCAAGCGCCAGAAAAAATATAACTAAACCCAATGGAGATAAGCGAGCCTAAAGAAGGCTCAGAGATGGGCATGCCTAATCCTAGGAATGAAAGAGCAGCCTCTGCAACAATGGCGTTCGCAATTTGAATGGTAAAGATCACTAAAAGAGGTGACATGGTATTAGGCAAAATATGCTTAAACATAATCCGCATAGGGCCTATGCCCATAATACGTGCGGCATCCACATACTCTTTTTGCTTTTCAGCCAGTACAGAGGCTCGTATTGTTCTGGCAAAAAGAGGCCACTCGGCTAAACCTATGACCAAAATTATCATTATCATGGCAAGCTGTTGGTAGTATTCGCTGCCAAAGAGAGTTTGAAAAATGGCTAGAAAGACAATCGCTATCATCATGGTAGAAAAGGACAATTGAATATCAGCGCAACGCATAAAGAAATTATCTAAGCGTCCCCCCACATAACCTGCGGTAAGCCCAATACATATGCCTAA
>Ga0209395_1003834_pt1 | contig 18212 bp, 14 predicted proteins | sample GOMGulsemesocosm_3_FD_184635 | JGI IMG/M metagenome (GOLD analysis project Ga0209395, IMG submission 184635) | Methane-oxidizing microbial communities from mesocosms in the Gulf of Mexico - GOM9D Gulf of Mexico (SPAdes) (version 2) | ecosystem: Environmental > Aquatic > Marine > Cold seeps... | reverse complement strand
TGGTTCAAGGCTGTGATGCTCCTTTTAAATATAATAGAAAAAAGAAGTATAAAAGTTTAAAAGGTGCGGTAGTAAATATTACCTATTATCCAACAACAGAAGTGATTGCTGGTTTTGAAATGGAAATCATGAAAACAACACGAATAAAGATATCTTGATAGTGATTGTATAATTTCTTTTATGAACACTGTAATTTTATAAAGATAATTTGTAAACTTCAGTATATTTATTTTATAGTGAATTAATACGCATTATGTTGTTTTCATTTTTAGATGCTTTTGCCTTATGTAGCTTTCTTTTTTGTTGGTCAGGTTATACATATTTTTCACGTAAAAAGGCAAAAACTACAGATTGTATCGCTAGAAGTTTACACCAACACCGTATTCATTGGATGAAAGAACTAATGAATCGTGATATTCGGGTAGGTGATGCCGCGCTCTTGGCAAATCTAGAGCGTAATATCGCTTTTTTTGCTTCAACAACTTTAATTATTCTAGCTGGTGTATTAACCCTTTTTGGTCAGGTGGAACGACTTGAATCAATCATTGCTTCATTACCTTTCGCGCTTAATGTCAATCATTTTACAATTCAAATTAAATTGAGCTTATTAGCATTTATATTTGTTTTAGCATTTTTTCAATTTACTTGGTCAATGCGTCAATATGGCTTTGTTAATGTCATGATAGGCGCTGCACCGGTAGAATTAATTGAGCATAAAGAACACTTACAAAAATATGCCGTAGAAATGGCTGTAGTGCAAGATCAAGCCGCGCATTCATACAATTATGGTCTAAGGTCTTATTATTTTTCATTAGCGGTTCTGTGCTGGTTTTTTCACCCTATAGTATTCATTTTAGCGAGTTTATTTGTATCTTATACCTTATATAGGCGTGAGTTTAAATCTAAGGCAGTACGCGCAATGACAAGAGCTAAAGAATACCTAGCTCAAAATAAAAACTAAAATGTTTTGTTATATAGTTTCAATAACATAACAGACATTTTAATTTAAAAATATTGAGAACTAATATTTTGTATGCTAAATTGTGCTTGATTTATTTTATTTGGATATTCGAATTTTAGATGTTTAAAACTAGGTTATTATTTTTATTAGTTACATTATTAATGAGCCAGCCTTTACTGGATTTCATTGATGTGCAGCACCATAATGAAAAATTAAACCAAACATCTCAACTTTTAGTCCAACAATCAGAATTAAACTCCCACTGTAAGGAAAACGGAGACCACCAACTTCATTTTCCTGAGCATAAATCAATATCAGATAATCTTGATGACCAAAAAGATTGTTCTCACTGTTATAGCTGCCATGCAGGGATTTACTTGCCTTTAGTTTTAAACAATGCAGATATTGTACTAAACCCAAATTCTTCTCAAATTTTAAATGTTCTTTTTAATTCTGAACATATATCACCTGAGCACCGACCTCCAATAGCTTAATCATTCCCTTTCTTAATTTTTTATATATTAAGATCTAGACATAAATTTCAAAATAATTTGTATTTATAAACTAATCATAAATGAAATATTTATCTGATATTACGGATAGGTGACTAATTTATTTTTGGTAATGATTAAGAGAAAATAAATGAATTTTACAATAAAAATAACATATCTAATTGGTGTGTTGTTACCTAGTTTAATGCTAATAAATTTCGCTTCAGCAAGCGAAAAACTTTCAACTGAGCAGGAAGCTTGGTTTAAAAATCAAATCATGCAGCATCCATCTATGATTGCTGCTAAACAACAATTACATATGCAGCTTTCTTTAGCTAATGCATCTACGAAACCCCTATATAATCCTGAGTTAATAAGTAGTTATGAAAGAGATGGAAGTCAAAGTAATTACTCTGTAGGCTTTAATCAAACAGTTGATGTATGGGGTAAAAATAATGTACTAACTGAGCAATCAAAGTTTAAACGTCTTCAGGCACAGCAAAACTATATCCTGACGTATCAAAACATAGCAGCTGATACTTTTATTGCTTTGATTAAGTATCAAAGTGCGAAACAAATACTATCTCTTGTTAAAGAACAAGAAAATCAGATGATAAATTTAATTGATGAAATTAAAAAGAAACAAAAGGTAAATGAACTCAGTGAGTTAGATTTACAAGTTGCTCTTTTTACCGTTGCAACTCAGTTAAATGAAACATCAATAGCTTCTTTAAACCTGCTTAATTCTAAAGCGAAAATAAAGACTATTCTTACTGATTGGGATGAATCGAAAGAGTTTAATGCTCAAGACTTGTTGATAGGTAAAAACCTAAATATTGAGGCTCTAGATCAACAGAAAATATTAATGCTGCCTATAGTGCAACAAGCTTATGCTAAAATGGTAATTGATAAGTATCAAGTTCAGTTAACTAAACTTTCCTCAAATTCAGAGCCGACTATTGGTCTTTCTGCTGGTCAAGCAGGTAAAGAGAGTACCTTAGGACTAAATTTATCTCTGCCATTAAATTTTAGAAATGATTTTAGTGATGAAATTAAAGCAAGTACCAGTAATCACTTGGCCTCTAAAGCAAACTATGCTTCAACTATTCTAGAACAAAAAAACCAAATTGAAGCCTCAAAAGTTTCTATGGAACAATATATACAGCAGGTTAAACACTGGCAGCGTCTAGCAGGAAAATCAGGACAACGCAGTATTGATTTAATAGAACAAAAATGGAATGCCGGTGATATTAACACCACTAATTATTTACTTGTTCTACAACAAAGAATTAATGGTTTAACAGCAGCGCTCTCTCTTCAAGAACAAGCCAAATTAGCAACGATTAATTATTTAAGACTCACTGCACAATTATCTTTGTAATAAATCAATTGTCTATAAAATATATTTAGGAAATAAAAATGAACAAAACAATTTTATCACTCATTATTACAACTATGTTTGCATTAACATCCTCTAGTACTTTTTCATCTGAAGAAGACAGTCATAATGATAAGGGATCTGCCACGCTTTTTACATCAGAACAAATGGCAATCAGTAATATTGAAGTTGCAATTCTTAAACCGAAAACAGTTAACTTCACCTTATATGCACCTGGTGAGTTAAAAGCTAATGGTTATACAAGTTATTCTGTATCACCAAGAGTAGATTCAATTATTGTTAAACGCCACGCTATTTTAGGTCAACATGTCAAAAAAGGCGCTGCTTTGGTTACTTTATTCAGCATTGATGTTGCAAGCGCTCAAGCCACTTACAGACTGAGTTTAGCTGAATGGGCAAGAGTTAAAAAACTAGGTAAAGCGACAGTGACAGAAAAGCGGTATTTAGAAGCAAAAGCAGAACATGAAGTTGCTTACAGTACTTTAAAAGCTTATGGCTTATCTGAAGAAGCAATAAAAAAATCATCATCATCTAAAACTGAAAATCTCGGACAATATACTTTATATGCACAAACACAAGGTGCCGTGCTAGCCGATGCATTTTTACAGGGTAAAAGAGTACTTGCTGGTGACGAAATTATGCTATTAGCTGATGAACATCAACTTTGGGTTGAAGCACAGTTACCACCTAACAGCCTTATAAATATACCTGAAGGAACAAAGGCTAAAATCCTAATCGATGATCAGGAATTTAATGCTGTTGTGATCCAAGAAGGTCACACTATTGATCAAGAGTCGCGTACCAGAACGATTCGATTATCGGTTGAAAATGAACAGCATCGATTACACCCGGGTATGTTCACAGACGTTAACTTTATATTTAATGAAGATAAAACGGTAATGACAGTGCCAGAAAGTGCTTTGATGCGAAGTGCTGATGGCGATTGGGTGGTTTATGTAGAAGATCATCCAGGGGAATTTGAACCAGTAGAAGTAGAACTTGGTCGTCGCTTTATACAAGGTCGAGAAATTATAGGTATAAAATCCGGAACTAAAGTTGTTGTTAAAGGTGCTTTTTTTGTCGCATCACAAATTGCTAAGAGTGGATTTGACCCTCATAACCATTAGCGAACATTATAGTAACTTGTGAATTTAACAAAGGTGGGGCAAACCCCATAGCCATTAAAATTTAAGGCAAATTTATGTTTAATAAAATAATAGAATCGGCCATCAATAATCGTTTAATTATATTATTGGCCCTCATAGCATTAGTTGTATCGTCACTTATCGTGATCCCTAAGTTAAACTTAGACGCTTTTCCCGATGTAACAAATGTTCAAGTTTCAGTAAATACTGAAGCGCCTGGTTTAGCCGCTGAAGAAGTAGAACAACTTATAACATATCCTATAGAAGCTGTTATGTATGCATTACCTGATGTAGAACAAGTTCGTTCTATTTCTAAAACTGGTCTTTCAGGTGTCACGGTTGTTTTTAAAGAGGGCACTGATATTTACTTTGCTCGCCAACTTGTATTTGAAAGGCTGCAATCAGCAAAAGAGTTGATCCCCCAAGGTGTTGGCATGCCTGAAATTGGTCCTAATACTTCTGGACTTGGTCAGATATTCCAATACTTATTAGTGGCTGACGAGACATCAGGTTTAGATGCTATGGCTTTACGCAGTATCAATGACTGGGTAGTCAAATTACTGATTTTACCGGTAGACGGTGTAACCGACGTCTTATCTTATGGTGGAGACGTAAAGCAATATCAAGTTAATGTGAATCCAAATAAGTTATTGGCATATAACTTAACCCAACAAGATGTTGTCATTGCACTTGAAGGTAATAACGAAAATGTGGGCGGTTGGTATATGAATCGCGGACAAGAACAATTGGTAATTCGAGGTATGGGCTGGTTTAGCAGTGGTAGTGAAGGGATCATAGAAATTAGTCAAACGCCTGTAAAAACGGTTAACGGCAAAGTCGTTACAGTAGCAGATATTGCCAAAATAGAATTAGGTAGTGAGATCAGGCAGGGTGCTGTTACGATGACCCGTCGTGTGCAGGATGACACAATAGAAACCTTAGGTGAAGTTGTATCAGGAGTCGTTTTAAAACGTATGGGAGCAAATACTAAAGCTACAATCGATGGTATTAATCAAAGAATGGAATTGATCCAGCAAGCATTGCCTGATGGTGTCACATTTGAAGTATTTTACGATCAAGCCGATTTAATTTCTGAAGCTGTATCCACAGTTGTCAATGCCTTACTTCTTGCTTTTGTTTTTATTATAATTATTTTAGCGCTATTTTTGATGGATTTAAGAGCCACATCATTAGTGCTTATTTCAATCCCAATCGCAATTGCCATTGCCTTAATGGTTATGTCATGGTTTGGTTTATCAGCTAACTTGATGTCACTTGGTGGCATTGCTGTGGCCATAGGTATGTTAGTTGATGGTTCAGTTGTTATGGTTGAAAACATTTATAAGCATTTAAGTGATCAAAATAACTTAAAATCAACAAAAGAAAAAATTTACATCGCTGCAAAAGAAGTTGCTAGACCCGTATTTTTTGCTGCTCTGATCATATTAGTTGTATTTTTACCTTTATTTAGTTTTCAAGGAGTCGAAGCAAAATTATTTCAACCAATGGCGATTAGTATCATGCTTGCAATAGTTGCGGCTGTATTTGTTGCACTAATTTGTGTACCTGCACTGGCAGTATTGTTATTCAAAAATGGTATTAAACCCAAAGAAAGTCTGTTATTAAAACCAATTGATGCTGTATACAAACGTGGTCTTAATTTTGCTATGAAAAATGTTAAATTGGTTATTTGCTCAGCATTAGCATTAGTTCTGTTAGCAGTTGCACTTATCCCTCAATTAGGAACGGAGTTTGTACCAGAGCTCGAAGAAGGCACAATCAACTTAAGAGTCACGTTAGCACCTTCATCTAGTTTAGAGACAACATTGACTGTTGCACCAAAAATCGAAAAACTGTTACTAGAATTTCCAGAAGTTGAATATGCACTTAGTAGAATCGGCAGACCTGAACTTGGAGGTGATCCTGAACCTGTTAATAACATTGAAATATATATAGGGCTGAAGCCTGTAGCACAATGGGAAAGTGCAAAAAACCGTTTTGAATTACAAAACCTTATGGAAGAAAAGTTAGAAGTTTTTCCTGGGCTGCTTTATAACTTTTCACAACCTATCGCTAGTCGTGTTGATGAATTGTTATCTGGTGTTAAAGCACAATTAGCGATTAAGCTATTTGGACCTGACTTAGGTGTATTGGTATCTAAGGGACAAGAGATTGAAGCCGCAGTAAAACAAGTTCAGGGGGCAAAAGACGTTGCTATGGAACAAATAGCAGGAGAATCTCAACTTGTTATTACACCAAATCGTCGTCAATTATCTAGATATGGTTTATCTGTTGGTGATGTAATGGAAGTAGTGAGAGATGGTTTAGGCGGAACAGAAGCAGGGCAGGTTATAAATGGGAATGAGCGATATGATATATATGTTCGATTAGAAAATAAGTTTAGAAATAATCCTGAAGTAATTTCTGAATTAAGGATAAAATCGCCTAATGGTGCGATTGTCCGTTTAGGCGATGTCGCATCAGTGACAATTGCTTCAGGGCCTCCACAAGTAAGACGAGATGATGTTCAACGTAGAGTTGTAATACAAGCCAATGTACAAGGCAGAGACATGGGTAGCGTTGTTGCAGAAATTCAGTCCACAATCGCCCAAAATATTAACCTACCTACGGGATACTCTACAGCTATTGGTGGTCAATATGAAAATCAGCAAAGAGCGCAGCAAAGACTTTCAATAGTAGTTCCAATATCATTACTGATGATCGCATTATTATTGTATTTTGCATTTGGTACATTCGGACAAGCCATGCTGATCCTAGTGAACGTGCCTTTAGCTATCATTGGTGGTGTTGTTGCTTTATACATTTCAGGGCAATACTTATCAGTTCCCAGTTCTGTTGGTTTTATTACTTTATTTGGCGTAGCTGTGCTAAATGGCGTGGTAATGGTTGAAAGTATTAATCAAAGAATAAAAGCAGGTGAAAATGCCTCAATTGCAGCATTTAATGGTGCGATTTCAAGGTTACGACCTGTCTTAATGACGGCTTTAACTTCTGCTTTAGGTTTGATCCCAATGTTACTCTCTAATGGTATTGGTGCGGAAATCCAAAAACCTTTAGCAACTGTAATAGTGGGAGGTTTAATTACAGCAACATTATTAACTTTGTTTGTAGTGCCTGTATTATTTACTAAATTTTCAAAAGCGAAAATAGCGCAGCTCTCATAAAATTAAGAAGACAAGCTGCATTGAATGTAGCTTGTCTATCACTTTATTTATCATTGTTATCTCACCGAAATAAATACCGCATATAATCTATAGACTACACTTTAAGTTTGACAAGCTACTTTCAGGTTTTTAATTGAAAATTTATTTGTTGTTTATGCTCTGCATGGTAACACTTTCTAACTTAGCTTTTGCGCAAAAAAACTTACTCTTTTGCTATGAAGACAAATCATTACCACCTTACTTTTTAGGTGCCGGTTCAGTAGTACCAAAGGAGCACCCAGGTGCAACCATAGAATTGATGCAACTTTTAGATCTACAATTCACTGATTTAAATATTAAATATATTCGAAAACCTTGGAAGCGTTGTTTAGATGACTTATCAAAATCTACGGTAGATGCTGTGATAGGCAGCTATCATATCGAAAGAGAAAAAATAGGTGTTTACCCTAAAAACAAAGGGAAAGTTGATCCCACTAAGGCAATTAGTAAACATGCCGTATGTTTTGTTAAGCATAAAAGTAGTTCATTTTCTTGGGACGGAATAAATATACAAAGCAATAAAAAAATGGTTATCGCAGTCACTGCAGGGTATATGATAGTTAAAGTTTTAGAAAAATTGCCTGTGATAATACATGAAACTCTTTCAGCCGATCAGGCTTTAATTTTACTTAAAAAGAAAAGGGTCGATGCTGCGGTTTCTTTATGCCGAATTAATAAAAATGTAATGAAACAACCGACTGAACTTGAATCTCAATTTTCACTTGTGTATCCGCCATTGCATGTAAATAGTGGTTATTTAATCATATCCCATGGATATTATAAAAATAACCCAGCGCTTGTTAAAAGTATTTGGCGTTATCTAAAAAGTTTAGACACAAATATTATTTATAATAAATATGTTCAGTGATCACAATCAAATTTAACATCTATTATCCGCTTTCAATTAAATAACAATTAAAGTAGCATCCATAATTCTATTTTTTTATCGAGAGTATTATGGCTCAATTGTACTTTTATTATTCAGCAATGAACGCTGGCAAGTCAACAACGATGCTACAGTCATCTTTTAATTATCAAGAACGTGGTATGAACCCAGTAATATTCACTGCAAAAATCGATAATAGATTTGGTGAAGGTAAGGTCAGTTCAAGAATTGGTTTAGAAGCCGATGCTGAGTTATTTACAGTTGAAACACACTTATTTGATCATATAGCTACTTTAAATGAAAAACAAAAAGTGCATTGTGTTTTAATCGACGAAAGTCAGTTTTTAACAAAAGAGCAAGTGAAGCAAATTTCTGATGTCGTTGATAACCTAAAAATTCCAGTTTTATGTTATGGCCTTAGAACAGACTTTAGAGGTGAGTTGTTTACTGGCGCGCAATACTTATTAGCATGGGCAGATAAATTAATAGAGCTAAAAACGGTTTGTCATTGTGGACGTAAAGCCAATATGGTGCTTAGAACAGATGAAAATGGCGTTGCTATGGCTGATGGCGATCAAGTTGAAATCGGCGGAAATGAGCGTTACGTTTCAGTTTGTCGTAAACACTATAAAGATGCACTAAATTAAGCAATTTGATAAAGCAGACTTTTGTCTGCTTTATCAAATAATGAAATATATTAACTCCACCTATTTTTTGCCCAAGCCTGCCTTTGATTTTTATCATAAAATGTCCAAGCAACAAACCGACTAACCTTTTGCCCTTGTGCCATATCAATTGTCTGAAATTCAACAATATTTTGGTTTTTAAATGCTTTATAAATTGAGGTTAAGTTTTCTTTTTTTGACACTAAACACGTAAACCATAAACATTGTTCTTGAAATTCAACGCTTTCATCTATCATCGTTTTAATAAATTGCAGCTCACCACCTGGACACCATAGCTCTGCTTTTTGTCCACCAAAATTTAAGTTGTTTTTTTCTTTAACTTCTTTATTTGATTTTTTATTTAAATTTTTCCACTTTCGCTCAGAGCCTTTATTGGCTTCTTCTATAGAGCTATGGAACGGTGGATTACAAAGCGTCACATCAAAGGTATCTTTGGGTTTGATGAGATTTGTAAATATATTTGATTGATTTTTTTGTAGCCTAATATCAAACTTTAAATTATTAAATTGTGCAATTTGTTTTGCAATTTTGACTGATACGGGATCAACATCACTGGCAGTAAAATGCCACTGATAACTACTGTTTCCGGTCAGTGGATATATTAAGTTTGCTCCCGTGCCAATATCCAATACCTTTAAAGCTTTTCCTGTTGGCACTGTACTATCGTTCTCTTTTGCGAGTAAATCCGCTAGATAATGTAAATAATCTACTCTGCCAGGTACAGGCGGGCATAAATAACTATCGGGAATGTCCCAAAAGTTTATTCTATAATAGCCTATTAATAATGCTTTATTTAACTGTTTTACTGACTGATTATCACTGAAATCAATCGTTTGTTCGTTTCTAGCTGATATCGTAACGTAGGGTAATAGCTCTGGTGATGCTTTGATCAAAAAAGGAAAGTCATATCCATTAATATGTATATTTCTAGGATGAAGCTTAGGTTGTTTCATTAATGGCAATTTCACGGGTTATAGATAGTTTGGGCTGCATTATAAACATAATTAAACGCTATATATAGAAAATCTAGTCATTGTACGCTTTTTGATTTTAAAGAACTCAACTGGTACGATGTCTACTTAATTGTAATTATGAGCTCTATATGAATTGCGTAAAACAAAAATCAATTTTAATACCGCTTAACAAAAACCAGAACCTGCATTTAAGACATATATATCAAGAAGGTTGCACTGGACCTGCGGTACTGCTTTTACATGGCGCTGTTGAGAATGGCAAAATATTCTACACTGAAAAAAATAAAGGCTTTGCACCATTTTTAGCTAAGCATGGTTTTAATTGTTTTGTTGCTGATTTAAGGGGTAGGGGACTAAGTAAACCAAATATAGACTCTAACTCTGATTATGGGCAAACAGAAGCGATCCTTGAAGATATTCCTGCTTTTATAAACAAAATAATACAAACTACTGGTAAAAATCCTGAGTATTGGGTTGCTCATTCGTGGGGAGGAGTGCTTATGAACAGTTATTTAGCAAGACACCCAGAGATAATCCCAACAATAAAAGCATGCGCCTATTTTGGCTCCAAAAGGTCCTTATATAACACTCATCCACAGAAATTATTTAAAGCTAATTTATTATGGTATTTTTTAGCGCCAAAAATAGTCAAAAGTAAAGGCTATTTACCCGCAAAAAAATTGGGTTGGGGCTCAGATGATGAAACAAAAAAATCATTAATGCATAGTGTTGCTTGGGCAAAAATAGCGCCTTGGATAGATCCTCAAGATCTATTTGATTATGGACAAGCAGCTGCTGAGCTATCTTTGCCACCAATTTTACATATTGCAGCAGTAAAAGATAAAGCATTAGCACAAACAATAGATATTCAGAAATTTATGGATGAATCTGGAAAAGGGATACAAAAAATGAATCTATACGGAAAAAAGTATGGTCATAAACACAATTATGATCATATAAATATGCTAACTCATCCAAAAGCACATGATGATCAATTTCAAGATATTTTATCTTGGTTTGATACCTATAAATAATACCAGTTCCACTAATTAATCAAGATTTATAATTGGATAATAAAAGGCCTGCTCAGAATGAGCAGGCCTTGTTGTTTTCACTTTTTAACTTTAACTTTAACTTTAACTTTATTAAAAGTTATATGTAGCACGTAAGTAGTATGAACCACCATTAAAACCAAATGGAGATGTTTCATAATACTGAGCACCTAGTAAGTTACCTGGTAACACATCATCACCAGCTTTAAAATCAGCAACTTCATCTGGATATTCATCAAATAAATTTTGAGCACCTAAGCTTAACGCGATATCTTCACTTACATGATAAGTTACATCTAAATCAACCGTAACTGCAGAGCTTACAGTATTTGCTGTTGCATCCCAATCTGCATGAACACCTTGGAATTCACCAAAGTAATTAGCACGTGCTAGCATAGAAACACTATCCCAAGACTGTGTCCAAGCTAAAGTACCTTTATGTTTAGGAATATCATTTTCGATACGAGATACTTTAAAGTCTGTTGTTACTAAACCTTGGTTTGTTACTTCTGTTTTATTGTAGTTATACGCCAAGTTAAAGCTTGCATCACCACCTAATAACTGAGTTCGGTAACCTGCAACAAAATCAATACCTGATGTTTCAGTATCAAAATCATTTGTAAAGAAACTTACTTTACCTTTACTTGAATCATTCGGGTCAACTGCAAATTTATCTGACTGTGAGATACGGTCAGTTACATCAATTTTGTATAAATCTACTGTAAAATGTAAATCCGCAACATTCCAAACTGCACCAACTGCAAAGCTTTCTGATTGTTCAGGTGTTAATTCTTTTGCACCAAGCGCTACTGCAATAGGGTCATTTGAAGGAATTAAGGCTGAATCAATTAAAATACCGCCATCTAATGCTGTTTGCACATTACGGTAATTTTCTTGACCTACTGTTGGCGCTCTAAAACCTGTGCTTAATGAACTTCTTAAAGAGAAATCATCTGTAATGCTGTACTGTGCCGCAACTTTATAGTTGGTATCAGTGCCAAAGCTATCATAATCTTCATAACGAATAGCATATGCCATCATAAAGTCTTCAGTATATTGTGCTTCAACATCGATATATAAAGCACTATTTGTACGTGATGATTTACCCGCAGCTTCAGGTTTGAAACCTGGGAAACCATTTGAACCAACACTAAAACCTTGTGTATATAAATCGCCTTGTGCATAAGACTCAGCTTGACCTGCAATTACTTCAAAGCTTTCATCACGGTATTCAAAACCACCCGCAATAACTAAAGATTCTAATGAATTAACTTCTAATTCTTTTACTAAATCAATATTTAAAGCTGTTTCACGCTGAATATGAGAACCTGTGTAAAAATCAGTTGGAGTAGCAGGACCTAAAGAAGCATTTACAGTATCACGTAACCAATATCCTGACTCATTTTTACCTGTAGATAGGCTGATATCGTAATCGATTTCATTTACTTTGCCTTTAACACCTGCAACAAATGAGCTATCGCTGATTTTACCTGTAAACTGTGGTGTAAAACCACCAGGGAACATTTCATTAAAGCTAAAACAGTTAGGGTTAGCAGCCATTGCAAGGTAAGCTGGATCGTCTAATACATTATTGTCAGTTACTGGTACTTGTGGACAATTACCTGAACCATCAGAAGTCAGATCACCAACTAAAATATTGCCATCACCATCGCCAAATACACCACCACGATTTAATGGATTACGGAAATAATAACCACCAGTAACTTCACGGTCTGAGTAGTTACCAAATGCATATGCTTGAGTATCGTTGTTAATTTCAATACCCGCGTTTAGGAAGATTGTAAGGTCATCTTTAATTTTAGGTGAACCCCATACTTGTGCAGGAGTTGATACAAATGTATTACCTTCATCGATCATAGCTTGTGCATCAGGACGTTGCACACTGCGGTCTGTTGCATCAGCATTTTTATATTGAAAACTTACATTTGCAAAGCCATCATCGGTTAGCGGTAAACCGATATTTCCTGCTATTTCAACTGACTGACCATCACCTTCAAAGTACTCACCTGTACGAGCTGTAATTGAACCGCCTTCATCGCTATCATTAAGTACAAAGTTAATTACACCTGCAATTGCATCTGAACCATATTGTGCTGCAGCACCATCGCGCAATATTTCAACTTGCTTTAATGCAACGCTTGGAATAACTGAGATATCTGCACCATGAGCACCATCATTAATACCCGCACCTTGTAATGCGATAACAGATGAACGATGACGACGCTTTCCATTTACTAAAATCAATGTGCTATCAGCTGGTAAACCACGCAGGTTAGCAGGGCGGATAAAAGAGGCTGCATCACTAATTGGGTTTGTTTGTACTGAAAAAGCAGGTACTGTACTTTTAAGTAATTCTAACATATCGGTATTACCAGACTTACTTAGTTCATCACCACCAATAACATCAATCGGTACTGGAGAATCATCAATTGATCTTGGTGCACCACGCGTACCTACAACTGCTATTTTTTCAATATTCTTTTCTGCTTTCTCACTTTGAACATCATCAACAGCATAAACTGATTGCGATAATAATAAACCAGCCGTAGCTGTACTTGTAAGTGCTAGTTTAACTGCTTTATGTAGCGCATTGTAATTATTCTTCATTGTATATCCCCAGATATATTTTATTTTTATACATTTTTGTGAGAGTAAACTAGGCATTAATTGCCCTTATTTATCAATACAATTTATTTACATGTTTATCAATCATTTATTTAATGTTTATAAAATGTAATCAAGTTGCAATATAACAGACAGGTATCAATTAACTTTCCTCTATTATTTTTAAGAAATAATTAATTTATTTTATAGCGGACTATAATATTCAAACCTAAAGCTTTGTTTTTTCTAACTTAATATACATTCGAAAATTTTATATATTTAATTAGATTTATTTATGAAAGATACTATTTAATATTGTATTTGGTAGGTTTTTATACAAAAACATTGTAGAAGTAGATTTATAACAGAGGTATAAAATAAGCCGGTAATCTATCACCGGCTTTATTTTTTTTGAAATTAGTTAAAAGTTATAGGTTAATTTTGCGTAATAAAATCCACCATTGTAATCAAATGGCCCGCTTTCATAGTATTGTGCACCGAGTTGTCCATAAGATTCTTGAGGCAGTTCATGTGCTTCTTGGTCTAAAATATTATTACCGCCGACTGATATGGTAAATTGATCTGTCATGTAATAACTAATTTCTGCATCTAGCGTGACAGCAGAATCGGCTGTTTCATTCCAACCACCAGCACCAGCATCATCTGCATGTACAGCAAAATATTCACCAAAATAATTAACTCTAATGAATGAGCTCACCATATCCCAATCTTGTGCAATAGTAAATGTACCACGATGATCTGGCATACCTTCTTCCAATCGGCGTACCTTGCCTAAATCAACAGTATCAGGATTAAACTTATCTACCGTAGTCTCATTCCAGTTATAAGCCAAACTGAACTTTGTACTACCGCCAAATAAATCCATCGCATAATTCGCTACGACATCAACTCCTTGCGTTGTTGTATCAAAGTCATTAGCAAAATATGTTACAGCAGAAATAAGCTCGGGGTTGACAACTCCTAACGCCTCAAGTGCGGTATAATCCGAAGAAAGCACATCAATTTGACTTGATTGGGCTATGCGATCGGTTACTTCGATATTATAATAATCAGCAGTTAAAAATATATCTCCCAAAGTGACTACAATACCACCAGCATAACTAACAGATTCTTCTGGATCTAATTCCTTGCCGCCATAGAATGCAGAAAGCGGCGCTGTAGGCGGCGCTAAAAAGGTTTGGATTAACTCACCATCGACAAGGGAGGTTTGTGTATTAACAACATTTGCTTGGCCTACAGTAGGGGCTCTAAAACCAGTGCTATGAGATGCTCTTAAGGATAAGTCATCAGTTAATGCAAATTGTGCAGTGATTTTATAATTAGTTGTAGTACCAAATGACGTAAAGTCTTCATACCTCACAGCTGCTCCTACTAAAAAGTCTTCAGTAAAGTAGGCCTCTAAATCGATATATGATGCAAAACTTCTGCGAGTGTTTACGCCTTGTGATTCAGGTCCAAAACCTTTAAAACCATGAGAACCAATGTTAAAGCCCTGATCAGCAAAAGGACCTGCTTTCCAAGATGCTTCTTCACCTGAAATAATTTCAAAGCTTTCTTCACGCCACTCTAAACCTAAGGCGACATTTATCGGTTCATCTAATCCTAAATCTATCCCTTTAACGATATCTAAATTAAAACTTTTTTCTAATTGTATATACTTACCAGTATCAAATTCTGTTGGTGTTTCTAGTCCCATTGAAGGGTTTAGGGTGTTTTTTAAATTGAAGTTAGATTCATTACGACCAACGGTACCACTAATATCGTAGTACCACTCCTCTAAAAAACCAGATCTGATTTCACCTTTTGTTCCCATGGCTAAAGATGTATCTGTAATATTGCCACCAAAAGCAGGTGTATAGCCCCCTGGCATGAGCTGGTTCATAGAGAAACAGTTTGGATCAGCTACCATAGCTGCATATGCTGCTGTATCAAGTACATTGCCAACATTTGCAGGAACAGTAGCACAACTAGATTGGTCACCATTAACAGCACCAACTAATAACGTTAAACCTTCATCATTTGAAAATACATTGCCACGGTTATGCGGGTTACGATAATAAAAACCTCCAGTCACATCACGTTCAGAATAGTTACCAAACATATAAAACTCTTTATCATTGCCAACATCAAAACCTACATTGCCAAAAAAAGTAACATCATCTTCTATTTCTGGATTACCCCAAATTTGAGCGGGACTAATTACGGAAGTATTACCCGCATTAAAAAGGGCTGCGGCATCGGGACGTTGTACACTACGACTAGTAGCATCTGCTTTTTTAAACTGAAAACTCAAATTAGCAAATCCATTGTCAGTAAAGGGCATACCAATGTTGCCATCTACAATAACTTGGTTACCATCACCTTCAAAGTATTCCCCCGTTTTAACTGATATTGAACCGCCTTCAGATGAATCCTTTAATACAAAATTCATTACACCTGCAATTGCATCCGATCCATACTGTGCGGCAGCGCCATCGCGTAATACTTCAACTTGTTTAATGGCAACGCTAGGTATTACAGATATATCAGGCCCTTGAGCACCGTCATTTACACCACCACCTTGGAATGCAATTACAGAAGCTCTATGTCTTCTCTTGCCATTTAATAATACTAATGTACTATCAGATGATAAACCTCTGAGATTCACCGGTCGTATAAGTGTTGCGGCATCACTAATTGGTTGTGCCCTTACATTAAAGGATGGTACTGCTCCCACTAGCATTTCAAGCATATCGCTTGAGCCATTTTTCCCTAACTCATCACCGCCAATGATGTCTATTGGTACAGGAGAGTCAGAAATTGAACGCGGTGCAGATCGCGAGCCTACAACGGCAATTTTTTCAATATTTTTATCTGCCACAACTTCATCACCTTCAGCACTGATTGCTGAACTTGAATAAAATACACCAGCAGTAATTGTTAATCCCATCCTGACGGCAATGTTAAGAGAAGTGTATTGAGTTTTCATCGTATATCCCCAGATATATTTGCTTTTTGTTGATCTGAAAGTGTTAAGCTCAATCAATGGCAACGACAATAACTAATACCTTAATGATTTAGCTAAAACATTTAGTTAATTAATATTAGGAGGGAATTGATGGTTTTTCCTCTATCTGAGTTAATTATTTATAAAACAAGGATAATGGATATCATAAAAGGGAAAGAGTTTAACTTTGATTATGTTGCCTGAGCTTCATTTTCTAGTTTAGCTTTTTGGGCTAAAAGCCATTGAGAATATGCTTCATGATAAGCATCCCATACACATGGACAGCAACTGCCACCGCCACAACAATCATCGTCAGCTGGACGTTCAGGTTTTTTAGGTTCACTATTTTTCATTTTTGAGTATTCGAATATCTAATTAACTAAATTTTATCATACACATGACTTTCTTACGATATTTAACACTTTAATTTGGCACTTATGCCGAGAGTGTGTGACAATTACATAATGAAATTATATTTATATCTCCATAAAGCACCTATTAGAGTTGTAAAAATCAGCCATAAACGAAGTCGTTTAAGGTTAAGACGTACTATGCTGCAGCTAAAAGTTGCTTTAGCCCAAGAAACGCTTGAAACAAAAGAAATGATCATTATTTATAAGCGTTATACTAAAAAGCAAGCAACGCCTGAAGAACTTAAAATTGCAAACCAACAATTTTTTGATGTGCTTAAAGGCTTAGGTTTAGGTGTTTTTGCAGTTTTACCATTTGCACCGATCACAATTCCTGTCATCGTAAAGTTAGGAAAAGTAGTGGGTGTTGATGTATTACCAAGCTCTTTCAATACAGCACCTTCAAACACAAAAAAAAAATAATTTACAATTTCCGATATGCTTTTAAAATTAACGGTAATAGTCTTAATTAAACAGTCAATAAATCATAATATAATAACTCATTATTTAAACTTATCTTATTCAAACAACAAACACATACCTTTCAAATAATTATATTGCTATGCTTAATGTAACTTAACTTATTATTATGAGCACTATGAAGAATCTATTTTGTTTTGGTAGTAAAGGTACCCCTTTATTTATTCTACCAACTTGTGAGTTTGAATCATGGAAAATTCAGCAATCAGATTTTATTCAATCTTGGTTAAATTCAACAAGCTTTTCAGGAAAAGGGCTTACATTACTTCCTGATAATAATACGGGAAAAGTCTCTCAAGCAGCGTATTTTGTAGAAGATATAACTTCTTATTGGCAATGTGGTGACCTAGCATGTTTATTACCAGCAGGTGAATATTTTTTTCAAGGTGAAGATAAGCAAAGAGATCTTATTGCATTTGGCTGGGCGCTGGGCGCATACCAATTCGATTCATATAAAATTAATACAAAAACTAAAGCCAAACTCGTTATTGATTGTCAGCAAACATTAGATAAATATTCAGACTTAATACAAGGCATCGTTTTAGTCAGGGATTTAGTCAACACACCAGCTTGCGATATGATGCCACAACATTTAGCTGAAACAATGCAAGACTTAGCAAATACTTTTGGTGGCGAGTTTAGTCAATGGATAGGTGATGAACTGTTAGAACAGAATTACCCAACTATTCATATGGTAGGTAGAGCAAGCGAGCATAAACCTAGATTAATCGATCTTAGTTGGGGTGACATAAACGCCCCTAAGGTGACTTTAGTTGGCAAGGGAGTTTGTTTCGACTCAGGTGGTTTAGATTTAAAGCCTGGTGCAGGCATGCGTAATATGAAAAAAGATATGGGTGGAGCAGCCCATGTTA
>Ga0209395_1003832_pt1 | contig 18235 bp, 14 predicted proteins | sample GOMGulsemesocosm_3_FD_184635 | JGI IMG/M metagenome (GOLD analysis project Ga0209395, IMG submission 184635) | Methane-oxidizing microbial communities from mesocosms in the Gulf of Mexico - GOM9D Gulf of Mexico (SPAdes) (version 2) | ecosystem: Environmental > Aquatic > Marine > Cold seeps... | reverse complement strand
AGTAATCTCACTACGCCACGGCCCCAGCGGAGATGAACGCATCATGTACCCCGTTAGCGTCAACGAACTCGTCGGCCTAGCTTACAGCGACAGCCTAATGCCCAGCCTAGTCACCAAACTAGACAGCGACAAACTAGGTCGCAAAGAAGTCAGCTGGCAAACGGTGGTACTGACGCCAAAAGGGCGTATTTAGTGGTTATAGAGAGTCAAAGACAAATAGATTTCATTGGTTACATACAGCGGCTGTTGGTAGAAGGTGATTTCAATGCAACATACAAATATGCGCTACTTCATGCTATCGCAGACATCTGCATTGAAAAGCCGCTAACACACAACCCAAATGCGACATTCACCATCTCTTTTGCAGAGCTGGTGGAGAAGTTTGTCGCGTTATATTGGCAACATGCACTGCCTTTCTCGTTTGAACTTAATGCCGATAGGAATAATACCAGTACAGTATTTTAGATTGGAAAATAAGATTTTAAAAAATACTGAGCCGAAAATTCTCTTTATAAAAACTAGCTCTGATACATATTGTCACTGTCTTAGGTTTATATTTATTGTTATATTAATTATTTGAAGATGCAATTTCACTATTTGTGCATATATAACTCGACTGATGGTTTAACTAAATGATTTATCTAGATTCCGCCGCGTCCTACCCGCTACTCCCTGAAGTTAAAATCGCTATGTCTACAGCTTTTGAATCACTATATGCCAATTCTGCATCCAGCCATGTGCTTGGAGCTCAAGTCGCTGAGAAAGTAAACAAGGTTCGAGAACTGTTAGCTGGCCAAATCGGGGCTTATCCAAGTGAGATTGTGTTTACGAGCGGCGCGACAGAATCTAATAATATTGCGCTAAAGAGCTTACTTTTAGGCTCCTGCATCTCTCCTGATAAAAAACATATCATTACCACAACGATCGAGCATAAATGCATGCTTTCCATATGCGATTACCTAAAATCAATAGGTTATGAAATTACTTTATTGAAGCCGAACAGTGATGGAATAATTGATGCTCAATCAGTGCTAGAGGCTATCAGACCGGATACAGCTCTTGTTACAGTGATGCATGTTAATAATGAATTAGGAACTATTAACCCTATCGGTGACATTGGACGTATATGTGTAGAGAGAGGAGTTATTTTTCATAGTGATGCTGCACAAAGCTTTAATAAGCTCGATATCGATGTAGATGATCTTAATGTTGATGTTATGTCTTTTTCGGCTCATAAAATTGGTGGTCCGAAGGGCATAGGGGCTTTATACGTTCGAGATCTTCGTCATAAACACTTGATGCCTGTAATTCATGGTGCAGGACAAGAGGAAGGATTACGGGGGGGGACAGTTGCTGCTCCACTTATTTTAGGTTTCGGCACTGCAATTGAGTTGTTTCCAGCGCACTATGATAGCTTTAAATCTATACGCGCTAAAGAGCATCTCATATCTACCTTAGAGGCTTGTGACATTCCATATGTTGTTAATGGTTCAGTGAATGCTTTACCTCACTGTGTTTCCTTAACGCTGCTTAATACGGATGTCGCATTATTAATTAGGGACAATGAGAGATACTTTTGTTTAGCGCAAGGCTCTGCATGTTCGTCGCAGGAAATAGAAGCTTCTCATGTGTTAACCGCTCTCGGCCTTACGCGAGAGCTTGCAGAAAATACTCTACGCATAAGCTTTCCACTTGATATCGATAAGTCTGAAATTGATAAGTTGGTTAGAGTCATAATAAAAGCGACTAGATTGTAGTCGCACCACTTAATTCAGTGTGTTACTTGTAACAGGTAACGCACGCACCTCCGCCTTCAACTGAATCGTATATCTCATCTAAGTCTCCGAACTCGCAAGTACCTTCTATATCGCCTAACAAAGCGTTTCTACGACGCTTCTTTTTAAAGCGTTCGACCTGTTTTTCGTGATTTTTTATAATCCTTGCGCGAACATCAGGGTCTTCAAGAGTCGTGAGAGGTTCTCCTTGTCCCATCCAGTAGAATGTCTCGCCAACGACCGTATTCCCATCACATTTTTCAAAGGTTTTAGCATGCTCGAATAAATCGTTATGCTTCTCTCGTAACTTTACCCACTCAATTTTCCTTTGGTAAAAGCAAAAAGTACAGCCTGAACGGGAACGCCAATCGTAATATGCTGGCATCTCTAAACCGTTGCGCTGGAGAATGTTTTCGATATCGCTTCTTACTATTCCGTCTTCGCGGAATGGGAAAACTGAGTCAATTGGCTTTTCAATTACCTCGAAACCAGTTCTGTCTGGTTCGTCAGCTCTAATGCCAACATAATTCTTTATTTCGTACCCATCTTTGATAAACCCATCTAGCCAGCGTTCGAAAGGTTTCAATTTCATTTGAATTGTACACCAGCGATCTCGTTGAGATGGTAGGTAGTTACCATGTTCTTTCAGTAGGTTATCAAAAGTTTTCTCACCGCGACCTTCAATATCGTTCATTGCGCGAGCATTTAAGCGGTGAATAAAACCGAGTTTTTCTTCAAGTTGATCAATAAATTCTTCGGTTTCTGGTAGCTCATAGCCAGTATCGGTAAAGAAATATTCAATATCTAATTCAGGACGCGTTTCCTTGACATACAATGCCAAAGCACTACTGTCCTTACCGCCAGATAAGCCTAAAACATGCTTGATTTTCTTAGTCACGGTCTTCTTGAACCTCTTCATCCATTAGTGATGATAATAAGTTTGCTAATGTTGCTAATTGCTGCTCTTTAGATAAATGAGCCAAGTTAGATTTTACTGTATCAAGTGACTCTTTAACCTCTACATCATCACTTAATTCAAATTTAATGAATCCACTATAAGCTTTTTGATTCCCTTTATTATCAGCTGTCATAAATGACAGTGGCTGTGATGTACTTTTTGAATCTAATAAGCCAAATGATTCAATACGTCGGAACTGGATGCATAAATTATGTAATTCATCCAAACCACTACTTAAACGTTTATCAGTCCAACTACGCTCTGGTACACCTGTCGAGAGATTGATAATAAACTCAAATGGAGACTTGCCGTCTATGAACTTCACAATACGAGATGCTAGCTCTTTTACATTAGGGCGCTTTGCAGCTTTAATTACCTGCTTACATCTCGCTTTTAATCTGTTATCAAATTCTGCTGATAAACTATTTAAAATAATACTCTTAAAGCCTGAAAGCAGCATATCATGCTGTGCAGATAAGTCCTCTATTGCTGTTTTTAACTTATTTGCAAGCTGTTCATCTGAGTATTCAGCATCTTTGTTAATATTAAAAATTACAGGTAAGTCTTCAATGATCAGCTTGTATGGGTCATTTGCAGCAATTACTTTATTACGGAAGTCTCTGGCCTCTTTAGTCAATCCACCTTCACTGCCGTCTTTGTAGAAACCATCACCACTAGTTTTCTTAACCCAAGTTGGCAATGTATGAATAATTTTAACTATGTGTTTTGCTATTCCTAGCACAGCATCGTCGCTTTTGATGGTGCCAATTGTGGCCTTTGCAATAGTTTCGATTAAATGTGTCTGAATTGCTGATATCTCAAAGAAACGTACGGCAGCCTCTTTGGGGTGCTTATAAATTTTGTTTACTAGCTCTTCATCTAACTCAGGAATAAATATAAATGATTTAGTTGAATCATAATCATAAAAGGCAATTTTCCCTTCGAGAGATTTTAATAAAGCCAAACCGTATATACGACACAAACCCGCAGTAAGCCCATATGGTGGCCTCATCCATAGATTGTATAGTTCGTCTAGGGTTACCATACCTTTACTCGATTTTATAAACTCAAAACCCTCTTCCCATAGTGCATGCATGCGCGGATTAGCAGATAGGTGCTGTTCGCTCCATTCACTTGGAAATAAATAGCCTTCATCTGTTGAACAGTGCCAGCCTTTACTCTTTAAGCAAGAAAGGTACAGCCCTTTCTCAGGAGGAAAGAGATTATCATCAAAACCAAGGTCTTCTTTATCACCGTTCTCAAGCATTGCATAAAGTAGTTTTCGTATTGCACTATTTGCACTGCCAGAAGGCTTTGAGCGGTTGACTAACTCATTAAGAACAATAGGTGACTTATAAAAAATCTTATTAGCTATGTCAGATGCGATAACGGTTAGAGGGCTTGAATCTAGACTGACTCCAGAATAGCTCCATTTTGCGTTTTTAAATGCTAAATTTAGCTCTATGGAAATTTGCTGTTTTGCTGAAATAATACGAGTTTCTAATTCATTTTTTGCAATTAAATCATGAGCTATTTTTGCTTCATTTGTGGCAAGGTGAGTTAAAGCTATTAACTCAATAGCCACTGATTTCAGGTTAGATAAAGATTCAATAGAGCCTATAACCGCATAAGGTTTATCAACTCCATCAAGTAATGCCTTCTCTACAGTATTATTCGCAGGCAATACAAAAGTTAAAAACGGTTGGCCTGTAACCGGCTCCTTGGTTAAGGAGTCTAATAGTAAATCATCAATAGAGCTTGCTAGTGATAAGTTAGCCCAGCGCATTGTTCCTGTTTGATGGTAATGGGACGTAGCTAGTACATGTTGGCTAACATCACACGCAGCAGTCCAATCAACGCCTTCACTAATTGCTTCAATACGTTCTAATACCAAAGCGTTTATATCAATATCACTGCCTTGAAATACAAATAATGCATCGTGCTTTGGTCGATAGATAACGATCGACCAAGTCTCTAAATCAGTTATAGCTTGTTGGACATTCTTAAGCTCAAAGCTTCGAGCCACAAAATATTGCTCAACCAAGCTCTTACTTGCATGCAAATGGTGTTGAAAACCAAATATAGTTAAAAGAGAAATGAACTTAGTAACAAGTACATGAAGTTCTAATCCTTTTTGCTCTGCCCGATATATAGCATCACAACCTTCAAGCCAAGCTTTGCTATCGTGGGAGGTTACAATTAGGTGATGCAAATTGTGGTGTAGGTAGTCCCATAATCTCTCAGGATGATAGAGAGCTAATTCATTTTCAACATGTTTATAATTACTGTCCAAAAACTCGCGAAATCCAAACCGTTCATGTGACGCTAGGAAACCGAATAAGCTACGTTCATTTTGAGAGAAACGGCGACGAGATATGGGGCCTAAAAGCAAGCTAACAAGAGGGTCAAGTGGTAGTGTCTTTAGAAGCGCATCGCTGTTTCTATTCTGAGATGGGAATGCATGTATAACATTGCCGACCAAGGACATATTTTGTTTTTCAAGCTGCACTGTAATCGATGCACACTTGCTAATGGAATCACCAACTAACACTAAAGATTCATCAATCGACGGGTTAAAGCCAATGTCCCTGTAGCGCCCTTGAACTTTAGCCCATTCTTTTTGAGTGACAGCATCTTTATTCTTTGCGTAGTCTGAGAATGATTGATGCAAAAAACCCATGATCAGTGTAGGCAGTTTTGCAGCTTGTGCAATGTCAGCTAGTTCTTGAAATAGATAGAGATCTTTATTATTACGCGACTGATAATCTAAGGCTTTACCCATCTCATCAATTAAAAGAAACATTCCATCATAAGGAGAGCTTTTATCTGCAACAACTAACTTGATTTTATTCAAACATTCCTCGTCACTAAGGTGACGAATGTCATCAATGTTGAACTCAATCTCAAAGGCTGTGTAAATACTGATTAATATGGAATTTGCAGGAGACTCAAGACCACATACATGCTTAACAATATTCCAGCCTTTTTTGACTTTGAATTTCATTGAAAAATCAGCAATTTCATTGCTTTGCTTTATCTTCTTTTGCGCAAAGCTGCGCTCTTTCTTATCTGTTGATAGTAAGCTCGCCAAAAATAAGGCAATTGTTGATTTTCCTGAGCCGTATGGTCCCGTTAATGTATACGCTCGCTGAGCACTGCCGTCATACTCACGACTGATAGTGCCCAATACATTTATCGCCGTGCCATGAAGAATGAAGCCATTAATAAAGTCTTTAAAGTTATATTCTGAGCTATCAATTCGAGTTGAACTTTTGTATCGCTGATTAATTTCAATCGGAAGGTTAGCCATTTTATTGTTCACCGTAATATTTATCTAAAGACTTAAACGGATAATCTAGCTCGCTTTTATCTACTTTAATTTGACGTAGTCCTAGTGAGTCAATCCAAGATACTGCATTGTCTGTATATTGTTCTGCTTCATCTAGCTTTTGTCCCAATCCGCTCTCTGACAGTCGGAATATTCGCCCAGGCGAGCAAGGTTTGCTAAGTAGTGAATCAAAATCGACAGATGTAATGTTCGAGTATTCCGTTTCTTTCTTGACAAACTCAACGAGAGCATACACAAAAATTGCAATAGGCAAGTCAGGTCTTTCTGTAAGATCGCTCACATAGAATCCGCCACCATTGTCTTGCACTAAATTTAACTCAGATAACGGTGATGTGAAATGATCTTCATTTATATTGATTTGTTTTGTTGAAGTGCTAATTGCTTTGAATTTCTTTGCGTAAACATTAAGGAAACAATCGATATCTTTTTTAACCGTGGAAATACTACCAACCTCATTAGAAACTAAGTTTCGAGCATCAACTTCGCAATCTACAGTTAATTTAGATTTTTCAAAGTGCTGTACATTTGAATAGTTAAAAAAGTAACGGTATGCAGTTAGCGTATTTTCATTAAAGTTCAACCAAAAGTGTAATAGCCAAACGGAGCCTAAATGCTCAAGGTAAGGATCTTTACCGGAGGCATTAACACCAAATAGGTAATGCCCTTTGTCTGAAATGCTCAATTCAACTACGTTATTGCTATTTGAAGCTGTGATAACTGCGCTCGCTTCTGCCCAGTAGCGAATAGCATTAACCATATTTTTACCAACACCCAGCTTAACGATAGCGTCACGCGTCCCTTCTTCAATAGATGTTTGCAACTTACCACCTGAATTTAAATGATTTATTGCCTTATATAGCCACCCATAGCGAAGTGAAAATGTGTCATGACCTGTAAATTTAGCTTTCATCGTACCTTACGTCTCTGGAGAGATTGTCCAAGTCAGTATAGTAATACTATTTGAAGAACTATTAAAGATAATTGTAATTACACTGTTTGTACGTACAGTTATTCAGGGCTACTGATGATATGCGCCGCCCCTTTTTATTTAATGCATATTACAACTTTGCTTGAAACACTCTAGTTTGATTAGATAATTCTGTCTTGTTGATAAATCGAAAGAAATTGAACAAATCACTGGAAACTGGTATACATGGTACTAGGTAGAACAATAGGTATTGTTGTCATAAAAAATAAAACATGGCATATAATGCAAAAGATCAAGTGTGTTTAATTTATAGCTTATATAAATGAGTGTTATGGATATTATTAGGTGGAATTTAATAAAAGATTCCAAAATTGACAATAAAAGTGGGATATACGCTTGGTATTATACAATTTCTATAGGGGATATTGATATATCCAATGCGTTAACTAACCTGGAGAACGCATCTTCTCACAAAGAAAAGGAAGAGTTGCTTAGATCATTCCTTAACAAGCATTTTTTTGATTTTTATAAGGAAGATAATTATTTAGTAAAAATTTCAGGTAAATTGATGCCTAGTTTTTCAGGGGCCTTGTCTCACGTTGATTCTGTTTCTAACTCATTGATTGAAAAAATTATTGATAGCCCTGAATGTTTATGGGAAATAAAAAAATTCCTATCGTATTTGTCTGTTGATTTCTCGAGTCCTATATATATAGGTATGGCTGAGGATCTATGCACTAGAATATTAAAACACAAGTCCCTCATTGAAAAATTTAAGAGAGAGAAAATAACTCATGATAACTTTGAGGATAGAGATGAAAGTTTTGCTGCTCGGGTAGTGTCTAGAGGAATGATCGAGACAAACCTTAAGGTTTCAATTAAATATGTGGAGCCTGAAATGAAACATGCAAAGTCTGAAATAAAATTGCACAATATATTGGAAAACTTGCTAAACCGAATTAATTACCCTGTTTTAGGACGGAACTAAATGAAACTTCTCAAATCATCAGAACTTAACTTACCACTTAAGGGGAGTGTCGGCTCTTTTAAGGTCGGAACGAATAATGAAAAAAAGACCTTTGAAGTCAAGTACTTGCTAACGCATGTAGGGCTTAATTTTGACGAAGGGTCAGATGAAAAACTGTTAAAGGAGCTGGCTCCAGTAAGGGAGATTTTTGACTTTAGCAGCTTAGATTTTGATGAAATAATGCAAAGGGATATTGATGATTCACGTGTCTCTAGTGAGCTCATTCCGTACATACTTGATGACTCATCTGCTGAGCTAGTAAAGTTTTTTCCTCCAATAGTTGTTTTTGCATTACCAGTAAAGTCAGATGCAAATAAGCCAGATAATTTCTACCCTAAAGTTACTACCGAAATTGAAAAAAGAAAAGACCACGAAACTGGGGTTGAAGACTGGTTAATAACACAGTCAGGTGTAACTGGTCGTGAAGTTTTTAAATTTGAGCAGCCAGTAATTGATGGGGAGGCTCAATTACATGACTTAGTTAAATTAAGCGTTAATACCTCTAAATGCAAATTAGTTATTGTTGATGGCCAGCATCGAGCGATGGCTTTGTTAGCTCTTTACCGAAATATTAAAGATGATTGGAGTGATGCGAAAAGGAAACCTTTTGAAAGCTATTATCAAGAATGGACCCCTGATTACATTAAAAGCTTTAATTTAAAAGAAATAAAGCTGCCTATGATAATTTGTACTATCCCTGAGCTAGATGAAGACTATAAAAACCAAAGCGGTGAATATGATTTAAAAAAGGCAAGTCGCTCTATTTTTCTTACTCTCAATAAGAATGCAAGAAAAGTATCTCGATCAAGAAATTTATTATTGGATGATGCAGATTTAGTATCATCATTTATGAGAGAGGTTCTATCAAAGGTAAAGAATGGTGATAAGGACCTAAGAGCAGATAACTATTTGGAAATCCATAATGTTGAGTTAGACCAGAATGGGGATCGTCAAGTTATCACTAGCCCGATGGCTTTTACTGGAGTTTCTCACCTTTATTATATCGTTGAACATTTAATGCTTAATAGCGGTGACGTAAATGGCACTAAAAAAAGGGAAGGGAGATTCTCAACCAGAACAACTGGTGAATACTTCACTGGGGCTCTAAGTAGGCTTGACTGTGAAAATATTTTAGGGCGAGATGCATTTGACTCGATTACAAGAAATATTTTTACAAAAGTTGATGAAGAAAAACTATCTGAAGCTTTTAATGAACGATACGGAAAGAGTATATTAAATGCCCTCTCAAGTTTTGGACCGTATGTTGATTATGCTCATGCAACTCAAACTATTAAAAATGAAACCGGTAAACATGCGGATGTCCATATAAACCCGATGTTATTTGACGGGCAAGGAATTGCTAGAGTATTTACTGATCACAAAAATACGCTAACCAATAGACTTAAAGAAGGATACTTTAAACATGACGTTCCTAAAATAGAAGTATTTAAGAAGAGCCTAGAGCAAACATATGTAAACTACACTAACACCGTAGATAAATTTAACACTGAACTTGTAATGAAGTACTTATCTAACCTCCCTAGCGCAAAGTTTGGAAAAAAAGATGGAGACTTTGTTTTATATGAAAAATCTTTCTCTGTGGTCAATACTTTATTTAAAAACATCTTTACTACAGTTGCTTTTCAGTCTGCTCTAATATGTGGTTTTTATACTGAGTATGAAAAGGCTTCTTGTGATTATGATGGCGAGATTGAGTTGGAACTTCACCAACTCTTTGAAGAATATCTAGTGCAAATGAGTGCATTCTTTAAGCCTAGTAGTTTTTCAAAAATGAAAGCCTTAATCGATCTTTTATTAGGCGATGCTACAGGTGATGACTTTAGTGAGTTTCAAATCATTGAAAATTCAAAACATACTTTTAGGAGCATAGTCTACCCAGGCGAAATGAGTCCTGATGAGTGGCCTAAATATAAGTATTTACTTCTAGAAATCTGGAAAGTATCTGATGATGATTTTGAACTTTTACTTGAGCAGGAAAGAGTGCTCTGTAGGGGGCAAATCATGAAAGCTTTGTTTGATAGGGGGATTCGTGCGTATAGTAAGGAGCACTCAGTTCACATAGATGATATTGATGGTGATACCAAGAATGAAATTTTCGAGTCTTCATTTGATAATTTTAAAGAAATGTTAAAAAAACTTGGAAAAGGAAACGCTTTAAAGAAATCCGAACTTAGAAACATAACACTGAGTTAGTTTGTTGTTTGATATTAATGTTCGTTGATATATCCTACTATTGTCTAGTCCTTGGTAGGGCTAGACAATGTGTGAATTAAACCGTCGATTATTCTAGGTGGAATTTTGAGCCTAAAATTCTGTATTATTTGAGGTATAATCTATTATTGAACAAATAAAGCCTTCATACCGATTAATGAATTTTCCAGTGTTTTTCCTTTTATACTTGCCAATTTCCTATCGAAAGATTTTTGCTTTTTATAGTCATCAAAACTGTCGTCAATATACTCAATTTTATCTAACAACACAGGACGCTTCTTTTCGTCGACATAATCAAAGAAGTCCACATCTTGATCTGCCATTTTTATTTTGATCCGCTCTTTGAGTTGAGGAAGTGGGGAGTCATCAAAACCTACGTAACCCATTAAGCTGACCTTCCCAGAGTTAATATGAATTTTCACTAGCTGGATGTTATCTAGTTCACCATAGAGCTGTAGCGCTGCGTAAACGTAGACTCTCAATAGTGGAGATAATTGCTCAATGAACTTCTTATGCAATGTTAGCGAATGAGGTCGCGCCCCCTCAAGGGCGAGTTTTGACGCTGGAAGAGTTGTACTCGCCTCAATGCATTCTTTGGATATTTCATCAGTGTTAGCTATTCTGAATAACAATTCTTTCGCTTGGTGCTGTGCAATTTTATAGGTATCAAAAAAGGCTTTAATATCCCGTTTCAGATCATCAGGTTGATGAGTGTACGCTTTGCGCTTTTCAAACATCGCGAGCGAAAAGCAAATCAAAAGATCTTCTCGCCGCATCGTTTTAGCTAACTTTAGTTCATCTTCGCCGAACCAGTCAGTAACAAGTTTTAAGGCTTTTTTACTGGAACCAACCACTTCTTTAATTTCTTGGCTTTGTTCAAACTCCTCATAGGCTGGACAGCGTCCGTAGGCTAAGCAACTTAACCAAAATGATTTTAATAGTTTTGGGTGCTTGGTAAATAATATCCTAGCTTGATCTTCAGTGACCGGCTTTGGTACGGTTAACTGTTGCCACTGATAACTTCTTTTATGCCTATTTTGAAGAAACTCTTGTTCAAGCTGCTTGTCTTTAAATATATAAAATATCCCAGGCGCTATAGCTATTGCTTCATACTCTATAATTCGTTCAATATAGTACTTTAGCTCAGCTTGGCTAAAATACTTTTGGAAAGTATTACGGGAAGTAATAACTCCGTCTTTGTAGGGGGTAAATTGAGATAAGTAACTCTCCGTTGCTAACATAGCGGAGACGACTAAGAGCTTATCGGACGTTTCCCAGGCAGTGGATAATGCCTCCATCCGTTCGTCTTGATCTTCGATTACATTGATAACAAATCCAATATTTACGATATCTGAATTTATGATGTCGGCATCAGGGAGAAAGGTTGGATCCCATCCCACGGCATCAATACCGTGCGCTTCTAACTCTCTAAGGTCGTCACCCCTGCCGCAACCGTAATCAAATATAGAGTATTCACCAGATAAAAAACCACTCTTTGCTAGTGCTTTCATTGGTGCCGACAAATCATGCCTCACAATCGCTGTTTTATGACGATCAATCTCTTTTTTATTTGTGGTGATAATGGCTGACGAACGGAACAGTCGTCCGTCAATCAAGTCGTAGCCCTTGCTGTTAATAACACGCGCCCAAGAATCTTTGAATCCAATCATACGACTGTTTTCGTATAAGCCCGCAGCTTCACCCTCTTGAGTGATTAACTTAAAATCGTCATATGATTGATGAGACTTGGATATCATCGTTTCTTTACGGTGTAATATCGGCGGATTTTCTTGCGTATTGTACTTGGTAACCTTGTGCGAAAGCTTAATGAGATCTACATTGACGCTTTGTTCTAGTGCTGGGTATGACTCTTCAAAAAATTGGGGATAACTAAGGAGGGAGAGTCGAAAGTCCCGTCGAAAGACCTTAACAAGATTCCAGTTATCCTCTTCTATCTTTAATGCCTTTGCCACTAACCCGATGAAGCTTGTTAGGACCTCAGGGGCTTCATTAAAAGCATCTTTATGGAAGTAGATAGCATCGGGTAATTTTTTCCCTATTGTTAAGGAGTTAACTAACTCTTTGAATGTGTCTTTATTCATTCCCTTAATCCACTTTTTGATCTTTAAGTATTTAAATATCAAAATTTTAATTATATTTTGGCCTGTTGGCTGGTGATGGTGTATAGGTATGTGGCTTTGAAATATGTTAATGCCCTATAGCAATAACTCTACACGGGACGATGGGCAAACTCAACTGAACAACATCTGAGGAAATGTTTAAATTAAACTGTTCTGTTCATTGGACTTGGATAATCATGACAGTTATAGCGTTGATGTAACGTCATTAAATATAGAGTTAATATTAAAAGTTTCCACATTTTAGGTTTTCTTTGCAAATTAGATTTATAGGATGCGTGTAAGACAGTGCGACTTCCTTCATATTATCTATCGTGTAGCTGCTATTATCCTTAGGTTTACTATCGATATTTCGCAAATAGTTATAGTTTATCTAATTGTTTTATATATAATATGCGTCTTTTGCAAGGATGCCTATGCCATGAGTTTGTCACCAGAAATATCGGTTAAAACGTTTGAATCGCAAACATCGCCGAATGACCCCGCCTTAGATAATAAATTGGATGTAAATGAGTCAGCTGCTGCCGCACCTGTGGAAGGCAAGTTAGAAGTCACGTTACTTGAGTGTGAGTTGCAATCATTGATTGAGCAGCGGCACCAAATACGTTTATTCGACCCTCAAGGGGTTTATTTTTATCGTCATATCCAATGTGGATGGTTCGCAAGTTTTTTACATTTTAGCACTTTGCTATTTTCGATTGCTTTACTCTTCTTTCTTTTTGTTCTTTGGTATGGTGCGAGGACACAAATAGAGGTTTCTGGTGTTGGCTTTGTTACAAATATTATGATCGTAGATGTGTTTGAACTGTTTTTTGTAGGTTTAATTATTTCTACAGCACTTTACAGCTTAAAGGGCGAGCTACGGTATTCTTCGATCAAACGTTATCGTTTGGCTATGTTGGCTAATGCCTTTAATCGGGTGTTATATAACTATTGTAAGTTCACTGTATATTTCGCTGCCTTAATACTACTTATCATAATAGTAAATAAAGGTGATGGGTTGTTTGTATTCAATGCTTTAAAAGATGGTGTGTCTAGTGATTTCCGTAGTGCTGTCGTTTCCGTTTTCAATATTGTGATTTTTTACCGTTCATTTTCTTTTTGCCATAAAGGGTAGTTATTATGCGATTAATATTATTAAGTTTGTTACTGCTTTTTTCTGTAGTCAATGCCAATAATGCACAAGCTAAGGTGTCACTGCATAGCGACTGTAAGCAATACAAGAATATAGCTGACTACTCTTTTGTATTGTTTAGTAAGCGTGACCTGATTGAGCTTGGAGCTTGTACCGGTGTCGCGTTGTTAAAAGAGAATCGTTTGCCTAATCTGGTTGACTCTTGTAAGGAAGTACTGGAAGCAAAAAGTGTGTTTGGTATTGCGACGTTAACGAAACTGGAAGCTATTCAGGCAGGGCAGTGCGCGGGAGTGATCAACTATATTTATAACCATTATCATAACGAACGAACAAATTACGGCAGCAAGAGAGTGTACTCTTGTATCCGAGGGGATGAGGCGGTAGAACTGTTGTCAAAAGAGTCTAAAAAAACTTACAGGCGTAATGACGTCCGAGATCTCTTGTGTGGAAATAGCAATGGCTGAATATAAAAAAACTGAAGTCCTTACGATAGGGCAAATTGCACTTGGTTTTTTAACATCAGATATATCAGTGACATTACCAACTAAAATCCATGACATGTTGCAAAATGTGCTAACAAAACGAAGTGGCAATATGGTTCGTTACCGTGATTGTATTGTACAAAAACAGTTGATAAAAAACCCTACGGGCAGGGATACTAAACGGCACGAAGTCATCCTAGGCCGTAACTATGCTATTTTTAATATTTTGTGTTTATACGTCATTATGGATACCAAACATATAAAACTGTTGTTTCATCATTATTATGAAACGAGACACAATAGCGGGAAGCGAGAGTTTGCCGAACTGCTCAATCAGCAAAAAAAATCGCAATACTTAGCATATTTTTGTTTTGGTATTGATGTGAACAAAATCAATGTAATTGAAGACTGCTTACTCGATTCCAGTTTCGATTTGTTTACTCAAAAATTGCCTTTGCCCTTTAGTGATGAGCAAATTAACGATCTCTCCCCTTTGTTAATAATGATTAATGATGATATTGATTGGGAAAGTTATTATCAGCTTTATCAAGAAGCCGAAGACTGTTTTGAAAGAAAAGAATATGATCGCGTTAAGTTGTTGCTAATACAGCTTGAACAGCAAGCGGTACTAACATTACCTATTGTTGGTTCGTTGCAGCGTAAAATGTTCGCGCTTGAAGAAGAGTCACAAGATGCTCTGAATTATTTACAACAAATGTTAAATTAACCCTTGGTTGTGCCCGGCACACTATCAGGATAGTTCCACTTAATTAATTGGAGCTATTTATGCACACCCTAAAAGAAACATCCTCAAACTTTTTCTCTGAAGTCTCTATTCGCTATTTTTCATCTGTTGTTAAATTCTCTTTCCAGCGCATTGTATCGCTCCCGCTCGTATAAATGGATTTATAGACATGAATAAATTAAGAAAAGCGTTATTGGTCACTTTTGATTTTACCCAGCGGGGAAAAAGTGGGACCGGCCTTGCTGCAGGGAACTTGATTTCAGCTTGTCGTCATCATCCGCAATACAACACTAAGTTTGTGATTGAACACTTACCTGTATCAATGCAGGTAGCAGCGCAGGATCAACCGACTGTTCATGCAATAGCCACCATGATCAACGACAAAATTTCATTGGTTGATATCGATCGCTTAGCACTAGCCTGTTATGTCTGGAGTTCACGTTTAATTGAACCGCTGATTAAAGAATGTAGGGAAATGGGTTTTAGAGGGAAAGTTATTTTGGGTGGCTATCAAATTCATGAGGCTAGCTGTCGAGCACTTTACCCTAGCGGTGATTTTTATATTGCCGGATATGCTGAGGCGGCATTACCAGAAGCGATTTTAGATGACTTGGCGATCACCAGTCGTTTTGTGAAAAAAGAGACTGATATAGCGACTTTGCCGTCGCCCTATTTAGATCAAACAATTAGCTTGGCGCAAGGACAAGATATGATCCACTGGGAAACGCGCCGAGGTTGTGTTTTTAAGTGTAATTTTTGTGCCCATCGTGATTTAACTAATAAAAAAGTCCACTTGTTAGGCATAGATAAAATTAAACAAGAGATGGATTTATTTAAAATAAAAAACGTAAAAAAAATTAACGTGCTCGATCCGATCTTTAATCTAGAACCTAATCATATCGAAATTTTAGAATATGCAATTTCAATTGATTTGCAGGCATTGCTATCCTTTCAAGTACGTTTTGAAAAGATCAATACTGAGTTTTTACGATTGTGTTCTCAGCTCAATGTTCATTTAGAATTTGGATTACAAACGACCAATAAAGAAGAATCGATAACTATTGAGCGCGGTAATAGCATCAGCAGGGTAAGTAAGAGTATCGTTCTTTTACATCAGTGGAAGCAGTCATTTGAGGTGAGTTTAATTTACGGATTGCCTGGTCAAACATTGGTGAGTTTCAACGAGAGTATTCGTTATTTACGTGAACGAGAAGTCACGATTATCAAAGCGTTTCCATTAATGTTACTTGAAGGTACTAAGCTGGCTGACGATCGAGATAAGTTTGATATCACACAAGAGATAATAGATGAAAGTGATATTCCTCACGTAGTTTCTTGCCATAGTTTTACTAAAGGTGAGTGGCTACAAATGCGGAGTTTGGCTAATCAATTGGGTCAGTATGAGGAAGTGGCATGATGTTTATTGTAATTGAAGGGCTAGACGGCGTTGGTAAATCAACTATATCAAAGGCGTTAGCTACCGAGCTTTCAGCGACTAATTTGGCGTCGCCAACTAACAAGTTCAAAGAGGCACGTTGTTTTCTAGAAGATGCTTATGTGGGGAATCCATTTTCCCGCCAACTTTTTTACGCGTCGACAGTGCTCGATGTTTCTAACGACATACGCGAGCTAATCAAGAGTGGTGAGAATGTAGTACTTGACCGATATTGGCTTTCAACTCAGGTCTACCATGATTGGAAGTGTGAAGGCGATGGTTTTTCGTTAGCTGAGGTTAGGGATAGATTGCTTGTCCCTGACTTTACGATTTACTTGGAACTTCCATTGATAGAGCGCCGCCTCAGATTATTAGCAAGAGATAACAATACTAGTGAAGATGAAATCACACTATGCCAAGAGGCTGATAGGACGTTAACTGCCTTATACAAAGCCAATATGACATCACCGATTTCTGGTTGTTGGTTAACGGTCGATGCCTCTTTGAGTATCAATGAGATTATAAAAGATATATTAAATAAGCTTGAAACAAGATTAACTGCTGCGTCGTCAGCGTTGTAAAGTAGGAATAAGGGAATATTAATATGAAAGATTTAACGTTTGCCGTTTTGGTTGATGGTGAGAATGCGGCACATGGAGACTACTTAGCAACACTCGAAGAGGTAGAGAAACATGGTACTGTCGCAATCAAGTGGGTGTATGCAGATTGGACATCAACTCACCAGAATGGTTGGAAAAAAATTCTTCAAGAAACTGCGACTCATCCTAAGCAGCAATTTCATTACGCTAAAGATGCGGCTGATCATGCATTAGTTATGGATGCTATAGAGTTAATCATTACCAACCCTAGGATAACTGGTGTGTGCATTGTTTCAAGCGATGGCGGTTTTGGTAGCTTAGCGCAACGAATCCGTGAGAAAGGGCAGTACGTAATGGCTATTGGCAAGGAGAATACTCCGGAGCACTTTAGGCGGGCATGTCATAATTTTGTTTATACCAAGAATCTAAAAGTGACGGGAAGTAGTGAAATAAAAGACGACCTCACTGAGTTACTGATTGAAGCATATCAGCGGTGCGCGTTATCTCAAGAGCCTGTTTATCTCGGCGACATGGGCTCAACACTTAAGCAGATAAACTCATCGTTCGATTGCCGTAATTATAACTGCCAAACGCTTGGTAAATTAATAAAACAACAGTCTGGTTTGTTCACCGTTATTTCTGAAAAAAGCAGTTACTATATCACGTTAAAAAGCACTGTTAAGGATGAAGAAATTCAGACAATGACTGGCACGTTAAGAAAGCTAGACTTCGGCAGAGATTATGGTTTTATACGTAGTGATATAGGCGATTTTCATTTTAAACGTAGCGAAGTTCAATCTAATAACACAACTCTAAAACGGGGTAGTCTGGTTCGATTTGATGTTAATGAGAAGGATCTCAGCAAGGTAAATGTTAAGAGTCATTCCCCATCAGCATTTAACATACGTTTGGCGTCTTAATTGTCCGACTAAGCTAAGATTATTGATGAAAGTTTAGTGCTAATTCACTCTCTAAAAATGATAAGCCCAGCCTAGTGATAGTTGATTGTGGCGTAAATTATTTAGGGTGGTGGTTTTGGCTTTGAGGCTGAGGGTGGAGTTGTCAATGCCGAATAGCGCGTAGGTTAGCTATAGCGATTGTTTGATGTGGCTTGATGAAAACTGGCCGTAGGATGCGCGGTGTTCGGCGATGGCTTTGCCGTTGCCGACGACGTTGATGATGGCGCCAACGTGTGGTTCGAAATAGGCAAAACTGTCTTTTAGGTTGGTTGCAAAGCCTAGTCCCATCATGCCGTATAGCATGATATCTTTGTGTATTCTTGTGGTTTTTCCGGCGGCGAACGCTATTTCTGCAATGCCTTTGCTATCGAGTTGTTGGTCGAGCATGTGGTGATAACCAAGGTAGAACGAGCCTGACAATGGCGAGGCGGTATTGCTGATTGGTAGGTAAGATTTTACCGAATATAGGTCCA
>Ga0209395_1003827_pt1 | contig 18247 bp, 16 predicted proteins | sample GOMGulsemesocosm_3_FD_184635 | JGI IMG/M metagenome (GOLD analysis project Ga0209395, IMG submission 184635) | Methane-oxidizing microbial communities from mesocosms in the Gulf of Mexico - GOM9D Gulf of Mexico (SPAdes) (version 2) | ecosystem: Environmental > Aquatic > Marine > Cold seeps... | reverse complement strand
GAGGTGTTGCTCAGTCCTTTTCTGACTTGGATTTGTGCATTGATGGGCCGGATTTAAGTTACTCTGAATTGTCGGCCCTACAGGATGAACTCTCCGAGTCCGACCTGCCTTTTCAAGTTGATGTTGTTCAAAAATCGCAGCTCAGCGTGGATTTCTTGCGCTTGATAAAGTCTGATTTTGTCGAGTTAGCTTTGTGACTGAAGGGCAGATAAGGGCAGAGGCGCACGGCCGCTTGCTCCAGGCGCGCCCGATGTACCTACTTCCCTGTAGGCACAAGGCTGCCGGTTCCAGACGCAGCCTATGTACCTCAAGGTTATTTGCTCCCGGCATAACCTATGGACCTGCGTCCATGCAGGCCACATCCATGTAGGCAGAGGACAGAAAGGGCAGAGGACAGAAAAGGCAAGAGCAGAAGCCAGAAAAGGCAAGAGCAGAGGCGAGGACAGACAAGCTGCTCACAGCCTTTCCCTGTTTTTTGATTCCACTCTCGCCCCTGCATTTATCTAGCTTCTGTCCTCTCGCCTCTAAACTCTAGTTTCTAGTTTCTAGTTTCTAGTTTCTAGTTTCTAGTTTCTAGTTTCTAGTTTCTAGTTTCTAGTTTCTAGATTTCTAGCCACTAGAGCGCAGCGTCCTGCCTTTTTTCTAGCCTCTAGAGCGAAGCGTTCTGCCCTTATCTAGCTTCTGAATTTCCTGTCTTCTCGCCTCTCAAGCAGGGCGTCACTGCTTTTATTTCTCCAGTTCAAGAATTATTTGTGCAAATTTCAGAGGTGTTTGGAGCTGATTTTCTATTACATCCACCAGTATGGCGATATCGAGGTTGATGTATTCGTGGATGAGAACATTGCGAAAGCCCACCATTCCGGCGAGCTTGAGGTAGGTATCTTTTGATATATGACCGGCCTGGTACAGCAGCTCGAAGCTCTCGCGGCTGCTTTTCGGCAGCCCGAGTTTTTCGCTGCGTATTACCATATTGGCTAGATCAATACAGAGCTCGCAGCAGCGTTGCAGGTTGATGCTGATGGCGTCCTGATGTAGGTAATCGCGGGCAAAATCGTCTTTGTTGGCGTCGGCGTAGTAGTGTTTAATCTGCGTGATGCAGCGCTCGATGCTGACTTTCTTGTTGAGCAGTATGTCGAGCTTAGCCATGGTAAAAGTGTCCGCTGTTAATGCCGTCGTTCACTATGTCTCGACGTTCTTCGGTAAGTTTCTGATATTTAGCCAGAGTGAGCAGCTCAAATGCGTCAGCGGCGTCAGTGGCGTAATGGCGCTGGCCGGAGTCTAGAATTTCCATTTGTAAGATTGTATTGGCTTTGCGCAAATCAATCAGGTCGGCCTTTTCGGTGCCGGCCAGTTCAGCCAGCTCGCTGGCGAGGCAATACCAGTCCAGTGTTTTTTTATTGCCAGCGTTAGGCGGGAGCAGTATAGCAATATCAAGATCGCTGTCGTCACGCTGATGCTCACCAGCCCATGAGCCAAACAGGTAAATGGCTTCAAGTTCAGGGTATTCGGACGCTAGCCGTGCCTGTATCGCTTGCAGTTGTCGTGCTTGCTGATCATTCATGGGTGGGCGCTGATTACTTATGAGTGGGTACATTTAATCATGCGGGGCGGGTTAGAAGCTAGGAATCAAAAAGCAGAGTCGAGAAACGGGCAGAAACTAGAAAAAGCCAGAGGCCAGAGGCGAGAAAGTGGAGAAGCGAGAAAGGGCAGGGCAGAAACTAGAAAAAGCCAGAGGCCAGGTAGGGCAGTTACACAGTTTTATCTACAGTCTCCAGCGTTGCCCTGTTTTTTGATTCCACTCTCGACCCTGTATTTTTTTGGTTTCTGTCTTCTTCTCGCTTCTGTCCTCTCGCCTCTGTTTCTAGCTTCTCGCGCGCAGCGATCTGCCCCTTCTGCTTTTCCCCTAGCCACTAGCTTCTAGCCTCTAGAGCGCAGCGATCTGCCTTTTTTCTAGCTTCTAGCCTCTAGAGCGAAGCGATCTGCCCTTATCTAGCCACTAGCCACTAGCCACTGATCTCTCGCCACTAGAGCGAAGCGTCCTGCCTTTTTTCTAGCCACTAGAGCGCAGCGATCTGCCCTTATCTGCGCCTTCGCTCTTTACTGGGAAGGTGGCGTACCACCCAAGCCAGCGACATAATCACAATCAAAGTGCCGGCCAGGGCCGGTATCTGCAGGTTAAATTCCACCGTGCTGTGCAATATGAGTGCAAACACGCTCATCATGGGTGCAAAGGCCATGGCCTGGAACAGCAGGGTTTTGCGCTCGCGCATGGTGGCGATAACATTCTTCAGGCAGGCGAATATAAAACACAGCAGCGGCAGCACACCCAGCAGGCCGTGTTCAGCCAGCATCTGCGCATAGTCGTTGTGGGCGTGGTTGTAGTTGAGGGGTATATCTTGCTGGCGGTACTGGGGGAAAACCCCGTAAAAGCTGCCGGCGCCGGCGCCCAATAGCAGGTGATCTTTGATCAGCGGCAGGCTGTCGCGGTTCACCTCGTCTCGGGTCTCTTTACTGAAGGCACTGCCCTCTACCCGCTCGATCACCTTATCAAAACCAAACCAGGCGCCAACGATCAGCGAATCAATCAACACCAAGCTCAGCAGTAAAATAATGCTGCCGCGGGTGATGCGGCGGGTGAGCCAGAGCCAGATAAAACCGCTGGCCAGCAGGCTTAAAAAGAAGGCGGTGTTGCCCATGCGCGAGCGCGTTAATACCAGTGCGATTACCATCAGCGCCAAGCCCACCCGCACCCGCGCTTTATTGCCCAGCAGGCTTGTCAGTAAACGGCGGCCGCGCTCGCGCCAGTCCCCAGCCGACTTTTGGTAGAGGTCCGCCAGCAGCAGGCCGGTGCCCATCGACAGGCACAGTATCAGGTAGTTGGCCAGGTGGTTGCGGTTGACGAAGGTGCCCGTGGCAACGTCGAAATAGCTGGTTTTTTTGACCAGAAAACCGTACTCAATGCCCGAAAGTGTCATCAAGCTGCCGTAGATAGCCTGGCCAACACCGCTCACCAGCAGCGTCAGGGCCAGCAGGCGCAAACGGTGCTGGCTGTTGATCAGCGAGAGGGTTAAAAAGGCCAGCCCCGTGTAGGCCAGCGTGGTGCGCAGGTGAATCCAGGTGATGTGCACATCGACCGAGAGTTGCAGCCATTGGCTGGGTTCGAGCTCGGGGTTAACCGGGCGCAGCAGGGCAATCAGGCCGCTGGGCAATGGCAGCAACTGCAGCAGCATCACCGCCGCAAACGCCAATAGGCTACCAAGCAACCACTGGCTGTTTTTTAGCGCAGTGCTGGTTTGCACGCGATCTTTTAAAAACAACACCAGCCAAACAATCACCAGCGTAAAGCTGGCCAGCTCCAGCAGGTGCCAGGCCCAAGCGCGATTGCTGCCCAAAGGCAGCGGCAGCCACACCAGCAGGGCGAAAAATCCCCAGAGTAAAAAGCGGTCGTTTTCTTTGTTATTTCTTCTGCGTGTCTGGGTCATGGCTTTGCTGTTTTAGTTGTTATTGCGAGAAACGAGATAAGGGCAGAAGCGAGATAAGGGCAGAGGGCAGAAAAGTAAGGAGCAGAGGCGAGAAACTAGGACCGAACAGATTATGAGGTTATTTTTGGCTTCTAACTTCTTGTCTCTTAACTCTGGCCTCTGCATTTTCATTTCTCGCTACTTGCCTACACGGATGTAGGTACATCGATCACGCCTGGAGCGAGTGATCGTGGCCCTCATCTCGCTTTTATTCAGAGCAAAAAAAACCCAGCCGTGGCTGGGTCCTTTTTAGCTTGGGTAGACCTTAAGAGGTACTGGCAAACTTAGCAGCTTCCAAAGCGGCGGCTTGTGCTGCTGCCTGGGCGGCGGCGGCGGCGGCGGCGGCGGCGGCGTTGTTGGCTTCCTGTCTTGCGTTAGAGGCTGTGTCCTGTCCGGGGAGATCGTTCACGGCACTCTTTTCTGCATCCTGAGCTAATTCCTCTAGAGCTTCAGCAATGTCAGCTTTCGTGCTAGCCGTGAAGTCCAAGTCTTGTCCGGCGGCGGTTGATTTGGCCGTGGTTACGCCGGTGATGTATGCGAGGCTTAGTGTATCCGCGTCTATTACGCCTGTCTCCTGAACAGCTTGTTGAATAACCTTGGCAGCTTGTTCTGCGATGTCAGTGGAAGCGGCGGTAAGCTCGACGGCTGTAAAAGTCGCGGTGGCAATGTCGATGGCGGCCTCTGGTGCGGCCTCGGCGGCGGCGGCGACGACATCGGCAGCGGCTTTAGCAGCCGCGGCTTTCGCGCTTTCGCTGGCGCCCTCGCTGACGCTACTAACAACCACAACCACCGAGGCGGTTATTGTCGCGGCGGCTAGCTTGGCGGCGTCGACTTCGGCTTCGCTGGCACCTTCTTTGACGGTGGCAACCGATTCAACCACGGCGCTGGTAATCTTGGCGACGGACTCCGGTGCGGCTTTTACTGCGGCGGTAGTGATCTTGGCGGCGGCCTCGGCGGGTGCAGCTTCAACGGCGGCGGTGGTGATCTTGGCGGCGGCCTCTGGTGCGGCTTTAACAGCGGCTGTGGTGATTTCGGCGGCGGCTTCTGGCGCGGCTTTTACAGCGGCGGTGGTAATCGCAGCGGCAGCTTTCGGAGCGGCTTCAACAGCGGTGGTGGTAATAGCGGCGGCGGCGGTTGGGTTAGCTTCTACGGCGGCGGCTACCACGGCGGCGGCCACTTCTGGGCTCAGAGTTGCCAGCTGTGCAGCGACAGCTTCAGGGTTCTCGCCTGCCAGTTGTTCTGCCAGCAGAGTCTGCTCAAGGGTGAGGTCCGTATTAAAGCTACTGAAAGAGACCCCGTCACCAAACACTTTATTGCTTACTGTCTGGCCTTCTGTATTGAACGTATCGGTTGTGAGTTCGTTAATCGAACGTGCGTGCGTTGTAGACGCCAGACCAAGGGCCATGGCTGTAATCAGAACAGTTTGTGTGAATTTCATCGGTTAGATCCCTCTAATTTAGGAGCGGTGCGCAAGTTAACCTCAGGATACTAACAGAGAAGTTTTAATAGCCAAAACTAAAATTGCAATGATTCTATATTCTCCGATTGTATAAGCATCAAGCGAATGGTATTTTGAGCGCCATCAAATGTGACTGGCTAGACAAAAGCCGTGTGATGGGCTACTCAAGTTGCTCTTATACTGTCTGGCTTTGAATCACGGAATTTAAACACCGATCGCTGCACCCGGTGTGGGTTGTGGGTTAATGGCTAGAAACTAGAGGCTAGAGGCTAGAGGCTAGAGGCTAGAGGCTAGAGGCTAGAGGCTAGAGGCTAGAGGCTAGAAACTAGAAACTAGAGGCTAGAAACTAGAAACTAGAGTTGAGCTTGAAAGCCAAGCAGGCAAAAGCAAGCAAAGCTACACCACAGCGCAGAATGCTCGGGATGAGTGTTCGTACAGAATGTATAGAAACTAGCAACTAGCCACTAGCCACTAGCAACTGATTCTTTACCACGGAAGGCAGTGATCAACCCAAACGCCAGAGCGATTTGCCTGGGCGCCGGTTATCACGGAGAGAAACAATGGATTTGCAGCAGCACAAACAGCAAGAGTACCAACAACAGCAGCAACAAAAAGAAGCCGCAATCGATGGCTTTTCATACCCGGCCGGCAAGGTCACCAAGGCGATCATCCCGGTTGCTGGGCTAGGCACACGTATGTTGCCCGCCACCAAGGCCATTCCCAAAGAACTGTTACCAATAGTCGATAAACCGCTGATCCAATACGTGGTCAACGAGGCCGTGGCCGCCGGTATTAAAGAAATTGTGCTGGTCACCCACGCCAGTAAAAGCGCCATTGAAAACCACTTTGATACCTCCTTTGAGCTTGAATCCCAGCTAGAGAGCCGCCTTAAACGCCAGCTCTTAGATGAGGTGCGCTGCATCGTGCCCGCAGGTGTCACGGTTATCTCTGTACGTCAGGCTGAGGCCAAAGGTCTCGGCCACGCCATCGCCTGCGCCAAGCCAGTCGTCGGCGACAATGCCTTCGCTGTTTTGCTGCCGGATGTGCTGGTCGATCAATACCAGGCCAACCCAGAGACAGACAACCTCGCCGCCATGGTGCGCAACTTTCACAACACCGGTGCCAGCCAAATCATGGTGGAGCCAGTGGCCTGGGAGGATGTGAATAAATACGGCGTAGTCGATTGCCTGGGCGCCGATCTGCAAGAGGCGGGCAGCGCCAAGATCGACGGCATGGTAGAAAAACCGGCAATCGATGCCGCGCCATCCAACATGGCCGTAGTAGGGCGCTACCTGCTTCCTTCCTCTATATGGGGTCTGCTGGAAAATACAGCGCCAGGTGCCGGTGGCGAGATACAGCTCACCGATGCCATTGATGAATTGTTGAGAGATGAGAGTTGTATTGAGGGAGTCGAGGCTTATCGGATTAAAGGCATGAGTCACGACTGTGGTAATAAGTTGGGTTATATGAAGGCGCAGTTGGCTTATGCGATCAAACATCCTGAGATTGGTGAGGCTTTTGGACGTGAGCTTTTTAGTCAGGCGGGACTTGTCGACAACACGGAATTGGCGTGAAGACTAATTAGGGTAGGTCGTGTATAGGTATGCTTATATTTTGTGACTTCTTTTCAGTCATTCTGCGCTAAGGTTTTAGGTTTTAATGCGAATATTATGGTTTGTGTCAACTCTTGAGGATACTCGTTTTCTTAAGGAGTTCAGTAAGAGTTTTGATGGTGTCATTGATGTTTTTCATATTAATTTCATTACTCGTTTAAGCCTTTTGGGTTTTTCTGGGCGCCATCTGCACCCCCTTCCTGTGGCGTTAGACTGCAGTAAGGACGTATCCAAGACATTTAATGTTCTCTCGGGGCGCCTTAGTTTAGAGGCGGCAGAAAAAGCATATACAGCTACCGAAGCGGCTCTTGGGCTTTACAAAGAAAGCGTTGATGATGTTGTTTTTTTCTTACCAAGCGGTCGCCATGTGCACCATGTGGCGGCCACTGATTTCGCCTGTGAAAATGGGTTGAAGCGTACCTATATCAATTATTCAAATTTCCCGGGCTACACCTTCTTTGATCCGAATGGTACGGACTGTCTTTCTTCAGTTTTTGATGACCCTTCACGCCTTGACCGCTTATTTCCTGAGTCTGTGGATGTTGCAGAAGTCTTTGCCCGTTTTTCTAAGATGAAACGTGATCAAAAGGTGATCCCACAGGCGGCGGCGTCTAAAACAGAAAAGAAACTAAAGCACCTCGCTTTTTTTGCTGACACTTGTATACAACGCATAACTGGAATTGTTGGGGATAGGCAGGTCGCTCTGTTTGAATCTGAGGGTGAGGAGCAAATATCTCTTAGCTTTGACGAAGAGGGTGCGGGGCGTTACTACTTTTTCCCTCTTCAGGTTTCAACCGATCAGCAGGTTTTGGTGAATTACGAAGATGGTTCGATCTATGCGGCTATTGATGAGGCTGTGCGGATCGCAGAGGGTGACGGAGTTGAGTTATATATTAGAGAGCATCCAGCGGAGGGGGACAAGGTGTCCGTACGGCGCTACCTTCAGCAAAAGCGAAAAGACCATAGTTGTATTAAAGTTCCCGATTTGCCAGTTTCAGTGTTGATTGAAGGGGCTGAGCGCACGATAACCATCAATTCTACTGTCGGCTTAGAGGTGCTTATCAATGGTGGTGAAGTAATGTTCCTTGGGCGGAGTTTTTATGGGAAGGCTACGAGACAGCAGCTGGCTAAGTATTTGTCGCGATATCTTGTTTGTGTAGATTACCACGCCCCTAGCCTTGATAGGAAGTTGGTTGGTTCAATATTAGCCTATGAAGTGGTTTGAAAATATGTTTTCGGTTTTAAAGAAAGTGGTAAAGAAGAGTGGTTGTATAGAGTTGATTTTTAGGTACTTCTATATCTTTTTTGTGGATATTCTTGTAAGGGATGAAAATTCACGCACTAGAGTCTGCCCTTATAGTGAATTGGAGGATAAGTACAGAGTAATATTTGTTCATATACCTAAAAATGCCGGAAATGGAGTGGCTGAATCTATTTTCTCTATGAGACCAAGAGGTCATAACTTCATCTCTAGTTATCAACGCTATGACCACGAAAAATATATAGACTATTACAAATTCTGCTTTGTTAGGTGCCCTTATGATCGTTTATATTCAGCATACTCATACCTGAAGAAAGGAGGGTTTGGTGTTTATGATAAAGAGTTTTTTGAGACGTACTTATCGAAGTATTCTAGCTTTGAGAGTTTTGTGATGGCTCTGGCTGATCCGTCGGTCTCAAATCCAATCTTGCGCTGGACCCACTTCATACCTCAGCATAAGTTCGTTTGTAATGATGCGGGTGATATTTTGGTTGATTTTGTTGGGCGTTATGAGGAACTTGCTGAAGGGTGTGAATATTTGCAAGTTCAACTGAACCTTCCAAAAAAAGATGTCGTAAGGGTGAACTCTAGTCGTGAAGAAGGTGTGTCAGCTGTATATAGTCATGAAATGCGTAAAATTGTATCGCGCCTGTACGAAAAGGATTTTAGGGTGTTTGGCTATGCAGAATGATTTTTTGGTAGGTTTTTTTTAGTATGTTCATAATGAATTTCTTGTTAGTGCGCCGTTATTCGTTATTGGCTCTATTGTATTGCTCTTTGTTTACTGTGTTTGGTCTTGCTGGATTTCATGCTATTGATGGGGATCATGTGTCCGTTATGGCTGTATTACTTGAGAATGGTGGACAGCCAGACAGATTTTTTGCTCTACCCATATTGATATTTTCGATATTTAAGGGGGTTGGGGTTTCTGCGGACTCGTTGGCGACGTTATGGGGGCTCGTTCTCACTTATTTTATGTTTAGGAGGGTTGATAGCTTTCGCCTTTTTGGCTTTTGTATGGTTGCTTATTCTCCTGCGCCAATGATGTATCTCGGCATCGCTAGTAAGGAACTCTTCCTGATAACATTTTTGATGTTTTTTTTGTGGGGTGTGGATCTAGGGCGGCGTAAGTTGTCAGTGGCTGTAATGGTTTTGTACTCGCTACTGTTTAGAATGTATATTTTGTTTTTTGTTGCCGGTTATGTGTTGCGTCAGTTAAGGCCTTTTTATGTTTTTGTCCTGTCTCTAGCTTCGGTTTTTTTGTTCCTTTTGTTTTATGATGAGTTTCTTGCCAGTGTCTCTGATGTAATTTATAGGCGCGATGTTTTTTATGATCTTAGGTCTGATGTGGTTAGGTCGACATGGTTTAACCCTAGTTCTGAGGAAGGATGGTGTGGGGTTCTTTATAATTACCTTTATGCTTTTTTTCGTATTAATTTTCCCGTTTTCTTTTTTTGGGGCATGAAAGAAATTTACTTGCAGTTTTATGTTGTTTTTTCGTTTCTGTCTGTCTTTGTCTGTTTCTTGGTTAGTCGAGACTCTTCGCGTTGGGTCTGTGTTGGCGTCTTTTTAATGTATATTCTTTACCCATTTATTGAGCCAGACTTAGGGTCTTATTTGAGGCATCTGTCAAGTTGGTTTCCAATTACGGTGTGGTGTTTATTTAGGGTTTTTGGGGCGGGTAAGTTGGTGGTTTGGAGTGATCGGTAATGAAGGTTTTACATGTGACGGAGTCGTTTGGTGGTGGAGTTACCTCTGCAATTAATACGTACGTTAAACACTCCCCCCAATATGAGCATTGTCTGTTCGCGTCTGTTCGAGGAGGCGACGCTACAGGTGAGGAGATGGAGGGTGAGTTCTCCGAGGTGTTTTTGGTGCCAAGGGCGATTTCTTCGTTGTGGCGGTTACGCTCAGTTATAAAGCGACTTAAGCCTGATGTGATACATCTGCACAGTGCGTTCGCTGGTTTTCTTGTTAGAGGGCTTCCATTTTCATCTTCTCATAAGATTGTGTACACACCACATGCATTTCCCTTTCTTCGAAATCAATCAGCATTCCTTCTCGGTTTATACCGATCAGTTGAATCAATTTTGGCTACTAGAACGCAAGTGATAGCAGGTTGTGGTCGGCATGAGCAATTACTGGCTCAGCAGTTTAAGGCTCCACATTTCACTACTGAGCTGATTAATGTTTGTGAAGATTTATCTGCTTTCGGTCATGCTCAGTCAAGCGCTGAACTTCCCGTTATCTCTATGGTTGGTCGTGTTTGTGAACAAAAGGATTACCGCTTCTTTGCTCGTGTTGCTTCAGGTTTTAAGGGGTTCGCAATATTTAAGTGGATTGGTGGCGGTGACCCTGAGGGGGTTGCATTACTAGAGGCATCTGGGGTTGTTGTGACTGGTTGGGTTGAGCGTAACCAGGTGATACCTCAATTGCTGGCGTCAACCTTGTATTTTCACTCTGCGGCATGGGACGGTTTTCCGATTTCAGTGTTGGAGGCTGCAGAATTAAACATACCTGTTCTTCTTCGTGAAATAGGTCCGTTTACTGCAGAAGGGCTTGATGTTGTAGCTGATGAAGAATCTGCCGTTAAGGAGGTTGTTGGTTTTCTCAGCGGGGGTGATGCATATGCTCGTTGTGTGGCGAATACGCATGCCATACGCCGCGATCATACGTCAGAGCGACTTTCTCAAGCGTTAAGTGAATTATACGATGGTTTTGAGACTAAATAAGTATTTTCTGGTGAGATGTTATGGGTTTTAAAGAAGTAGCAAAAGAAGTGTTTTCTGTTGAAGTTCAGGGTTTGCAGTGTGTCTCTAATAATCTTGATGGAGATTTTGATTCTGCTATCGATGCTATCTTGTCGACAAGCGGTCGCGTCATTATCTGTGGCATGGGTAAGTCGGGAATCATAGGAAAAAAGATTGCCGCCTCACTTGCCAGTACCGGTACGCCAAGTTTCTTTATGCATCCAGGTGAGGCCTTTCACGGTGACCTGGGTATGGTCACCCCTCAGGATGTGTTTGTGGCAATCTCCAATAGCGGTGAGACGGACGAGGTATTAAAGCTACTGCCATTTCTCCACGATAATGGCAATAAAATCATAGGAATTACCGGACGGCCTGCTTCTACTCTGGCTGTTGCGGCTGATTATCACCTCGATGTATCTGTGCCCGAAGAGGCCTGCCCTCTACAGCTGGCCCCAACCGCATCAACAACGGCGGCCTTGGTAATGGGCGATGCCTTGACCGTTGCCCTGATGAGGGCTCGCGATTTTCAGCCTGAAAACTTTGCCCGTTTTCACCCAGGTGGTAGCTTGGGGCGCAGGCTACTGAGTAAGGTGGCTGACGAGATGGTCGCTGATAATCTGCCGCTGGTTACCCAAGCTACAAGCGTCGCCGACTTGATTCATGTGATGACGGTGGGTATGCAGGGGTTGGCGATTGTCGGTGAGGCAGGCAAGTTGGTAGGTTTGGTTACCGACGGCGATCTGCGCCGCGCGATGGAGGCCTTTGGCTCTTCTGTATTTGATAAAACCGTTGCCGATATCTGTTGCTGTTCCCCTAAAACTATTTCACCCGCTGCCTCTATGCAGAGTGCAATAGATTCAATGACGGAGATGGGTGTTAACTCACTCGTAGTCATCGAGGATGATCTTGTTGTGGGTATTTTAAAGAAGTAACTGTGAATAAATCTCTGTTAGTAAAATCCCTCCAAGTTTTCTTCGTGCGCGGCTTTGGCGCAGCCGCTGGTTTTCTCTTGACGCTAGTGGTGACCAACAGTGTTGCCCCTGTTGATGCGGGCTTGTTTCTGTTGTGTTTGGCGATAGCCAATGCGCTGGGTATGCTGCTTACGCTGGGTTCCCCGCAAGCCTTGATCCGTATTGTCGGTGCTAACAGTGGAAAAAATTGGTCTGTTATCAACCGGCAGCTCTCTGTGATTCTCAAGCTGGTACTGGGCCTTTCGCTGCTCTGTGTGGCTGTGTTTTATGGTTTCAGCGATTGGATCGCGATTCATCTGTTCCAAAAGCCACCGTTGGCTGCTGTGCTGCCTTTGGCTGGGCTAGCGATGTTGTTTTTTGCTCTGCTGCAGGTGTTTGCTTCGGCGTTGCAGGGGGGGCAGCGGTCCGTCTATGCCAGTGTTGTTCAAAATATAATCATGCCGCTGTGTTTTATTACTGCTGTGGTCGGTGTTGTTTTTCTGGGCGGTTCGCTGGGCGCGCGCGAGTTGCTGTGGATTTATGTAGCGGGCCTTGGCTTGGCGGTTCTTGCAGGTGTATTGGCTTGGAATAAAGATCTGCGCAGTGCGATCAACTACGAGCCGGGCTTTCCGCCAGAGCTTCGCGCCAGCCTTTACCCCTTGTTTGTCGTCAGTGTGATGACCCTCTGCGTGCAGTGGGCTGGGCAGCTGGCGGTGGGGCGCTACCTTGAGCCAGAACAGATTGCTTTTTTTGCAGCCGCCCAGCGCACGGCACTGCTGGCGAGTTTTGTATTGATCGCTGTGAACCTAGTGGTGGCACCCAAGTTTGCCAAGGCCTTTGCCGACAAGCGCCAAGGCGAGGTTAATCAGTTGTCGCGCCTGTCGAGCCGCTTGATGTTACTGATGGCGGCGCCTGTGTTGTTGGTGATGCTACTGTTCCCCAAGTTTCTGATGGGGCTCTTTGGGGAAGATTATATTGTTGCGGCTCCCCTGTTACAAATTATGGCCGTGGGTCAATTTATTAATGTGTTTACCGGCTCGGTAGGTTATCTGCTTACCATGACCAATCACGAAAAAGACATGCGCAATGTGGTGCTCTTCTCTGGCCCGTTGGCGGTTGTCTTGGCGTTTGTACTCACCAAAGAATATGGCCTGATTGGCGCTGCCTACGCCACGGCTATTTCGGTTGCGACACAGAACCTGTTGGCGGTTTATATGGTGAAGAAGCGTTTGAGGTTTAATACGCTGAATATCTTCCGCCGTACAGGGGCTGATGGTTAGAATTCAGAGACTAGAGACTAGAGACTAGAGACTAGAGACTAGAGACTAGAGACTAGAGACTAGAAACGACAAATAGGACACCCACCTTTGTAGGTGTTTGGTGTGAAATCCTGCCGTTTGTATTGGGCCGTTCTGTTAAGTTGAATTTGGTTGAGAATGGGCCGTTTTTAAGCGGGTTTTCGGAGTATTGGGTGCGACGTGGCCGTGAGCGTTGGTAATAACTTAACCTTGAGTCAGTGAAGCAGGCGAGCGCAGATATTGGCGCCGACAGTTCACGCAAGTTGATGTCGGCAGATCGTTTAAAATGCTTGGCTTGGTGTTGCAGCACCTCCTTAGAAGAGAGTTTGAGGCAAGAAGTTAGTGGCGCTTTATTACTGCCCTCTGATTCTATCTGTGGTTTACTCCCCTCTATGATCTGCCCTCAATATTTTACTGTCTTCAATATCGTTAATTAGGTTTTTACCATGTCCACAATTCTAGTCACCGGCGGCGCCGGTTACATTGGCACTCACACGGTGGTGCAGCTTTTACAAGCCGGCCATCAGGTGGTGGTGTTTGATAATCTCTGCAATGCCTCGCCCATCGCGCTGCAGCGTGTTGAGCAGATTTGCGGCCAGCCGGTTAGGTTTGTGCGGGGGGACGTGCGCGACAGTGAGGCGCTGCGGGCGGTTTTTACCGAACACAGCATTGGGGCGGTGATACACTTTGCCGGTTTAAAAGCGGTGGGTGAATCGGTTGCCCAACCGCTGCGCTACTTTGAAAACAATGTGCAGGGCAGTGTGGCTCTGTGCCAAGTGATGGCCGAATTTGATGTGAAGCGTCTGGTGTTTAGTTCTTCGGCGACCGTCTATGGTGACCCAGGTGAGGTGCCTTACCATGAGGCTATGACGCTAACGCCCGCTACTAACCCCTATGGCCGTAGTAAGGCCATGGTGGAAGATGTGTTGCGCGATCTTTATCGGTCAGACCCAGAGTGGAGCATTGTGTTGTTGCGCTACTTTAACCCTGTGGGTGCACACCCATCGGGTTTAATTGGTGAGGACCCGCTGGGTATTCCTAATAATTTAATGCCTTTCATTGCTCAGGTGGCTGTTGGTCAGCGGCAGTGTTTGTCTGTCTTTGGCAACAACTACCCAACTGCGGACGGCACTGGTGTGCGTGATTATATTCACGTGGACGACTTGGCCTGTGGCCACCTAGCCGCTCTGCAGAAGTTTTCTGGACCGGGTGTGTTTACCTACAACCTGGGGGCGGGCGAGGGCACCAGCGTACTTGAGATGGTGAATGCATTTGAGGTGGCCTCGGGTAAATCCATAGCCTGTGAAATTGTCGGGCGCCGCGAGGGGGATTTGGCCTGTTTCTTTGCCGACGCTGAGCTGGCCAAGCGCGAGCTGGGCTGGCAAACAGAAAAAACCATTGCACAGATGTGTGAAGACACCTGGCGCTGGCAGTCACAAAATCCACGGGGGTACGAAAGTTCGGAGTGAAAATCTAGAAGACGGAAGACAGAAACTAGAAACTAGAGGCTAGAGGCTAGAGGCTAGCGCAAAACCAGGAACGGCGAGAGGCAAGGCAGAAGCGAGAATTCAGAGGTGGGAGTTTAGAGGTGGGAGGCGCACGGCCGCCGGTTCCAGACGCGGCCGATGTACCTGCGTCCATGCAGGCAACAAGTCAGCAGCGAGAAAAAGCAGAGACGAGGGGTGAGGTGTTTAGTTCTTGCCTCTGGTTTTGCCTTTTCTAAATTCTCGCTTCTGCTCTTTAGCTAGTCGGTCGTTATTTTTTACTGTTGTTTGAGCTCTATTCTGGCCGGTTCCGTGGGTAGTTTGGTAGTATTGACCCTTTCCATTATCTGTATGTCTTATTAACTAGCCGGTATTGCCAATGACCAACACGGATATACGCTGGCAGCAGCGCTTTGAGAACTTTTCCCGAGCCTTGGCGCAGTTGCGGGAGGCGGTTGAGTTGTCGGGTCAGCGACCCCTGTCAAATATTGAGAATCAGGGCTTTATTAAGGCCTTTGAGTTTACCCACGAGCTGGCTTGGAATGTTATCAAGGACTTCTCACTCTACCAGGGGGGGACTCAGATAATGGGCTCACGTGATGCGACCCGCTACGCCTTTAAATCTGAAATAGTCGAAGACGGCGAAGGTTGGATGTCGATGATCAAGGATCGTAACCGAGCGGTGCATGCCTACGATGAGCAGGCGGTTCACGCCATTATTGAGAAGACGAAGGTGCTTTATTACCCGCTATTTACCCAGTTTGAGCTAAAGATGAGTGGCTTGATTGATGAGACCTGAGCCAAATTCTAGCGGACTGCCTGCGACAACCATTGCCTCTATTCAATCGGTATTGGCGGGTCACCCTGAGGTGCAGGGTGCAATCCTTTATGGCTCTCGGGCCAAGGGTAATTACCGCAATGGCTCGGATATTGATCTGACCTTGCTGGGTGAATGTGTCAGCCCGTCCTTGTTGCTGAAGATTGATAATGAGCTGGATGACCTGATGACCCCCTATACGTTTGATTTGTCGGCGTTTGCTCGGCTTGAGAGCTTGACGTTGATCGATCATATCAACCGCTGTGGCGTTAGCCTTTATGACAGCGCGGATGGGTGTGCCAGCTAGTTCCTCTCGACTCAGCCTCTTGCCTGCAGGGATGCGGCCTAAATGGATTTAGGTCCATAGGTTATGCCGGGAGCAAATAACCTTGGGCCTGCACGGACGCAGGTCCATAGGTTGTGCCGGGAGCTTACAACCTTGAGGTACATCGATCATGTCTGGAACTTATGATCGTGCGCATCTCGCATCTCGCATCTCGCATCTCGCATCTCGCATCTCGCATCTCGCATCTCGCATCTCGCATTCCTCGCCCCTCAAAAATGAATACCACGCCAGTGCAATCGCCTTTTCGTATAAAAACATCATTTAATCGTACAATTGTCTCTAACAAAGGGTGACCTAGCGCACAACATGCCATAGAATCGTCCTCTGAATTTGTATGTATCGATTTTTTGGTCTAGTCCGTCGCTTTTGTGGCGCTTGTGTCGGATCTGCCTAGTGAAAGCTCATAGGCACCGAATGTAAGCAGGGAAGCGGTATGCAGTGTGTCATCGACTATATCGGTGCATTGCGCTGTTTATCTTATTAATTGTTAGGAGCACGAATACTGTGAAAACTTCTTATTCTGTACTGGCGCTGTGCGCCGCGCTGAGCTCGGGCCAGGCATTGGCTCAGTCAATCACCGCCCCGGCCACCATCGAAGCCGGTATTTTCGATCTTACCCCGACCCTGTCGCTTGATACCCTCTACAACGACAACATCACCAAGCAACCAGAGAGCGGCAAACACAGCTCTGTTGTGACGGTACTTACACCCGGTGTACAAGCAGTGGCCGATAACGGCGAGCAGCGTTACACATTGGGTTATGAGTTTGCCGGTGGCAGCTACGCCAGCAGCAGCGTTGATAACTACGCCGACAACCGCTTTAACGCCGGTTTCGACTGGACGCTGAATCACCGCAACAAGCTATCTCTGAGCGCCGACTACTTTGACGGCCACGAAGATCGTGGTGTGAATGACTTCAGCGCCGGCGCCGTCAGCCCCGATGAATTAACCGAAGAGAAGCTGGGCCTTAGCTACACCTATGGCGGCGAGACCTCCAAGGGCCGCCTGGTCGGCACGATTGAGAGCTTGGATAAGCAATACACCAATAACCGCGAGGTTACCACCAGCCGCGACCGCGAAGACCTAAAAGCCGGCGCTACCTTCTACTGGCGTTTGGCCGGTGCAACCGATCTGTTGCTTGAAGCCACCCAGACGGACATTGATTACGTCAGTGACCCAGCGGTTGTGGCGGGTGAGTTGGATACCCTGGACAGTGAGCTGAACGAGCTGTTTGTGGGTGTGACCTGGTTGGCTACCGGCAAGACCACCGGTACCGTTAAGGTGGGTCAAACTGAGCGTGACTACGCCGATACCGACCGCGAAAATTCCAGCAACACCAGCTGGGATGTGAACGTCATCTGGTCCCCCAAGACCCACTCGAGCTTCACCTTTACCGCCGCCCGTAAAGCGACGGAGAGCAGCGGTAACTACATCGATGGCGACTCATACGGTGTTGAGTGGAATCACCAGTGGTCGAACGCTCTGACCTCTAAGATGCATTACACCCTGGCCGATGAAGATCAGACGGACCTGGACGTTGGCCGTACCGATGACCTGAACACCTACGGGGTTCGTGTGGATTACGCCATGCGCCGCTGGTTGAGTGTGGGTGTGTCGTTTGACTACAGCGATCGCGATTCAAACCGCAACGACTTCGATTACGAAAATAAGATTACCGCACTGCACCTGAGCGCCAGCCTGTAACTTTGTGTTGTCGATGATTTGCGGGTAATGTTTTGGATGAAAAGGGCTTGAAAATACTTGTATTTACAAGTCATTAAGAAGGGCGGCCTAGGCCGCCTTTTTTGCGTTGTGGCTTTTGGTGCAGAAGTTAGTAGGCAGAATAGAGACTAGAAGACTAGAGGCTAGAGGCTAGAAACTAGAGGCTAGAAACAAGAGGCTAGAGGCTCACGATCATTCGCTCCATGCGTGATCGATGTACCTGCGTCCATGCAGGCAAGAAACTAGAAACTAGAAACTAGAAACTAGCAGCTAGAAACTAGAAACTAGAAACTAGAAACTAGCAGCTAGAAACTAGAGGCTAGAAACTCACGATCATTCGCTCCATGCGTGATCGATGTACCTCAAGGTTACTAGTTCCAGACGCAACCTATGGACCTACATCCATGTAGGCCGCGTCCATGCAGGCAAGAGGCTAGAGGCAAGAAACTAGAGACTAGAAGCTAGCAGCTAGCAACTAGCAACTAGCAACTAGCAGCTAGCAACTAGCAACTAGAAACTAGAAAGTTATTGATGATAAATAAATAGGTAGAGCTCGATGTTACGTATTGTTTTTGTATGGTTGCTGGCGGTTGTTTGCATGCCCGTTCTGGCACAAGAGCAAGGTCCGGTTAAGGCTGAATCTGGGTTGAGTGAGTACGCTTTGGGTTCGGGTGATAAAATTCGCATTCACGTGTATGGCGAAGAAGATCTGGGCGTTGAAACTCTGCTCAGTGATGCGGGCAGCCTGGCCTACCCATTTTTGGGTGAGCTTCGGGTGTTGGGTTTGACGGCCGGTGAACTGCAACAGAAGATCACCGCGGGTCTGCTGGGTGATTATTTAATTGACCCTAAAGTAAGCGTGACGATTTTGGAATATCGCCAGTTTTACATAAATGGCGAGGTGAAAATGCCTGGCGGTTTTGCCTTTAAACCCGGCCTAACCATTCGCAAGGCTGTGTCTCTGGCCCAGGGTTTTACCGAGCGGGCGGCCAAGGGCAATATTTTTGTGATCTCGGACACAGACAG
>Ga0209395_1003825_pt1 | contig 18259 bp, 14 predicted proteins | sample GOMGulsemesocosm_3_FD_184635 | JGI IMG/M metagenome (GOLD analysis project Ga0209395, IMG submission 184635) | Methane-oxidizing microbial communities from mesocosms in the Gulf of Mexico - GOM9D Gulf of Mexico (SPAdes) (version 2) | ecosystem: Environmental > Aquatic > Marine > Cold seeps... | reverse complement strand
TAAGTTTGAACGTGGCCGTTGTGGCGCACTGCTCAACACAAGCCTTAATAGCTTTGAAAATGAACAACAAGCACTATGGCATGGTATATTCCACCACTTAAATACAGCAAGTAGCACCAAACCGAGCAAAAAGTTCTTTGCGGATGCAGATATCTATATCAAACAATTAACCCCTGCCATCTTTAAAAAACAGGTAAATAGGTGGTTAGACGAAATAATTGAAATACCACATGAGCATATTAAGCTGACACATAATCGCTGGGGTGAAGATTTTATCGATTATGCTTATGAATATATTGAAGCAACACTGTTTAACTTTTTTAAAGGGTTATTGTGGTGCATGGGCCGTTATCACGATCAGCACAGCATTAATAATGTCGCAAAAATAACCAACAAATGTTTTCATAAAATACCCGGTTGGGGCGCTGTGACAGTGGCGGTCGGCAACGCAGGAATATACAGCCTTGCAAACAGTAAAGGTTTAGCTGGCATTTCCCATTTAACGCGTTTACGCCAAAAAATAACGCAAAGCAGCACATTAAAAATCATCAACAAACAGCTACAGCAGCAGGCGCAAAAAAGAGGCTTGAAAGCAACACTGTTTGAAGCGATGGCAACCCCTGATTTCAATCTAAGCAGTGGTAGTAAATCAATCGATTTTGCCGATTACCAGTGCATTATCGAACTTGAAAATCATAATAAAGTTACATTAACCTGGATAACTCCCGAACAGAAAAAGCAAAAATCAGTACCTGCATTTATTAAAGCTAATAAAAAGCTAAGTGAAAAATTGAAAGCTGTGAAAGCAGAAGTTAAAACCATTAAAGAAACATTAAGCGTTCAAAAATCTCGATTAGAGCAACAGTTTTTTGAAGCGATGGACTGGTCTTTAAAAGACTTAACTAAATATTATTTACAACATGGTTTACTCAGTAACACCGCACAACAACTCATATGGGAAGTTGATAATTGCCCTTTAATGTATCAGGGAGATCACTGGGTAAATAGTGAAGGAAAAACGCTAGAGGTTACATCCAATAGCATTGCTCGCTTGTGGCACCCAATTAACTCAACGCTTAAAGAGGTGCTTGCTTGGCGCAATAAACTAGAACAGCAAGCGATCACGCAACCTTTTAAACAAGCCTTCCGAGAAGTCTACCTGCTGACTGATGCTGAAATTGAAACCGACACCTATTCCAATAGAATGGCGGCTCACATTATCAAACAACACCAATTTAAAGCGCTGACAGGGCATCGAGGATGGCAATATAAATTGATTGGCAATTTCGACAGAGGTTTAGATGACTATGCTGCAAGTAAGCAGATCCCAGAATATCAATTGAGCGCTAAATTTTTTATTGCAGATACAGCACATGAGTTAAATGATAATGGCATTTGGAACTACCTCACGACGGATCAAATACGTTTTTATAATCAGGACAATGAAGCAATTCAATTACTCGATGTCCCTAAGATTGTTTTATCTGAAATAATGCGTGATGTAGACCTATTTGTAGGGGTTTGTAGCGTCGGTAATGATCCCCAATGGCAAGATGCAGGACAAGAAAATTCACGAGAATATAATGACTACTGGGAAAGCTATAGTAAAGGCGAGTTAAGTGAAATAGCAAAAACGCGCAAGGTCGCACTAGAGAAGCTTATTCCACGCCTAAAAATCAAAAAGGTAGCGCATATTTCTGGTCGGTATTTATGTATTAAAGGAAAGTTAAAACACTACAAAATACACATTGCTAGCAGTAATATCCTGATTGAACCAAAAGAACAGTATTTGTGCATTGTGCCAGCTAAAAATGCTGATAATACCCTCAATAAGCTGTTTCTTCCTTTTGAAACAGATCCCATGTTATCGCTGATCATGTCTAAAGCCTTGTTGCTAGCCGATGACGATAAAATAGAAGATCCAGTTATCCTTAGCCAATTAGAGATGGCTTAACCCGATTTATTTCCAGCAAGGTTTATGAATAATCTAGCTGGATAGGCCCTGTAAACATCGGGCAATAAAAATGAGTCCACATACCATCACAAGGAATGACAATGCTACATAACAATATTTTGCAAATAAGAGATGAGAGCAATCTCGGAAATGTGTATAACGAAATGCAGTTACATTTTGTTAATGTTGAAGTCTCAGTAGAAGATATTATTCGTGAGCGCATTTTTAAAGAAGTGGCGCACTACAACGAAAAAGTAAACACTTACAAACATGCATTGGTCAAACCTCAAGATGAAGAACTAGTGAGGAACAGCCACTCAGCTAAGAAAAACAAAGTAGATGCAGAAAAACAAGTTGGAATCGCACTAAAAGCGTTTGCTAATAATGGCTTCTTCATCATCATTGATGATATTCAGGCAGAAAGCTTACAACAACGCGTTACCATCAAAGGAACAACAGTCGTTAGCTTTGTAAAATTAACGGCATTAGTTGGCGGTTAACCAGGAGTAAATCATGCTAGGTACATTAATCAAGAAACTGAAAACAACAAATACGCAAGAGAGCTGTAAATCAGCACCATTAATTGAACAGATTGAAAAATATGCCAGAACAAATGAGCAATTCATCTACGAACATACCGCGTTATCTTTAAAAGAGTGTGAAGCTTATGCTCAGCTTAAAAAACTGCCCGACACAGATAAAATAGAGGCTTTTTTATATCTAGCAGAAAGAGTGAACTCCCTTCAAAATCATAAATACCATAAGAAAAATCAGAGCTATTCTAAAAATTATTACATTGCAGGTAACTTATTAACTTCATTGTTACGCACTAAGTTTAACTTTCCTGTTTCATTCAGTTTTCAACATGTTTTTGAGCTGTTTTATGACAAACAGCCGATACTCAAAAAGCTAAATTTACTAAACAGTCGCCCTTTCACTGGACTGGTTGCACAGATAGAAAAACACGTTAAAAAACATGGCCTAACAGACTCCTTACAAGCTGATATTGAATATATTTTATCCTCTGAAAGAATGAAAATGTTTCTTAGCAATTGCTCTCTCTATGATGGTTTCGGGCCTGATATTGGTAAGTCAGTCAAAAAATTACAGCAATTGTTAGCGCAGAATAATGAACAAGTACAATTTATGCAGTACGCATTAGGCACGGGAAAATGTGGCCTATTAATTCAAGCTGATATTGACAAGATGCCTGAAAATGATCAGATAAAATGGCATAAACTATTTCATCATCTATGTACTGCAACAGCAGGGAAACCTACTAAACAGTTTCTTGAAACAAGTAAAAAGCTGATTGATGACATTAGTCCGAGCAAGTTTAAATTAACTTCAAATAAATGGCTGACTAGTATTGCTAGCTTTAAAGTTGAAAGTCAGATGAAGTCATATTCAGCGGGGTATAGTTATGAAACAGAGGAGTTATTCGAAGCATATAGTAATAACTTATTAAAGGGGTTACTGTGGTCAATGCGTCGCTTTCACGACCAACAATCTTTGCAAAATATAGCAACTTTAACTGAAAAATGCTTTCAAAAAATACCCGGTATTGGCCCTGCTGCTATGGCAGTAGGTAATGCGGGTTTGTATACCTTAGCGCAATCAAAAGGGATCGCAGGCATCAGCCATCTTTCACGCCTCAAGCTTCGTATTAAACAAAACAACACTCAAAAACTCATTCAAAAATACATTGAAGCGCAAGCCAAGAAACAAGGTATTAAAGCCGCAGAGGTCGAACAGATGGCGGCCCCTGATTTTTCATTGAAAAATGGACAACATATTGAAAAGTTCGATGACTACAAACTCATTGTTAAGATGACAGGTGTCGGAAAATCTGAATTACAATGGCTCAAGCCCGGTGGTAAAACACAAAAAACGGTGCCATCTTTTGTCAAGGCGAAGCCCCATTTAGCTGAAAAACTTAAAAAAATGCGCGATCTCGCCAAACAAATTAAACAAGCGTCTACAGCACAAAGAGACAGGATTGATCGACTCTACACAGAAGAGATAAAGTGGGATTATGAAGCATTTGACAAATATTATTTGCATCATGATCTCATTGGACAAATAGCAAATAAACTAATTTGGAATATCGATGGGCAAGCACTCATCTATGTTGATGAACAGTGGCAAAATGCACAAGGCGATGTGGTTATATTGCCCCCTAACTGCCAAATTCATTTATGGCACCCTATCGAATCATCAGCAGAGCAAGTATTAGCTTGGCGCGAACGATTAGAGTCATTAAAAATTCAGCAGCCACTGAAACAAGCATTTAGAGAGATTTATCTCTTAACCGATGCAGAAATAAATACACGTATTTATTCCAACAGAATGGCTGCACATATCTTAAAGCAACATCAATTTAATTCATTAGCAGCAACACGTGGTTGGAAATATTCGTTGCTAGGCGCTTATGATGATGGTCGCGATGGTGAGATTGCTGAAAAACAATTACCCGAATTAAAACTCAGCGCACAGTTTTGGATAAATGAAATTATTGACGATGTGGATAGCTTTAATGACGCAGGTATTTGGGATTATGTCGCCACTGACCAAGTCCGCTTTTGTAATGAGGCAGGAGAAGTTGTTCCGCTACTTGAAATCCCAGCATTAATACTCTCTGAAGTGATGCGTGATGTTGATCTTTTTGTGGGCGTTGCTAGCGTGGGTAACGACCCGCAATGGCAAGATGGAGGGCCAGAAGGTCGACAAGACTATCGTGATTATTGGCATAGCTACTCATTTGGCGATCTGACTGAAGTTGCTAAAACCCGCAAAACAGTGCTTGAGCGATTATTACCAAGATTAAAAATACGTGATATCGCTGAAATTGAAGGTAAGTTCCTACTATTACAAGGAAAACTACACAAATATAAAATCCATATTGGTAGCGGTAACATTCTCATTGCACCTAATGATCGTTACCTGTGTATTGTGCCAGGCCGTGGAAAAGACAAAAACTTAAACCAAGTATTTCTTCCATTTGAAGGCGATAGCGGTTTATCGATTGTGCTTTCTAAAGCATTTTTGTTAGCAGAAGACGATAAAATTACCGATGTCACAATTACGTCTCAACTCAAAGCTAATTAACCTAAAATTTAATAATATAGGTAGAATAAACATCCTTTTTCTTAATATATAAAATATGCTTAGCTCATATTTCCACATTTATGTTGTGGCTGAGTAACTTTGGCCACGTAGTTAAAGTAATTTAATAAGTTTTTATAAGGCGCTTTCACCCTTTTGCCCTAGAAAACTAACTCGAAAATGCCCATAAAAAGTGGTTATTTTTTTGATTGGTATTTTTTTCTTATCTTCTCAATCGTACCATGTTCATGATGGATGCGATAAAACGCGGGCTTGGCATCGGGTTTATTCCTGATTTTGTCTCACAACAAGCCATAGACAGTGGCCAGGTCGTTGAAATATTAGCTGACTCGAAAAAATCAATGTTAACACTTTATGCTTTATACCCAGCGCGCCATTTTGTTCCTGCTAAATTGGTGCAGTGTATTGAGTTCTTGGAAAAATGGTTTGCCAACAAACAATAGGTTTTACTATTCCTATTAGTCCATATATTTTATTAATAGGATCAGAAACAAGACGAATAAATACAGAGGTAATCTTTCCTATCAACGCTACTACAAGGTGTCAAAACCGGAAAAAGAAAAATTGCTCGCGTTTAAGATTTAGACAAAAAGCATCAATAAACACCGAATGAATTCGGATTAGTGCATAGATAATTAAGGCGTATTGTGGCTGAGTGATTTTGGCTACCAATTTAAAAGAAAGAGTTCCATATTTTCTAGGTCGCTTCGTGGCCCGAAGCGAGTTAGAAGTCTATGTGTAGTGGCCAATATTACTCAGCCATTACACTTTAGTCTTCCAAAGCCAATAAGTGACAATACCCGTGAAAGCACTTGCGACCAAAATCTGGGTTATGACTAATTGTTACGTTGTATTAAAGTAACGTAACTATTGGAATTCTGTTAATATTTGCCTCAAAATTCGGGGACTTTTTAATAATTATTAACAATATTCCTTTTAAAGATTAGATTTCCTCTGTTTGCAATGGTGGCAAGGAAGACAAACATAATACCTTTAGGCGTTTTAGCATTTTTACTTTTAATAAGTGCGCTTATTAAAATGAGCTAATACCACAATCACAATATAATTTAAGGAAATAAAATGGGGTACAGTGACTTCGCAAATATTTTTTCAGAGAAAAAAACGTATAAATCAGTTGAAACATTCGGCGCAGAGCATCGCATCAATTTAGCTGAACTTAAAGCGACAACAACAGCAGTATTTAAAGAAAACGGGAAGATACCCGCTATCAAACATGTAAATGCTTTCTTCGGTCTGGGTCATCCTCTTCCATTGTTTTCAACAAAAAATTACGTTGAGCAAATCGAGTTATCAATTAGTAATGAGCAAGTAGGGTAACGTTTATGGGTGGTTTATGCCTCATCAGGAGGCATTTTAATCTATAATTTCCAAAAATTGTATATTGATTTCCCAATAGCCTCAGTCAGTTTGTGTACCATTGTGAGTAAGAAAAGCTAAGTTGGTTATCGCACCCATAGCTTTAAAACCCTATAAATTGTGGCCAACATGACCCAGCCACAACACTCTCTATCATCATCTATTTCGAGCTAACCTATCTATCAATTATCTTAAAATAACCCCACACTTTTGTTTCTCTTGACAATCTATCGCTCTCTAATTAAGCATTGCAGGTTAACTAACGGATAGTTAGTGGGGTTGGTAACTCACTCAATAAAGCAGTCGCGTTATTAGTAGCTGTTTTAACTGTTGCATCGCCTCAGTTTTTTGGCGACCTGTAGGCATTTTGTTAAATTGCGCCAATGCAGTTTTATATTGTTGTTGAGCATCAAGCTTGCGTAACTGTATTGCGTAAATATCGCCTTTTATCATCTGCCAGCGCGGTAGGTTTTGAATCATCTGTGGCATTGATGATATAAGTTTTAACGCTTTTTCCTCATGCCCAAGCTGCAGGTAAAGCTCAATTAATGGTTTGACTAAGGTCACGATGGGGCCTAATGCTTTTACTGCCTGCTCTAGCCCATCTAGTGCAAGCGGTGCCCCAGCCACGCTGATCTTGCGGGCCATAGTGGCACGCTCAAGATACTGATCAGGTGTTGGCCGATCCAGAAGTTCAATAAACAGGTTCATCTCATTATGTGCTAACTCATACTCTTTAAGCTGATATCGACTGCGGGCAAGGTTTAATCTTGCTGCCTTATGCTCTGGATTGATCTGCAATATCTTTTCAAGTAGCTCGGTGGATTCATCCGGTTTACCCGCTTGTAATCTCGATCTTGCCATATAAAACCAGATATCCATATCAAGGCCCAACTCATTTGAGAGCTGTAAAGCCAGCTGATAATCACTCCATGCCCGTTGCCATTGTTGGTTCTGCCGATGGACCTCTGCACGTTGAATCAGCAGCCTAGCTTGCTGCACCGTCTGCTCTGGCTGAATATTAGTGAGTTTATTTAAATCATTTGTATAGTGCTGTACCCGACTATCTATCCCCTGATGGGCAGAGGCATTTTGAAAAACAGACTGCATAACAAGCAAGCCAAAGAGGATTAGGCTGTAATATATAGCGGGTAATAACCTGAGAGAACTCATAATCACCTCTAACTAACCCTTTACAGATAAATGCCTAAGGAATTTGCACTGTGCCAGTCACCTGCACATTGTCAAACTCATCACTGCCCCGCTCAATATCAGTCACGGTAAAGTGATACCAGACGTCACTGCTGTTATTAACTTTTGGTAGAGTAAAACTCACTCGTCCATTGAGATCGGTTAACCCGGTGATCCCCGCTTGCTCATCACCATTCGCTAGCGTCCAAAATCCGCTAACAAGTGCATCACCTGCATCTAAATTATCACTATCCGATATCTGAGCCTGCGCTATCACATCATACCTTGGCCCCTTACGTTTTAATGTCAGTAAAACAGAATCTACTTTCAGCTCTGTCGGCCCGGTAAGACCAGTGTCGACTGCAACCTCCAAAGAGTAAGCAGATTCATCACTGCCATTGCTCGCTGAAACAACATAATAGTAGCGCTGAGAAAATACAACGTCCGTATCTTGATAACTTGTATTGCTCACCTCGCTGAGCAGTTGGTAACCACTAGCAGGGGTATCGGAGCGGTAAACCTTATAACTACTCGCCTGTGTCACCGAAGACCAACTCAAATTCACATGATCAGTATCAAAATTGGCGGCTAAGCCCGTTGGCGCGTCGATGCCACTGCACGGCATACCTGAAATTTCTATACAATCACTGCTCTCAACATTTTCCGCTTCATCGTAGCTGTAACTGCTGTGAGCCACAGAATCAACAGAAAATAAATACGGCTCGTTACTGTTTTGATTCACGCTTCTTGCAGTAAAACTCACACTGCCTTCATTATCAGAGACTCCAGCGACAGTCTCAGTGGCAGCACCAGACCATGCAGCCTGAACATTTGCTCCCGAAACAGGGCTGCCGAGATTATCATAGAGCGTTATCCGTGCCACAGCCCTCACCTTTTTTCTACCAGCAGAGACAATGCTCATATCAATATCTTCAACATGCACTGAGCTAATAGCAGCTTCGGTAGTGACCTCAAGTGGAGCACTGTGGGAAGACTCGTTATTCGCCCCATCAAAAGCAACAATTCGATAGCTATATGTGGTCGCCGAGCTTAACCCTTCATCCACATAAGTTGTGCTTGTCACAGAGGTGATCATCTCTCCATCCCGCTCAATTTTATAGCCGCTGACCGCCACATTGTCGCTCGACTCATGCCAACTAAGGTTGATGCTATGAGTAGTGATAGCTGTTTGTTGCAGGTTTTGTACCTGAGCTGGCGGCAGTGTATCTTCGGCTGGTGTGGGGATTGAGTAGGTAACACTTAATTTCGGAGCTAGGTGAGTAGATTCACTGGAGTAGATATCTGCGCCATCACTTGCCGCAGTGTTTGCAATAATAAAGCCCCTATTACTTTCACTGCCATCAACCCATGATTGCACCACCTCAATGCCTTGGTTATTAAGGTTAACAATATAGCTACCCGTATAGGGGGACATGCTTGCTAGCGGTATTACGTCAATATCCCCAGCTCCCATTCCACCAGCTTGTTGCCATGCTGCGCCCGATTTGTATTGTGTCCAGGTGACTTCCAACTCGTGCCAATCTCTTGTTACTTTAAACAACTGATAACTACTTGAACTGGGATTATAAACATCCAAGGTAATAGAGACGGCCTCGATAATCGCATCAGCGGGGATCTCTTCAATCTGCCACTGCAATAAAGTGCTAAGATCGACCCCACCGCCATCATCACCGTCGATTAACAAGCTAGAGTGAGAGCCATAATTTGTTGATGGGTTTTGCTCGCTGATATATGCATCAGACGTTCCACTGTAACTCGTTGTTGGGCTTAGCCCATCTTGAAATTCGATAGTAATAAGGTTGATATAGCTAAACACTTGCTGACTATTGGCTGCTATTAGGTTTTGTGAGAGATCTTTTACGCCGTTAATGGTTAAGGTATAAGTAACAGAGGGCGTTAATGGGCTGGTGGTCAGTATCACTTGACGCATATTTTCACTGAGTTGAGCGCCAAGCAGATTGACTCCATCACTAATATGAAAATTGGCAATATTGGTGGCAGTCTGCTCACTGATATTTTCAGAAAATGTAACCATGATTTGGCTTTCATCAAGCGCTTTTACGGTGGTAACCTCAGGCGGCAGAAGATCGCTACCTTTTAAAATGGTAAAACTGTCACGAACTATATTATTATTATCTAAAAAATTGGCCGTCAACTCATTCTCGACAACCTCTAATATCACCGAGCCTAGCAAGCTAAAAGAAGCAAACATAGCGGGGTGATCCAGTGTTCCACCAGAGACTTTTCCAGAGCTACCAGCAACCAAATACACAGCGCCCTTGTTAGGCTCTTTTACCTGCACCGTTTTTTGATAACTGCCATCCCCCGTCTTATCGCCATCACCGCCATCTAGTTTCATCACCTCATTGAAACTAGATGAACTGCCGTAATGGCTATCGATAAGATAGGAGCGCTCATAGGAGTGGCTATGCCCAGAGAGCACCAAATCAACCCCATATGACTCTAGAATTGGTAGCGCATTTTCGCGCATCTGTATCAACCGGGTTTCAGAGTCTGAGTTATGGGAGCCCTTGGTGTAGGGTGGGTGGTGCCAAAAAGCGATTATCCAAGGCTGAGTGGTGGCTTCAAGATCGTTCACCAACCAAGTTAACATGGGCCCATTCACTGCCCTATCGGTTTCATAGGACTCTAAACTGATAAAGTGAATTTGACCATAATCGAAAGAATAATAAGCTTCTGTTCCCGAGGGGACACCCCCTACCTCACCATTGCTTGGCAGGGAAAAAATATCATAGTAAGGGCCATCTTGGCTGGCAGAGTTGGCGCTATGGCCATCATGGTTGCCCAGTGTAGACCACAACGGGGATTGCTTTAACAGCTCTGGATAGATATTAAATACAGCGGCTTGGTACTCGCTGTCTGTGCCATCCGAGTAAGCATTATCACCCAGCATGATCCACAAATCGGTATATTCTGCCCCCGTTCTCGCTAAGTATGCATCTTTCACTGCAATCGCATTACTGTTGGCCGTGCCCGAGTCCCCTATCACCCAGACTCTTGCCGGCTCAGTGCTACCCACGACAGGAGAGGTGTAAAAATAGTGACTGCTATCCCCTCCCGCTAGAATGCCACCTTGATCATCAACAAGTGCATAGTAATAGCGAGTATTGGCGGCTAAACCTGAAATCAATACACTGTGATCGGTACCGGCAACTCCCGAAGCGTTGCTGCTCAGCTCACTTAACTGGGTTCCATAGTTAATATTCGAGGGGGCAGGCAGATCGGTGCGCCACTTAATCATCATGCTGCTTGAACTCCCCTGCTGCAGATAGGGACCTCGAGTAAGCATTTCAGCAATGACAGTAGTACTCATCAACAGGGCGATTAAACAGAAAATAGCGGTTAAATAAAATAGCCTTTTCTCAAGCCATTGACCAAATTGTAAACGTCTCATATTAACTCCACAGCTATCAGCCATAAGCTTCAGTATAGCTATAAGAGTTAAACTCTGCCCGCGCCAGACCTGAAGAAGCCTTTAAGTTGACAGTGAATTTATATGCGCTTGGAAAAACACAAGTATCGAAAGAGATTCATTAAGAACTGAAAGAAAAAACGCCACACTGTTCATTATATTGTGAACATCTAGGCCTTGCTTGCGCTGAGGTTAGTGATCGTACGCCCTACCTGAACCATTAGGGAGTCGGATAACAGAATCCGGTCAAATCACATAAACAACCAAATAAAATCAATAAGCTAAGGGGGTTCAACCTTCGAGTACCCAAAACCGACTTACAGCCTTACAAATGCCATACCAATATTATATATCTGTATCAGGTATAATTTTTCAAATAAAAGAGCATTGCGCTGTGCTAGTAGCGTATAGATAATTAATCTTAACCCAAGTTTACTTGAATTCCCTGCCCGATTGCATAGTCTTAATATAGGTAAGTAACAAAGGAGTCTTATTATGCAACCTCAAGCAGATTTCACATTAGAACTGACTCAGTTAAGTGCTCAAGCAGTAAAAGCACTCGCACCTTCTTTTGCATCTTTACCAAAAACAAGTCACGCTGACGGGTTATATCGCCTGCGCAGATATTCTAGTATCAAGCTAAGCGAAAAAGGTATTCAGCACTTAGCAAGTCATGAGTTTGTACAATCGCAAGATATTAACCACTTTCAAGGGGGTGTAGCTCGTCAATTTGAAGAATTAGAAGAGCACATCATTAATAGTGATGCTTTATTAGAGATGTGTGAGATTTTTAAACAGGCAAATAACCTATCCGATCAACAAGTCATCGATATTCACCAAATGCGCATCACCGCTATCTATGAACAAACTAAGGTGTCCCCTGAAGGTATTCATCAAGATGGTTTTGATCACATCGCCATGATTGCTATTGATCGTCAAAATATTAGTGGTGGTGAGTTACTGATCTACAATAGCAACCAAGAATCGCCTTTCTTGCATAAGGTATTAGACTCAGGCGAAGTCGCGCTGCTGGATGATCATAGACTTTGGCATAACGCGACGCCAATCGCTTTGCTTAATAAATCAGAAGAAGGCCACATGGATGTATTTGTATTAACCGCCAAGGATTTGTGAATGTACTTCAGCACCAATGAAGCGCGTAAAAAATTCCCGGCCTTGCAACAGAAAATAAATGATAAAGCAGTTTATTTCTTTGATGGGCCAGGCGGAACACAAGTGCCCGAATCGGTACTCACTGCCATGACAGATTATTTGGGGCAATATAATGCGAATCTTGGTGGTCAATTTTTTTCCAGTTTAAAAACTATCGAAGTGGTTAATAAAGCCCGTCAATCAGCACAAGCTCTGTTGAATGCCAACAGCAAAGATAACATTATTTTTGGGGCGAATATGACCTCGCTGACATTTCAACTTAGCCGTGCCATTGCCCGAGATTGGCAAGAAAAAGATGAAATAATCGTGACCTCGCTGGACCACTATGCGAATGTTTCTCCCTGGCAACAAGTCGCACAGGATAAAGGAGCACGCTTACGACAAGCACGAATCAATGAACAGGACTGCACCCTAGACTACGATCACCTTTTAGCGTTAATTAATCACAACACAAAATTAGTAGCGATCACCTATGCATCCAACCTCACAGGCTCAATCGTGGATGTAAAGCGAATAATTAATGCAGCTCATGCTGTGGGTGCACTCGTTTATGTTGATGCGGTACATTATGCCGCACATGCCTTAATTGATGTTCAGGCCTTAGGCTGTGATTTTTTGCTGTGTTCTGCTTACAAGTTTTTTGGACCGCACTTAGGCATCGCGTATATTGCCCCCCGCTGGTTACAAACATTAAAGCCCTATAAAGTCGAGCCCGCTACAAATATAGGTCCGGGCCGATTTGAAACGGGTACATTATCTTTTGAAGCATTGGCAGGCCTAATTGCCTGCATTGATTATCTTGCCCAATGGTCAGATCCCGACTTACCACTTCGCTTACGTTTGCAGAAGAGTTTTTCCCAGTATCATCAACATGAAATGCAATTAAGTCGTTATTTCTTAAAAAAAATGGCTGTGCAAGAAAAAATCACTTTATTTGGTTTAAGCAATTCATCACAACTTGCACAGCGCACGCCTACTTTTGCGATACGAATGACTGGAATAACACCTACAAAAGTGGCTCGGGAATTAGCCCAACATAATATCTGTGTCTGGAACGGGCATTTATACGCGCAGGGTTTATGTGATCAATTAGGTTTACTGGACTCTGGGGGCGTGATCCGCATTGGTTTTATGCATTACAATACAGAGCAAGAGATAGATCAGCTTTTTACTGCGTTAACAGTATTAACGTCGACAGGATAAATACTATAAAATCACAAGTTACCGACTGCCAATAAAATAATCAATACAATCAGCTCTAAAATAGCCTCTTGTAGTTGTTGCTTTGACCCGGCAATAAAACCATTGTCGATAACAAATTTCACTGCCTGCCCTAACGAAAAATTAACAGCAGCTGTCATCAATAAAGCAAGCAGTGCCAATGCGAGCATTAACTTATAAGGCTTTATAAAAGAAAATATAGATAATAAGCTATTAAAGGCTTAAAGCTTTTCTTTTTGTTTACGCGTGTCATTATTATCGGCAGAAGCATTATTTACGGAGGGTTTATTCACAATATGCGCGATATGTTAAGAAGTGATACCAATTTACACCGCTAAGAATGTTAACGGTGAACGCTAAAAATTGGCCACTTAAAATTTAATAATGGCTTAAGTACTAATGGAGATAAAGTACAGGTGATTCAGCATTGAAGGCAGGAACACAAAAAGTCACAACATTCAACACTAGCCAACATGGCTCAATGTTTCATCACAATCGTAAAGTCATTGTTGGCGTAATGGTCGAATAACTGGCTATGCACACATATTGAGCGACAGAATGACAGTATCTCTTGAGGATCGTGAGCAATTAATAGTTTACCCGATTCAAAGTAGCGACTATCTAACAGATTAAAGGCGACAGCCTCATTCGCTGATGCATACATGGCCAATATTAACTTTTGAAGGTAATCCTGTTGCCGACTGCGATAATTTAACGATCCACTTGCAATAATAATATCAACTTGTGGTAGCGCCCGATTAGAAAAATCAGCCTTAATAAACTCAGTATTAGGCGTACTTATGAAGTGCTGTCGTGCCGATTTAATGAATGCACTGTGTTGATCAATACCAAGATAACTGGCTATTTGATGGTTAGTGATTAACTGCTGATTGATGGGCTGTTCAAGGTAACGTTTAAGATCGCCATAGCCACATCCGAGATCCAATATACTTTTATTTGTTAAATCAAGTGGCTCACACAACGCTTGAAAGCGACTCTGTTGTGCCTCTATAGAGTGCCAACCTTGCACCCTCGCAGAGTCTCCAAGCAATACCTTTGCACGTTGATGGTGGTAATACTTTATTCTAAGTTTGTCGAGGAAATGCATTAAAGAGAAACCCTATACGCAGATATTGAGAAAGTAACTCATATTAATACAAAGTTTAAAGGATAACTTACCTTTGTTGGTTAATAATTGGTGCCAACTCGTTGTGATAGATAGAGATTAGAGTTCAGTAGGGTCTAGTTTGCTACCTTATTGCCCTAATATAATATGAGTTGTCTAAAAATACAGTTAATATTGATATTTAGGCATATTAACTGTGCCATTTTACCGACTAAGTTAACAAAGGCACTATTATCGGGCAAAGTAGCGCACTAAAGGTGGCGCTAAGTACCAGCGCTAACGCACCATAAGCCCCCTGTTGGTGACCTTCTTCGGCAATACGCGCAGTGCCTAATGCATGGCAAGCAGTCCCCATCGCGATGCCCTGTGCTTTACTAGAATGTACACCACAAAGCTTTAACAGTGGCATCCCCAACACCGCCCCCACCAAGCCAGTAATCAATACCGCAATAGCGGTTATAGCGGGCTCGCCAGCAACTTGTTCACTAATTAATACCGCAATAGGTGTAGTAACCGATTTAGGCGCTAATGAGGCAGCAATTTCTGGTGAAGCCCCTATTAACAAAGCCATGACCACCGTGCTGCTAATGGCAATGAGTGCAGCAATAAAAATGGTAATAGTGATCCGTGGCAGTTCTTTTTTAATTTGATGGAGCTGCTTATACAACGGTACACCTAAAGCAACCACTGCGGGCTCTAACAATTCACTTAACCAACCACTGTATTGGTTATATTCATTAAAAGGGATGCCCAAGGACAGCAAGGCTATCACTAAAATAATAAGCGTAATTAACACCGGATTGAGCCAGCTTACCGAGAAGCGCTGCTGGCAATATTTAACCGCGATAAATAGGCCAATGGTGAGAGGGAGATAGAGGAAGTTGATCATGATTTAGACTGCTCTTTTAATACTTTTTCCTGTGCTTGTTGCGACTCTATGGCCTGCTCCCAACGCTGGTAAATTTTACCCACAGCAACAAGCAGTAAAAGTGTGGCGAATATACAAGTTAGTAACATTGCAGGTAAAGCTTGTAATAAAGTTTCAATATGTTCGATCAAACCAATACTAATTGGTACGAATAAAAGCGACATCCAACGGACAAACTGATTGGCGGTATACTCCACCCAAGGTAGTTTCACCCAGCGTAGTTGTAAGCTAATAGTCAGTAGCAGCATACCCATAATGCTTGCAGGCAGAAGGTTTCCACTCACTTGGCTTAACCAACGGCCAAGCCATAACGCGCTATAAATGACCAATAGGCCAGAGGCAATTTCTAGGATAACCGATTTCTGAAAGTTTCTCATAACACCCTATCGACTTTTGTGACTCAATGGCGTTATTATGTAATAAAATTACAAAACAAGCTATCGTTAGCTAACACTGTTTTAGGAGGCTCTATGAAAATCAGTTTTTTCAGCGCAAAGCGCTACGACCGTGAACACTTTGATGCACAAAACACATCTTCTGCATTTACTATTGAATACTTTGATACGACTTTATCAGCTAAAACGGCACGCTTGGCGCACGGTGCAGACGCTGTATGTGCCTTTGTTAATGACGACTTATCGGCTTCTACTTTGCAACAGCTACATAACCATGGTATTAAACTAGTTTTACTGCGTTGTGCTGGTTTTAATAACCTTGATTTAGCATGCGCAGAGCAACTAGGCATTACTGTATCACGCGTTCCAGCTTATTCACCAGAAGCTGTCGCAGAACACGCCATTGCTTTAATGATGACGCTAAACCGCCGTATCCATAAAGCTTACCAGCGTACACGTGATGCTAATTTCTCACTTGAAGGTCTAACCGGAATGAACATTTTCGGTAAAACGGCAGGCGTTATTGGGACGGGTAGAATTGGTTTAGCCACTGCGCGCATTCTAAAAGGATTTGGCTGTAAGCTAATTGCCTTTGACCCCTATCCAAATCCTGAAGCTATCGAGTTAGGTGTTGAATATGTGAGCATGCCGGAACTACTCGCACAATCGCAGATTATTACCCTACACTGCCCATTGACCGTTGATAATAATTATCTGATAGGTAAGTCAGCCTTTAGCCAAATGCAAAAGGGCACACTGCTTATTAATACCAGTCGTGGAAAATTGGTTGATTCGAGTGCCTGTATTGAAGCCTTAAAAGACGGTACCTTAGGTGGATTAGCATTAGACGTTTACGAGCATGAGAAAGAACTATTTTTTGAAGATTTATCTGCAGAAGTCATTCTTGATGACGTGTTCCGTCGCTTATCGGCTTGCCACAATGTTATTTTCACTGGCCACCAAGCCTTCTTAACGCAAGAAGCTTTGCAGAGTATAGCTGAGACCACCTTGATAAACGCTAAAACCTTTAACAACGGTAAGCGCTGTGGCAATGAAATAACAGCAGAAGTCGTCGACAACAGTTAGGTCTTAACTACGTATTTAGCTTTACAAAGGTAGCACTGCACGCTGCCTTTGTAGTCAATCTGCATTTCTCCCGAATTAATCAACTCTGGAGAAGTAGTAGGTTAGTAACCGTTTAAAAAACGCATGCTAGCCATCCCCCCTTAAATTTACACCACACTTTAATTTCATTACCATCTGAACGACGTAAATCACAGGTAATGCAATACACCACAAACCTATCCAGATACCAAGTATCACCAAATTGACAACAACGCTGTTTTATTTTCCTGCAATAAAGAAAACTATATTTATATAAACCACTGACGAATAGTTTCATAACTAATACAACCGCTTTAGCTGACAGTAACTCATCAATATCGCGAATGATAAAGCCAAACTGTATAACTGATGATGTGTGCAGGGTAACGATAGCCGACATAGGTTTTTATCAGCAGGTTATCGCATAATTACAGAGGCTAATGAGCTGACAGAGCCTTTTCCGAGTGCTCACTCATTATGATTACTTTTGCACAGTTGGATATATGCTGACTATTATCAACAACAAAACCTATACCTTAAGCATCTCGATATTTTCAGGTATACAGTAACCTTGTGCACATTTACGTTCAGTAAAATTTTGGTATTTTCACGATTAATGATTCAACCTGCAGTCATTATTTAACCGCAGGTAAAATTCAAGATTTTATCGAAAATGTTTAGCTGTCTTCGATTGCTGTAATATATCTCTAGATAATTATCTAAGTTACTGCCCCGAAGACTTAGTGATTATGAAGATTTCTTTTGACGACGCGCGAACCCTAAACCAGCTAAACATAAACCAAGGAGAGCTAAAGGTGCAGGCTCTGGTACCGATATAGCACCAGTGTTGGCAATTAACAGGTTCTCAAACATTTTAGCATTATCGTTATTGTTGGTGTCCCCAACACGATCCCAGACATTTTGATCTGTAATCAAAAAGATGGATCCAGCCCCAATATTATCATAAGCCATCATGACTGAAGAAAGGTCTGCTCCGAGCATTAATGCTTCTGCATCACCAGTAATATCAATTAACGGCGCAAACGCTGCATACTCATAGTTATTTACGCCAGAAGTTAATTCGTGATCTAAAATTTGCCCATTATCGGCTGTAGCCATTTTAAAACCAGGATCTTTGATTGCATTTTCTATCTGTAATTCCGCTCCAAGAGACGTTAACGCAGTATTAATACGAATATTTTCACTTGGG
>Ga0209395_1003824_pt1 | contig 18271 bp, 18 predicted proteins | sample GOMGulsemesocosm_3_FD_184635 | JGI IMG/M metagenome (GOLD analysis project Ga0209395, IMG submission 184635) | Methane-oxidizing microbial communities from mesocosms in the Gulf of Mexico - GOM9D Gulf of Mexico (SPAdes) (version 2) | ecosystem: Environmental > Aquatic > Marine > Cold seeps... | reverse complement strand
AAATATCGGTGCGTTCACTTTGACGGTAAGGGCCAAATTCACCCCCAACATCAGGGCCCTCATCCCAATTCAGGCCTAACCATTTCAACGAATCAAGAATCGCTTTCTCCGACTCCGGTGTACTACGTGCCTGATCCGTATCTTCAATACGCAGGATAAACTGGCCGCCCTGGCTGCGCGCAAAGGCCATATTAAAAAGCGCAATGTAAGCGGTGCCAACGTGTGGATCGCCAGTGGGTGAAGGTGCTACACGGGTACGTACAGTCATTATTTTGGTCTTCTGTAAGGTCGATGAAGGATGGAAATTCAGGCGCGCATTATACGTGGTTATTGGTGTAGGCAGAAGTGTTGTACGGCCCCAACTTTCGAAATGTATTTCGGCTGAAGGTTACAATCAAAGTGAAAAAGGCGGCTCACAAGAAAACATCAAACTTTCACCGCTCACCGGATGAGTAAAACCCAACTCCGCGGCATGTAACTGTAATTGCCCAGCAGCCGCCAGCGCCTCTGGCCCCGCATAAAACTCATCGCCTAGAATCGGGTGTCCCATTGCCTGCATATGTACTCGAAGTTGATGAGATCGCCCGGTATGTGGCAACAATTTAACCAGTGTATGCCCCTGCTTCACCTTAAGCCTCTGCCAGCGTGTTAACGCCGATTTACCCTGTTCAAAATCCACCATCTGCAGTGGACGGTTCGGCCAATCACAAATCAATGGTAAATCAACTTCACCCTCTTCTTCAGCTACTTCACCCCACACCCAGGCGTAATAAACCTTATGCGTTTCGCGCTCCTGGAACTGACGGCTTAACGCACGGTGTACGTCTTTGTTCAATGCCATCACCATTACGCCGGAGGTTGCCATATCCAAACGGTGTACAGTCAAAGCATTAGGGAACTGACTTTGAACTCTTAGCGCCAGACTATCCTTATTTTCCGGCGCACGCCCCGGCACGCTCAGTAGGCCCGAAGGTTTATTGAGCATAATCAGTGATTCATCCTGATACAGGATATCCAGAAAGGGTTCCTGCGGGGGGCAGTATTGATGTTCAGACATCTGCAAAATATTTAAGGCTTACGCTCACCAGACTGCGCACATTCAAGCAACAGTCCACGAATCCAGCGATGATCAGTGCTGTGATGCAACAACGGGCTCCAGGCCATTTTTAATTCAAAGGCAGGAATTTCAAAGGGTGGCGGAAATGAAATAAACTGGCTGGAGTTTTCAAACAAATTCGCCAGCTTGGTCGGAATGGTCACAATCAGATCGGTATCCTGCGCCAAGTGTACCGCCGTTTGATAGTGGCGCGTAAATACCGCAATCTGACGCTGATTACCGGTCAAACCTAACGCTTCATCAACCCACCCCAGGTGCTGTACATCCTCGGGGGTTATACCCACACCCACCCCCATGCCTGATTTACTCACCCACACATGGCGGCCGGACAGGTAGGCATCCAAATCAAACTCGCCTTCAAAAATTGCATTATCCTTGCGCATCAGACAAGTAAAATCGTCTTCCCACAGAGTAATCTGATGGAAGGACTGAGGCATACTGTCAAAACGGTTAATCGCCAAATCTACTTTGCCCAGCTCAACATCCAGAAAGCTCACATCACTAGGGGTCATCACGTCGATTTGCACACCGGGTGCCGTCTCACTCAAACGTTTAAGTAACTTGGGAATCAGTGTCGATTCGGCATAGTCATTCGCCATGATTCGAAATACACGAGTGGAGTCCGTTTCACTGAACGTGTTGATGGGTTGAATTGCCCGCTCGGCTGAGGCTACAGCGGTGCGTACAAGTGGCTGTAATTCCTTAGCCCGATCTGTTGGTGTCATGCCTTCACTGGTTCGCACCAATAGTGGATCACCAAACAATACTCGCAGGCGCTTTAAACCGTTACTCATTGCCGGTTGAGTAATACCTAATCGGTTAGCCGCTTTAGTAACACTGCACTCTCTGAGCAACACATCAAAATACACCAACAGGTTAAGATCGACTCTTTGAATATTCATTATAATTATTAGACTTTCTCAGAAGATAAACTTTGCTGATGTTGCCATTGAGGGCCAGCTTTGTCCAGCGTCAAACGTCGTGCAGCCGAGCCTTTAAACATAAAGCTAGTGACCAACTCCCGAGCTTCTGGCATATTGTTGCTCAAACACAATAAATACTGGTATCTCACACGCCCCCATGACCGACCATCCACAGGCAAAGCTCGTCACCCGCATCATTCGCCAGGGCTTCAAACGTCACTATTCACTGTTTCATGAATCCACCGAGCAGGCCAAAGAATGCTTTGAGCAATGTAACTGGGAAGCATTGCAGCACATCTCTGAAAAGCGGATTTCCTTCTACGACGAACGTGTCACAGAAACGGTTAAGCGGCTACGTAATCAGCTGGGCATTGATTCATGTGAAGAAGCCCTGTGGTCGCAGGTACGCGTGCTGTACGGGCAATACCTAGCTTTCCACCCTCAGGCTGAATTAGCGGAAACCTATTACAACTCGGTATTCAGCAACCTGTTCCATCGCCGTTATTACACCAATGAAAACATCTTCATCGAATCGGCCTTGGCCAAACGTCTGCCAGCGCAAAAGGAAAGTGTTTACAACAGCTATTTCCCGTCCATTAAGGGCCTGAAAAACACCATCAACGACATTATGATGGTGTTAAATTTTAATACCGAGTTTGCTGATCTCGATACCAACATTAAACAGCTAATCAACGCTTTCCGACGCCAGTCCGATCACAGTGGTTTTGAAACACACCAGTTACGCTTCGATATCCTCAATTCAGTTTTCTACCGAAACAAAGCCGCCTATGTAGTTGGGCGTGTAGTATCACCCCGGGGGTTCCAGCCTTTTGTTATTCCTATTCTGAGCAACAGAACAGGACAACTATTTCTTGATGCATTGATTACTGATCCGGATCAGCTGGCTATTATCTTCAGTTTCACCCGCGCCTATTTCTTCGTCGATGCACAGGTGCCCTCTGCTCTTGTGACCTTCCTGCGCGAATTGATCCCACATAAAACACTGGCGGAGCTATACTCAAGTATCGGCCTCCATAAACAGGGTAAAAACGAGTTCTATCGAGAACTGCTCAACCACCTACATACTCATGACGACCAATTCATGGTTTCGCCCGGTATCAAGGGCATGGTGATGACGGTATTCACATTGCCCAATTTCCCTTATGTATTTAAGGTCATAAAGGATAAATTTGGTGGCACCAAAACCCTTACCCGTGAAGGCGTAAAGGAACGTTACCTGCTGGTAAAAAGGCACGACCGTGTCGGGCGCATGGCCGACACCATGGAATACTCCCGTGTGGCATTACCCATCGACAGACTCACCGATGAGTTACTCACGGAGCTAAAAGAAACTGCCTCCTCATTACTGGAGTTTGACGGCGACCGGGTCATCATTAATCACCTCTACGCGCAGCGTAAAATGATTCCACTAAACCTGTATATCGATGGCGCGGAACCAGAAGAGATCGAAGCAGCCATTTATGACTACGGGTTATCCCTTAAGGAAATGATTTCTGCCAACATTTTCCCCGGTGACATGCTGTTAAAAAACTTCGGTCTAACGCGTCATAAGCGCGTGGTTTTTTATGATTACGATGAGGTTCAATATCTATCGGACATGAACTTCCGCAAGATTCCCGAAGCCATGACCATTGAACAGGAAATGGCCAGCGAACCCTGGTATCACGTTGGCCCCAACGATGTCTTCCCAGAGGAGTTCATCACCTTCCTCAGTACCGACCCCAAAATTCGCCGCATGTTTAAACAGATGCATCCGGAGCTGTTCGACGTTGACTATTGGCACAAAGCCCAGGAAAGGCTGCGCCTTGGTAACATTGACGACGTCTTCCCCTATCCTCAAGACCAGCGCTTCATTCGTCAGGCCCGGGCTGAAGCAGTCGACTGCTAATCGAGCAGTCGACTCAGAACATTGCCGACCACCGCGTTACAACGATGCCCTGCAAACTCGTACAGACCAAGGCCAGCCTCTTTCATGTGAGTGCTTAACTGTTGCTGAAGCAATGCATTGGCTCGGAAGTATCGCGTCTTTACCGTTGCTTCCTCAAGCGCCAGAATTTCCGCCGTTTCTCGCACACTGCACTGCTCAATAGCACGTAACATAAACACACTTCTAAAAGCATCCGGTAATTTATCAATACTACTTTCCAACAAGTGCCCCAGCTGCTTATTTGCCAGTTCACTGTCAGGTTGATTTTTAACATTAGCCATAGCTGCAAGCTCCACCACAGGTTCAAGCTCATCAGGCGTCATCAAAATAGTGCGTTGATTTTGCCTTAAATACTGAAGCGCCTCATTCCGCGCAATCCGTGACAACCAACCGGGCAGCGCTTTGATATCCTGTAACGTTTCGAGCTGCGAAAACGCTTTGATATAGGCTTCCTGCATGGCGTCCATGGCCTCCGCATCGTTATTAACAATACTGCGCGTAACCCGAAACAATCGCTGATTGTAACGCCGCATAATGCCCTCATAAGCACTTGTTTCACCCTGCAGGATAAGCTGTACCAATTCCTCATCCGAACGGGACAGAAGGGTTTGAGTTATTAATTGCTGTTCTGCGACTGACATCGCTGTTCTCCCATTTTCATACCTGTGTTATTGATACCCAAGCTAGTCACACCCCGGCTGCTCATTGATAACGATCAGGTACGCAATTAAGTCCCTGCGGGACTTAGCATTTTTAATACCTGCCACGCCCATTTTTGTACCCGGTATAAAACTTAATGGTGCAAACAGGAAATGATCCAACGTCTGCGCTGACCAAACAACATTGGCTTGTTGCATTGCCTTGGAATACTCATAACCCGAAGCAGTTCCAGACTTACGACCGATCAAGCCGCAGTGTTTTGGTCCGGTACGGTGCCTGTCAGGCGAGTGACAGCCGAGGCATTGTGCATAGACCGCCTTACCACGTGCAGCATCCCCCGCAGCAGGAACAGGCGTGTTGGCTTGCACTGTCATCCCCCCTAACAAGCAAACGACTGCCGGCAGACATGTCCTAAACATTACGAGAAAAAAGCGCCGGGAACAGGATCCAGCCCCAACACACTGCGCAGCACAGCCCAATGCATCGCCTCATCCGCCAGAATGCTTGCGGCTGCCAGTGATAAATCACGGTTATCAAACACCGGGATCGCACCCGCATAGGCGCTCACCGCACCACGTTCCAACCCGGCTGCAAACTCCAGCACATGGGTTTGATTTTTAAGCTTATGTACGGGGAAATTATAGTCCGACTTAGCATCCACTGGTGCGCCACCTAAAGACATAATAGCCTTGGCCAGTGCATCAATATGTTCTTTGTGATGGCCCTGAAACTGGACGGCAACTTTTAATACATCACGACTCAGCAAACCACTCTCGGCCCCCAGCTGATAGGCAGCAACGGCTTCATGCTCGGCGCCAATAGCAGTATTAAGAATACTCACATCCTGACTCACAGCCTTTGTGTCGGGCCCATAACCTCCGGCATTAGCACAACCACTCAGCAACGCCACACCAGCGGCTGATAATGTCACCGCCCCGGTACGTAATAAAAAATTGCGCCGAGATCGCACCGTCATTTCTTCAACCAGCCCTGATTTTGATGCTTTCGCCTGTAATATTTTCATCGTGCACTCCAGTAACGTTGACTTAGTTATCGAGAAAATCTCTCGCTCTCAGCCAACAGGATGCACGGGCGTTCAGAAAGGTTCCCAAACAAACACAGGGAATGAGGTATCATTGAAAAAAAGGCCCTTTGCAGAACTAATTATCAGTCTGTTTTTCTCCAGACCAGGGGAGTTTGTTTTCCTCCCTTCCTGCATAAGAAAACCGATGAAATTCGGCAGATGGTGGTAACGGTAGATTTCAATTTTAATATTCTGGTAGCCTTCCCGAGCTAGTTTTTTCTTGGCAAATTCAATTTCTTCAATAATGGCATCAACCGTGGAATAACGTGTTCGTTCATCGCCTAATTCACTGAGCACTTCATCACTTACCAGCGCAACTCTGATGATTACTTCACGTTTATTTAATAAACTTAAATCGTTTTCCGGGTCCAGGAATTTTGCCAGAACCGACTCCAACCATGTCGCCCGGCTATCGCCACATAGTCAATTCCAACGCTCCCCTTACGCTAGACCAATATATTAACACTCTCAAGTAAGTCATTGTATTTAATACGCTTGTTTTCTTCTTTAAAGCGTGCATAAATATCAAACACTACTCCCAGAACAGTCAACGACAAAGCAAAGATAAGACCGATCTGAATGCTCTCAATACTGTTGCCGGCAAATAGCTCGCCAGGCAACAAATCCACGAAAAGAGCGACAAAAACAATCACCATCACCAACTCTTTTCTCATGTTTTCGTAGGCGTCTTTTAACCGCTCTAAAAAGCTTTTCTCTTCTCCATTATCGCTCTCCCTGCCAACTTCGTTATACAACAACTCCAACAACCAACGGGTTACTCAATCGGCGTCAGCCTCTTCGGCATCGGATAAATTGTGTGATCAAAGGGTCGAGGGTAACGCAGATAAAACACACAGGGATCATCACCACAGACGATGGCGTGAGGCGGTGTATTGCCCGGCAGACTGATGAAGCCTTGATTACTCATGGATGCCGACTTGCCGCTTTGTCCGTCGATATATGTGTAGGAGCCTTTGAGCCAAATATAGGTTTCTGCACTAGTATGATTATGGTTTGGGATTAAATAACCGGCTGGCACACGTACGATCAATTCAGAGCCATGCGCGAGATCGCCACGCAAAACCGCCACCTCAGCGCCCTCTTTAAAGCCGGTCAAGTTAAGCGGAGCCCACTCCACCTTGTTTAAATCAATAATGGTTTGATCCTTGGCAAAGGAAAGAGGGCTGGAGCTGGTGGCATATTCTGCCGAGGCCGAACCAACGAGGCCGAGCGCAATTATAGAAAGGGAAAGTTTAGTGAATAGAGCCGTTTTCATTATTTCCTCCAGGATGACTGTTAAACCACTGCCAGTTATAACCGACCGTTCCAACAGACCTCGGCATAGCATAATTATTTCATTAGCTATGGAGGGGCCGACCTTAGACTGTTCAGCCCAAGAGCTTTAACATTTTCAAACTACTGAAGTTGAATTGCAACTTTCGAAGCTTGAGCAAAATCTATTAGACACAAACGTTCAATCACAGCCACGTTAAACAGCCTGCAAAACGCTAATGGTTCAGTCAAGGTTCAGTTGCCTCTCTCTATAGTGCTCACTTCTAATATTCGACGTGAGGAAATACCTTTGAAAAAGATCATCGCTCTTACCGCTACCCTGCTGTTACTTATCACTTCTTTCAATGCTGCCGCCTATTCCGCAGACAACTACCAACATTACTCAAATAAAACCACCGCATACCGCTGTTACGATGTTAATGATAAAACCCTAAGAGGGCTGTGGGACTCGCGGGATGCTCACCTGATAAATCGTGTCGGCGGAACCTGTGTTAAACGTGGTCAAGATGACGGAGATCTCCGCGACCTCCAAGCTGAGACCCTCTCTAAAAGAGATATCAAGCGCGCTTTGCGTCGCGCCCGTAATCGCTTCCCAGATCTATTAGAGAATGCCTGGTTAATCGGCGCCCAGGATGTCCGTAGTTCAGGCGCAAAATATGTAAAATACACCCTTACTTATCAGAAAATCCACTCTGCTCAGATCGTTGAAGTGAAGGTAAAACAGAACTGCTGGTCAGGAAAAGTTAAGCGCATGAAATCCAAGATTAGACACTTATCGCATTGATAAGAAACACAGATCGATAAATTCTGAAAGTCACACCATTGTCAGTTATAGCCCCGCGGAAAGAGGCCTGAGTTAGGCGATGATATTTATCATTAAAAGACCCCTCTCACGCCCTCTTTTCAATAGTCAGCCTAAACTGTAGTATTTGTTTGTCAGCAGATATCCCACACCGCTGATTAATAAATCAAGCATGACTTTCAAACCATCCATAGAAAATTCTGAAGAAGTGCTTGGCCGGATCAAGGGCCGATATCACAGCACCCAATCTCACCCCTTTCTTCGGCACGAAGCTAAAATAATCAAAGGCATGATTGAGCTTGGCTAGACCAGCCCAGAACGTTTACAGGTGATCAGTGAAATCTATCAGTAAATGGATCTAGTGCCAGCGCAAATTGCGCCTCACCGATCTTCATTACAGCGATCACATCACCTCTTCGCAGCCACAATAAATTTCTAGCAAACAAGGAAAGGGCATTCGTACCCAGCCTCTTTTCCCCGAAGCCACATTAACATCAAGCCTAAACTCGCCCCATGAAAAAGGAGTGTGTATAATCTCCATCCCTTTCAAGACAGCCCTTCAACGTGACTAACTCTAACTCTATAAAGAAAACCCCTTTCAGTCGCCGTCTGTGCGTTGCCCCCATGCTCGATTGGACAGATCGACATGACCGCTACTTCCTGCGCCTGTTCAGCCGCCATACGCTGCTGTACACAGAAATGGTCACCACGGGTGCCATTATTCACGGTGACCGTGAATATTTGCTCGGTTTTGATGACACTGAGCACCCCGTTGCACTGCAGCTAGGCGGTAGCTCGCCAGCGGACTTGGCCGAATGCAGTAAAATTGCCGAAGATTGGGGTTACGACGAAATCAACTTGAATGTTGGCTGCCCTAGCAGTCGTGTACAAAACGGTGCTTTTGGTGCCTGCCTGATGGCCAAACCTGAGCTGGTTGCGGAATGTATAAATACCATGCAACAGGCCGTCAATATTCCAGTCACCGTGAAACACCGCATCGGTATTGATGATCTCGACAGCTACGAACTGCTACATCGTTTTATGGAAGTCGTCAGTAGTTCGGGTTGTTCAACCTTTCTTATTCACGCCCGCAAAGCCTTTTTACAAGGTCTGAGCCCCAAGGAAAACCGCCATATTCCACCACTAAAATATGACTGGGTTTATCAAATCAAAAAGGAATTTCCGGCGCTGGAAATCATCATCAACGGCGGTATTAAAACGCTCGAGGAAACCCAGTCTCACCTTAAGCAGGTGGATGGCGTAATGATTGGCCGCGAGGCTTATCACAACCCCTATATCCTGGCAGAAGCCGATGCGCTGTTATTTGACGATCACTATGAAATGCCCAGCCGACATGAAATCCTGCAACGGTTCCTGCCCTACATCGAAAAAGAAATGAGCAAAGGTATACGCCTGACTCACATGAGCAAACATGTGCTGGGACTATTCCACGCACAACCCGGTGGACGTAAATTCCGGCAATATATTAGTGAAAACGCATTCAAACCGGGTGCAGGCATTGAAGTTCTGGAAAATGCCGCCAAATTAATTAACTAAGCCTCCAGAGCATGACTATAATCAAGGGGCAAAGGCCAAACCTGCCATACCCTCTAACGTTGCAGGCTTAGCCCAACAGACCAATTCGTTTATTCAATGAGATGCGCACGTGACCACTAGCAACAAACTTGAACAGCTAAAAACCATGACCGTCGTAGTAGCTGACACCGGCGAAATTAACGCCATGAAAGCCTACCAACCGGAAGATGCCACAACCAACCCTTCCCTGCTCTACAAGGTGGCGCAGAATCCTGAATACACCCACTACATCATTGAAGCCGTCGAATGGGCTAAACAGCAAGGTGGTTCTGAAGAACAACGTCTGGAAAACACACTGCACAAATTTGCTGTCAACGTTGGCGCTGAAATCCTCACAATCGTACCGGGCCGCGTTTCTACCGAAGTAGATGCTCGCTTATCCTTCGATACCGAGGCCACAATCGCCCAGGCACAACGCCTGATCGAGCTTTATGAGCAAGTTGGCATTGGCAAAGAACGCATTCTGATTAAAATCGCCTCCACCTGGGAAGGTATTAAAGCGGCCGAACAACTGGAAAAACTGGGCATCAACTGTAACCTGACCCTGTTGTTCAACTTCACTCAAGCCGTTGCCTGTGCCGAAGCAGGTGTAACGCTGATTTCACCTTTTGTGGGCCGCATTCTCGACTGGTACAAAAAGAACACGGGGCGTGACCATTACCCTGCTGCTGAAGACCCCGGCGTAGTTTCTGTGTCTCGTATTTACAACTACTACAAGCAGTTTGGTCACAATACCATTGTGATGGGCGCCAGTTTCCGTAACGCCGGTGAAATCGAACAACTGGCCGGTTGCGACCGCCTCACCATCAGCCCTCAGCTGATGCAGGAACTGCAGGACGACACCGGCATTCTTGAACGTAAACTGTCACTGGAAACGGCTCCTGAGTTCGAAAAACACCTGGAAATCACCGAAAAGAGCTTCCGCTGGTTATTTAACGATGATGCCATGGCCACAGAAAAATTAGCTGAAGGAATTCGCAACTTCGCCATCGACCAGGGCAAGTTAGAACAATTCATAATTGATATGGACTTCTACAGTGATCGAGCAAATCAGGCAATTCTTTAACAGCAACCTTTCCCTCGGGGCGGGGAATCCCCCCTCCCGCGACGACCACACTCTCAGGCTCACCACTGCGGCACTTCTAATTGAAGTGTCCCAAGCTGACTATGAGCTTGATGCCGCCGAAAAATCGAGCATCGTTGATACGCTGCGCAATACCTTCAACCTTAACGCAATGGAACTTGATTCTTTGGTAACAATGGCCGAAGACGAAGTTCAGCAAAGCACCTCTCTCTATCAGTTCACCCGTCTGGTGAATGATTTCTATGACTACGAACAGAAGTTAACGCTGATCAGCTCAATGTGGCAGGTAGCCTTTGCGGATAATAATCTCGACCGCTACGAGGAGCATCTCATTCGCAAGGTAGCAGAATTAACCTATGTCACGCACAAAGATTTCATCCGTTTAAAACAAACGGCTCGATCAGTTTATGGGAATGAACAGTTACCAGAAGGGTAACGTAAAAAAAGAGGGGTCTTAACCATCTCTAACTATAAAACTGTAATCAGGACGATTCCAGCATACTGACCAACTCCTGAAACTTGGCCTTGTTGTCATCACTCAGCCCCATCAAGATTCTATGCGCCTCAAGCACCTGCTCCTTGGTGTCCTGTTCAGAGGCCTCAATAGTTGGCAATTCATTCAGTGACTCATCACCATCAATACGTTCTTCGATGATATTGAATACCTGATCAAAACTCATGCTCATCAGCAAACGAGTAATGTCGTCAGAGACAGAAATGATCGTAGGTTTCCAGCCATAGGTTTTTTGCGTAAGGATTGAAATTTTGGCAAGAAAACCGAGTGATGTGCTATCGATACCAACCGTATCGCTTAAATCGATAAAGACCGCCTGCAGCTCAGGCTCCGCAATCATTTTCTCCAGAAAAATATCCAGAGCGGCACACAGCGTAAGACGCACATCGCCGTTAAATTTGAGAACATACACGCCATTGTTCTTGGCGACCATAATCTGACCGGATTTCATATTTTCAACTATACCGTTTTTAAACTTAGTACTGAAATGTCATCAGGGGCGCGACGAATTTCATTTTCCCCGAAACTTTGGATCATTAAATCAACGCGATGATCCGTTTCTTTAACAAGTTCGAGCAAGCGCTCTTCTTTTTCCTTCAAACTTTTCTGCGGCATAATTTCTAATACGCCATCTGAAAAGACTGTTAAACCAAACTTCTTCGGTAGCGGCATGTAGATATCTTCATACTCAGCACCTTCAAACAAACCTACCGGCAGCCCACGCCCTTCCAGATAATAAACGTCATCGCCTGTTGTCATGATAGCCTGTGGAAAATGACCGCCGTAGCTGTAATTTAGCTGACGGGTTTCTTTATCGATAACGCCAAGAAAAATCGTTAAATGGCGCCCTAAGTCAGCATCAAGCAAATTTTTGTTAATCCATTTCAGCATCCAGGCTGCTGAATTTACCTCGCGCCGCTGTTCCTTTTGAAAGTGCCGGCGCGAACGAATCGCCAGCTGCTTCATCATCACCGTCACAAACGCCGAAGAAGAGCCATGCCCCGTCACATCGACCAGGAAAAATACCAGTTTGTTATCACTGACCTGATGATACTCAACATAATCACCGGACAGATAGTCGGCAGGAATAATACGATGTGAAAATTTGTAATCCATCAACCGATAAGGCGATGGCGGCAGCATACGCTGCTGCACTAACTTACCCGCCTGCTGATCGGCCTGAACTTCTTCCAAGCGACGCTGCAATTCACGATTAGCCACTTCAAGCTGATCCCGATACTTACGGTTCTCCAGCATCAACTTCATGCGCTTCAAACTGTTGCTTACGGAAAACAGCACCATTTCCGGATGGAAAGGCTTACGAAGGTAATCCATCACATTCAGTTGTAATGCTTCACGCGTTTGCTCAGCCGTACTACGATGAGACAACACAATAACCGGCAGTTCCGAATAAGTAGAGCAGAGGTCTTTAAGAAGTTTCAACGGATCAGCATCTTTGATGCCAAGATCAAGAATCACCAGATCAACATGATTCCATTGTAAATAAGTTAATGCCGCGGGGAGGTCACTGACCAGAGTGGTTTCATAGCCGCCGTCGTGTAAGCAGTCTAGAATCAGCTGTTGCGATTCGGGATCATCGTTAACGATTAACAGATGTTCACAAGGGCCGGTCAAAGGCTCACCCATATAGTGGATAAAGAATTAAATTTCACTTTTCAGCGTTTTTTATGCCGGGGTTTTAGCCCCTATTTATAGCTGCAAACATACTCCCAAGCTGAGGTAGGTTCAAGCTGTTAAACAAAAAAACCGGCGCATTACGCCGGTTTTTTCTAAGGTCAATTTACGATAATGTAAAAAATAAATTTACTCATCGTCGAAATCATCCGAAACGAAGTCATCCTCTACATCACCATCATTTACCAAGAACTCACGTCGCTGCAAATAAACATCACGGATAAAGCTATACTCATCACCCTGAATCAGCTCTTCTGCTGACAATAAGTCCGAACGTCTATCAATAGTATCCGTCGCGTAAACCGCCATGCGGGTTTCATCATGATCGATGTAAGCCTGTGGAACAGAGAAGTGATCTGGCACTAAACCAACACCGTCACGCGCGGTGCTTGGCCCAAGAAATGGCAGAACAATATAGGGGCCAGATTCAACGCCCCAGGCCGCTAGTGTTTGCCCAAAATCTTCTTCATTTCGATCAAGCCCCATTCCTGACGCCACATCAAAAATGCCTAGTACACCAACCGTGCTGTTAATCACAAAACGTAATACATCCGTGCCCGCATCAGCGAGCTTAAGCTGCAACACATCGTTGATGAAGTTTTTAGTCTCACCGAGATTATCAAACACGTTACTGATGCCGTCATCCACCGGCGCTGGCGTAATCCAGTCATAACCCTTGGCAACAGGTTTTAGAAAATAAGTATCTGCAAACTTGTTAAAACTATGGGTTTTGCGGTTAAAGCCTTCCCATGGGTCGTCCGGGTTGTCGCCAGCCTGTGTACTTACAGCAAAGCTAAGGCACACGGTCGTAACACCAATAACCAACCCTTTTTTCATATTATTTATCGTAAATTTTGGCAATGTCACCTCTCCCTCCAAGCACAACATCCATAACTGATTAGTTTAGCCGAATTATTATTGATGAATAGTCGAACTAACTTTTTTTACGCCTAACTTCAAACTTTTAACTCATCCAACTTCTTCTGTAACCGTTTTGCCGATATCGGCTGCGGCGTTCCCAATGCCTGCGCATAAATAGAGACGCGGTACTCCTCCAGCATCCAGCGGAACTGCTCGGCTGGTACTGTATCCATGCCCTGACTATCGAGCTTTTGGTACAACGTTTCATAACGTTGCCAGAACTGCTCCAGCTCGGCGCACCAAATTTTTTCTTTGGCTAACTGGCCGGATAATTTATCCATACGCTGCACAACCGCCTTCAGATAACGCGGATAATGCTGCAGTTGCTGCCAATGAACACGCGTCAAAAAGTGTGGAGCGAATAGCCGCTCAAGCTGCGTTTTAATATCCGCATAAACGGGCATCCAGGGCAGCGACACCTGCCCGTTCAGTTTTTTACTGATCTGGTGATACGACTCACCAATACTGTTCAAACGCTGTGCCATATCTGAGGCATTACTGACCAGCTCGCTTTTGTTACGCTCAAGACAATCTTTAAACTGCTGCTCGCTGACCGGTAGTTCTTGCCCCTCAAGAAAGGTCCTATGGAAAGCCGCTTTCAGCAGATCGTCAATCAGCGTCTTCTGGCTATCCAGACGATTAAAAAGCAATACGGTTTTATTCAAATTGGGCAGATTTTTCTGAAGATATTTCACCTGCTGCCCACTGGCCAACATCAGCAACCGCAACACGCCATCGGTGGAAATCTTCTCCGCACGTTCCTCGGTATCAGCCAGAATCAAGCTCACGCTATCTCCAGCGTCTTCGATAGCCGGATAGGCTCGTAATGACATGCCCGCCTGATGCACCTTAATGCTCTTGCCAAGACCGCCAAAGTCCCAGCTTTTAATACCGCTGCGTTCTTCTGCATGCTGCCCGGCAGTCTGTAAGCTATCGCTGACCTGCTGACTAAATTGCTGCCGCAATCGTTGCAGGTCCCTGCCCTGCTGAACCACTTTGCCCTGCTCATCCATCACACAAATATTGAAGTGATGATGCGCTTCCAGGCGACTACTATCCCAACTGTCAGCGGGTATTTCAATGCCCTTTAATCGCTTCAGGGCTAGCCCCATTTTTTCGGTCAAGGGCACATTATCGGGTGCGATTTGCTCCAGAACACTAGCGACCATATCGGGCACAGGCACAAAGTGTTTACGCAGAGTTTTGGGTAACGCTTTGATCAGCGCCGTACATTTATCTGCCAGCATGCCCGGCACTAGCCACTCTAATCGGTTCGCCGGCAGTTGATTCAGCAGTCCCAGCGGCACCTTAAGCGACACACCATCCTGTTCGGTACCCGGCTCAAACTGATAGCTCATTTGCAGCTTCATGCCCGGCCATAAAAACACTTCCGGGAACTGTGCCTCATTAACGTGTGAAGCACTGTGCTTCATCAAATACTCACGCGTCAGGAACAATTGGTTATCATTACCTGCATCTAATTTGATCCATTGTTCCAGCGCGACGGTGGTGGAGATACCCGCAGGTAGACGCTCATCATAAAACTCATACAACACCAGATCATCGACCAGGATATCGCGACGACGGGACTTGTGCTCCAGCGCTTCAATATCCGCCAGCAGCTTACGGTTATTCGCCAGAAAACGTGCACGCGCGCGTAAGTCGCCTTCAACCAACGCCTCACGAATGAAAATCTGTCGCGCTTCAACCGGATCAATGCGAGAGAAATCAACGCTGCGGCGATTCACAATAATCAATCCGTAAAGGCTGACCTGCTCATAGGCCACCACCTGGCCGCGCTTCTTCTCCCAATGCGGTTCGGAGTGGCTGCGTTTCACCAGATTCATCGCCAGCGGCTCAACCCAGGCGGGATCAATTTTGGCGTTAATGCGCGCGTAAAGTTTGGTGGTTTCCACCATTTCGGCAGACATCAACCACTTCGGCGCTTTCTTGAACTGGCCAGAACCAGGGAAGATATAAAACTGGCGATTACGCGCGCCCTTGTAATCCTTCTGGTCCTGCTTCTCGCCCAGGTTACCCAGCAAACCGGTAATCAACGAGCGGTGAACAGAATCGTAATCAGCCGCTTCGCTATTGAGCGTAAACTTCATGTCCTTGCACACCAACAGCAACTGGCGGTGCAAATCACGCCATTCACGAATACGCAGGTAATTCAGGAAATACTTTTTACAGTATTTTCGGAACTGGTTCTGCGTCATTCCCTCGCGCTGCTCTTCGATGCTGTTCCACAGATTCACAAAACTGAGAAAATCTGAATCCTCATGCACGTAAACTTTATGCTTTTCATCGGAGGCCTGCTGTTTGTCCAGCGGGCGTTCACGCGGATCCTGAATGGTCAGCGCCGAGGCGATAATCAACACCTCCGTCAGACCACCGTTGCGACTGGCAGCAATCAACATGCGGGCAATACGCGGATCAACAGGGAAGCGTACAAGCTGTTTACCAATAGTGGTTATTTGACGCTTTTCATTCACCGCGCCTAATTCCATCAGCAGCTGGTAACCGTCCTTGATGGCGCGATTATCCGGTGCATCCAGAAACGGAAACTTACTGATATCGCCCAGCCGCAGATTGATCATCTGCAAAATCACCGAGGCTAAGTTAGTACGCAGAATTTCCGCGTCGGTAAACTCAGGGCGATTATCAAAATCTTCCTCTTCGTAGAGGCGAATACACACCCCTTCCGCCACACGACCACAGCGACCTTTTCGCTGGTTAGCACTGGCTTGCGAGATCGATTCAATCGGCAGGCGCTGCACCTTGGAACGCGAGCTGTAGCGGCTGATGCGCGCAAACCCTGGATCAATCACATAACGAATGCCCGGCACGGTCACGGAGGTCTCCGCTACGTTAGTCGCCAGAATAATGCGTTGGCCACGGTGCGCCTGAAACACGCGGTTCTGCTCCGAAGCACTCAGGCGAGCATACAGCGGCATCACCTCAGTGTGCGAATAATGTTGATCACTCAGCAGTTTGGAGATGTCGCGAATATCACGTTCACCACTGAGGAAAATCAGAATATCGCTGGGGCCGGACCGACGCGGTAACGCGCGAATGGTTTCCACAGCTTCCAGAATCGACGCACCGACACCGTCGTTTTTGGCTGCTTCACTTTCGATGGGCGGCTGATAAATCAAATCTACCGGAAAGGTACGGCCGCTAACTTCAATCACCGGCGCGCCATCAAAATGCTTGGAGAAGCGCTCCAAATCAATCGTTGCAGAGGTAATAATCAGTTTTAAATCAGGGCGTTTGGGTAACAGCGTTTTCAGATAGCCCAACAGGAAATCAATATTGAGGCTACGTTCGTGCGCCTCATCAATAATCAGCGTGTCGTATTTATTCAGGTAGGGATCATGCTGCGTTTCGGCCAGCAAAATACCGTCCGTCATCAACTTGATCTGGGTCGTTTCACTGACCTGATCGGTAAAACGTACCTGAAAACCCAGCTGTTTGCCGACCTCAACCTTCAACTCTTCAGCCACACGGGTTGCCACCGAGCGTGCCGCCAAACGTCGCGGCTGAGTGTGCCCAATCATGCCGGTAATGCCACGGCCTAACTCCAGACAGATTTTAGGAATCTGCGTTGTTTTACCCGAACCCGTTTCACCGGCAATCACCACCACCTGATTATTGGCAATAGCTTCGGCGATTTCGTCGCGCTTCTGGGAAATCGGTAAGTTATCCGGAAACTCAACCGCAGGCGACGAAGCTTTACGCAGCTCAACCTGATCCATTGAGTTCTGCACAACCTGCTCCAGCTGCGCCAGATTCATGCTGCTGCTTTTAGGCCCTTTGCCCTTTCCACCCCGGCCTTTATTCCTGCCCTGTTCTTTACCTTTCTCTCTACCCTTTTGAGGATTAACAAGGCGCTGCAACTGTGTACGCAGACGATGTTTATCCTTGATCATGCACTGATCAATCTGCTGTGTTATTTGTTGAGTCAACTCAGCTGTAAGTTGCTGGTCTAATTCCGGTGGTTGTTCAGGAGTCATGTCAAAGCTTGGTTGGGTTTATAAAGTGCTGGCACTGCCATTCTAAATTCTCTACATTAGCCTCAAAAGAATAAGCGAGGCAAACAATGCAGCATCTTGAAAATTATACCTTTGATGAATTAACCGTTGGCGATCAAGCCAGCACCGAACGTACGCTGGTCGAAAAGGATTTAATCTTGTTTGCCGCGGCCTCCGGGGATGTTAACCCTATCCATCTGGATGCGGATTATGCCGCCAAAACGCCCTTTAAACAACGCATCGCCCACGGTATCTGGTCCGGCTCGTTGATCTCTGCCACCATCGCCACCGTCATGCCCGGCCCCGGCTCGGTTTACCTCGGCCAAAGCCTTAAATTCCTGCGCCCAGTGGTACTGGGCGACACACTGAGAATTGAGCTCGAAGTCATCAGTAAGAACGAGCGCAAGAAAAGCGTTGAAATCAAATGCACCGTCAGCAATCAGGACGGCAAAGCCGTGGTTAAAGGTGTTGCGGATGTGTTGGCACCGACTGAAAAGCAGAAGGTTGATCGACCACAGTTGCCGGAAATTACATTTAGCTAATTCGGCTTTCGGCTCTATTAAAATATCATCTGCCTAACAAAATGGAGGCTGGGGTTTG
>Ga0209395_1003823_pt1 | contig 18274 bp, 19 predicted proteins | sample GOMGulsemesocosm_3_FD_184635 | JGI IMG/M metagenome (GOLD analysis project Ga0209395, IMG submission 184635) | Methane-oxidizing microbial communities from mesocosms in the Gulf of Mexico - GOM9D Gulf of Mexico (SPAdes) (version 2) | ecosystem: Environmental > Aquatic > Marine > Cold seeps... | reverse complement strand
AAAAATGTCAGCAATTACATCCACAAGCCAGTCACCATTGTTACGCTTTTCTTACCGGTCGCCCAGAAGACAGCCAAGGTTATGGTTTTTCTGATGACGGTGAACCCTCTGGTACCGCAGGGCGCCCTATGCTATCGGTATTACAGGGGAGTGACATTGGTGAGTTGTGCGCAATTGTTGTCCGTTATTTTGGTGGAACAAAATTGGGTACTGGTGGATTGCAGCGCGCTTATGGTGGCAGTGTACGCCAAGCTTTAACCTTGCTTGAAACTGTAATTAAAGTACCTATGGTAGAAAGACAATTAACTTGTGATTATGGGCAAATTAAGGATGTACTGTATTTTGTAGAACAAGCAAAAGGTCATATTGTTCAACAAGATTTTTCTGCACAAATAGAGTTAACTATCGCTGTGCCTCAAGCGCAATTGTTACAAGTTCAACAACAATTACAAACATTATCTTCTGGATTGTTAAATCTCAGAGGGACAGATTAATCAACTCTCACCGAAAAGGACATTGTTATGCCACATTGTATTATCGAATATTCACAGGAACTTACTCAAGATGTTGATGTGACAACAATCATGAAAGCTGTTTTTGATGGCTCAGCTCTATCCACATTATTTTCGCCTGCAGATATTAAGGTTAGGGCGATGCCATACGATGACTTTTATACTGATAATAAAGATGAAAGCAATAAAAGCCAGCAACGATTTATTCATGTGTGCTGTAAAATTTTATCTGGGCGTAATTTAGAACAAAGACAAAATTTATCGGAAAACATTCTTAATCAGCTAACTCAACTAAATCTGAAATGGGTTTCTATCAGTGTTGAAATAGTAGAGATGAAACTAAAATCCTATTACAAGCAGGTCAGTAAATAAATTAACAGTAAAAATAGTGATTTAAAGTCGCAGTGTTGATCTTTATGCTTTATTATCAAAAAATGTTTTGTCGATCAATTTATTGAATAATAATTAGTAATCCGTGCAAATAAAAAATATCATTCGTATTCTTGGTTTATTGGTGGCCTTGCTCAGTGTCACCATGTTACCACCTGCTTTAATTGCACTACTTTATCGTGATGGTGGTGGTGTTTCATTTCTTACTGCTTTTCTATTCTGTTTATTTGCAGGCTTACTCGCTTGGTATCCTTTTAAGAATGAAAAAAGTGATTTGCGGGCCCGTGAAGGTTTCTTAATTGTAGTGCTTTTCTGGGTGGTACTCGCCAGTTTCTCTGCTGTCCCCTTGATGTTATTAGAAACCCCTAATTTATCGGTAACCGATGCTTTTTTTGAATCATTCTCTGGTTTAACCACCACAGGCGCAACTATTTTAAAAGAAATAGACGGTTTGCCGCACGCCGTACTTTGGTACCGACAACAGTTGCAGTGGTTGGGTGGTATGGGAATAATCGTTTTAGCCGTCGCTGTTTTACCTATGTTAGGTATTGGTGGTATGCAGTTATATCGAGCTGAAACACCAGGTCCAGTTAAAGACTCAAAAATGACCCCTCGCATTGCCGATACAGCAAAGCACTTGTGGTATATCTACTTATTTTTAACGATTTCATGTGCTATCAGTTATTGGGGAGCAGGTATGTCGGTATTTGATGCCATTTGTCATGCCTTTTCAACTATCGCTATTGGTGGGTATTCAACACATACCGATAGTATGGGGTATTTTAATAGCCCAGCGATTAACTTTGTCTGTGTCTTTTTCTTACTGGTTGCTGGTGTTAATTTCGCCTTGCACTTTGCTGTATTGCACAGTAAATCGTTGAAAAGTTACTTTTACGATCCAGAGTTTAAAGTGTTTATTGCTATTCAGTTTGTTTTAACACTTATCTGTTTAGTGGTGCTACTAGCAACTGGCACTTACGAAGATGGCTTTGAAGCCTTTGACCAAGCATTATTTCAGTCGGTTTCTATAAGTACCACTGCCGGATTTGCAACCACAAGTTTTGCTGACTGGCCAACGTTATTACCCATATTATTAATCTTTGCTAGTTTTATTGGGGGCTGTGCTGGAAGTACGGGAGGCGGTATGAAAGTAGTGCGCATAGTGCTTTTATACTTACAGGGTTTGCGTGAATTAAATCGTTTAGTACACCCTAAAGCGGTCTTTACTATAAAGCTTGGTCATAAAGCGTTACCGAACCGCGTGGTCGAAGCTATTTGGGGATTCTTCTCTGCTTACGCAGCTGTATTTGTAATTTGTATGTTATTACTGCTTGCTACAGGTATGGACGACCTTACAGCCTTTACGGCAGTTGCCGCTTGTTTGAATAACTTAGGCCCTGGTTTAGGGGCAGTGGCGGCAAACTTTGCAGATATCAACGACTTCAGTAAATGGGTCTTGGTCGTGGCAATGCTATTTGGCCGTCTCGAGATATTTACCTTATTGGTTTTATTTACCCCTGCATTTTGGCGCTCATAGCGACTTAAAGTGGAGCGTGTATATATGATGACTTCGGTAATAGGGAATCGATAATCATCACTTTTAGTAAAAAGTCAGTGCGTCCACATGAAACAGTTTTTCAACATCCGAGATATAACGTTTGTTGACTAAAAATAAAATAACGTGGTCTTCAGTTTGTATTTCTGTATTTGAATGTGCAATCAGGACTTCTTCTTGACGAACAATTGCACCAATCGTGGCACCAGGTGGCAGTTTGATTGATTGAATCGTGCGACCAACTACTTTTGACGATTTCTCATCACCTTTTGCAATAATTTCTATCGCTTCTGCAGCACCGCCACGTAAACTATATACATTATCGATACTACCACGACGTACATGTGTTAAAAGGGCTGAAATAGTAGCGTGCTGTGGTGATACGGCAATATCTATGTCACTGCCATGAACTAAATCAATATAAGCACTTCGTTGAATAAGCACCATAGCTTTGCGTACGCCTAAACGTTTTGCTAATAACGATGACATTATATTTGCTTCGTCATCATTGGTGACTGCTATAAATACATCGAATTGATCTATATGTTCTTCCATTAACAATTCTTGATCAGAAGAGTCACCGGTAAAGACTAAGGTATCATTAAGCTCTGAAGCAAGGTGTTCAGCGCGTTTAGGTGAGCGTTCAATTAATTTAACTTGATGATTCTTTTCTAAAATCTTAGCTAAACCTGCACCGATGTTACCACCACCAGCGATCATTATTCTTTTGTAAGGGGCTTCTAGTTTTTGTAATTCGTTCATTACCGCACGAATATGTATCGAAGCGGCAATAAAGAATACTTCATCGTCTGCTTCAATAACTGTGGTACCCAATGGGCGAATAGGTTTGCCGTTTCGATAAACCGCAGCAACGCGTGTATCAACATTAGGTATATGTTCACGTAATGTTGAAAGTGCATGTCCTACTAATAAACCGCCATAGTAAGCTTTAACGGCTACTAAACTGACTTTACCTTGAGCGAATTCTAAAACCTGTAAAGCACCTGGGTAATCGATTAAACGGGCAATATCCCGAGTAACGAGTTGTTCAGGTGCAATAATGTGATCAACAGGGATGTTCTTTGGTTGAAATAATTCTTTTTGATAGCGCAATATATTTGCTGAACGAATACGGGCTATTTTATTTGCGGTGTTAAATAATGAATAACAAATTTGGCAAGCGATCATATTAGTGGCATCGTCGCTACTTACTGCGATCACTAATTCTGCATCTTCAGCACCCGCTTGCATTAATACATCGGGGTGAGAGCCGTTACCAATAACAACCTGTAAGTCCATTTTTTCTTGTAATTCATGTAAGGTTTCAGCGTTTGTATCAATTAACGTGATATCGTTGCGTTCACCAACAAGGTTTTCAGCGAGCGTTCCGCCTACTTGCCCTGCGCCAATAATAATTATTTTCATAAATTTTTTACTTCAATTTAAGCTGGTTGTTTTTCTAACTTAGCGTAGTAAAAGCCATCCATTGATTGCTCGTTGGGTAATATTTGCCAACCAATATTCTTGTCATTTTCGCAGATAGGCACTAACTTAGCATTGTTATTCTCTGAGATAAACTGTTGGATCTGCTGGCTATTTTCTTCGGGTAAAATACTGCATGTTGCATAAAGTAAAGTACCACCGGGTTTGAGCAAAGACCAAATGCTTTTCAATATTTGTTGCTGTAAAATCACTAGTTTTTCAATATCATCAGCTTTTCTTAACCACTTAATGTCGGGATGTCGACGTATAACACCGGTACCAGAGCAAGGGGCGTCGAGTAAAATACGATCAAATAACTTCCCGTCCCACCAGTCTTGCGAAGCAGCATCTGCGGTTATTACTTTGGCTGATAAATTAAGGCGAGTCAGGTTTTCTTGCACTCTTAATAAACGGCTTTCTTCTATGTCGATAGCTGTCATGTTAGCTAATTCAGGCGTTAACTCTAGAATATGACAGGTTTTTCCACCTGGGGCTGCACAACAATCAAGTACATTATCTCCAGCTTGGCAGTTTAGTAGGGTTGCGGCTTGTTGCGCCGCACCGTCTTGTACTGAAACCCAACCATCAACAAAACCGGGCAGTTTATTAACATCAAGTGCAGTAGTGAGTTTAATAGCGGAAGACTTTGTATCAACTAGTTCAATTTCAATCTCCGCTTGCTCTAACAGCTGTAGATATTGCTCAATATTATGATGTTGCTGATTCACACGTATCCACATAGGTGGACGTTCTAAATTAGCGGTTAATATACTTTCCCACTGATCTGGATAAGCACTTTGAAGTTTCTTAATAAACCAGCTTGGATGTGAATATTTTATCGGATCAGGCAAATTCGCTGTGCTTTCTTCAGAGCTTTCTTTCGCTAAATTTCGCTGAATATTACGTAAAACGCCATTAATCAAACCTCTTAAAAAATCACATTTTAAGGGTTTAGTGGCTGCAACGGTTTCACTTACCGCAGCATGATCAGGAATACGAGTATATTTTACTTGGTAAATGCCCACTAAAATTAAAAAGTGGCCAACGCGCTGTTTACCTTTTAGCGGTTTATCCATCAACTGACGTAAGTCATATTCAAGTGCAGGTAAATAACGTAATACGCCATAACAAAGTTCTTGTAAAAGACCTTTATCTTTTCCTTCAACCTTGGCTTGAGCTTTTGGTAATTCGTCGCCAAGACTTCGGCCTTTGTCTATTACAGCAAAACAACACTTTGCCGCGAGGGCGCGAATATTAGCAGCCATTATTCTTCATCCAAATTGTTAGGTATAAAACCGTTAATGTTATTATTTTCGGCAAACCATTGTGCTTTGCCATTTAAGATATCTCGTACGGGTAATGTTTTTTTACCCGGGAGTTGTAATGTCTCTAGACAAATAGAACCAGAAGCCGTTGCTATGGTAATGCCATCTTTATTCGCAGATATTATAGTTCCTGGTACTTTATTGTGTTCATCATTGCTAAAGCTTGCTTGCCAAACACGAATGCGGTGTGCATTTTGTTTTTCATCGGTAAAAGTAAATTGAGCTACTGGCCATGGAATATAGGCGCGAATTTTTCGATGAAGTGCTTCGGCAGATAATTGCCAGTTTAGTTCGGCTTCATTTTTATCAAGTTTAGCGGCATAGGTAGACAAACTATCGTCTTGAGCTTCTACACTGTGTTTACTTTCAGCCATTAAGTCGAGTGTTTCAAGCAAAGCGGTGGGGCCAAGCTCGGCTAACTTTTCATATAAAGTTGCACTGGTATCTTGTTGAGTAATCTCGCAGGTTGCTTTGGCTATCATATCGCCAGTATCAAGACCTTTGTCCATTTGCATGATAGTAACGCCGGTTTCTGTATCGCCAGCTTCAAGAGAGCGTTGAATCGGTGCTGCTCCGCGCCATTTGGGTAATATAGAGCCGTGCACATTTACGCAGCCGAGACGAGGTGCTTCTAAAATAACAACGGGTAGTAATAAACCATAAGCTACAACAACCATGATGTCTGCATTATAGCTGGCAAGCTTAGCTTGATCAGTGGCTTCTTTAAAATTAATCGGCTGCTCTACGATAATATCGTGAGCTAGTGCTAATTCTTTGGTTGCGCAAGCAGTGAGTTTTTTACCACGCCCTGCACGTTTATCTGGCGGACAATAAACAGCAACCACTTGATGGTGAGAATTTATCAGTGCTGCTAAATGTTGAGCAGCAAAATCTGGCGTGCCAGCAAAAATAATTTTAAGAGCTTGTGACAAGTTTTTATCCTGAATTTTATCAATGAAAAATAATGAGACCCACGAGTATCATTAACTATTTTCTAAACGGGCTTCTTTTTCTAACTTAGTTTTAATGCGTTGGCGCTTCAACGGTGATAAATAATCAACGAATAACTTTCCATCTAAGTGATCCAGTTCATGCTGAATACAAATGGCTAAAAGCTCAGTAGCGTTTAAGGTGAATTCTTTACCGTCACGATCAAGCGCTTTAACGGTAACTTCAGTAAAACGGTCAACTTTTGCATAACAGCCAGGTACTGATAAACAGCCTTCTTCATTAATTTCAGTATCTTTGCTATGGCTAATAATCTCTGGGTTGATCAATACATACGATTGGTCTTTATCTTCAGAAACATTAATCACCACAATGCGCTGATGAATATTTACTTGTGTTGCCGCTAAACCGACACCATTTTCGTCGTACATGGTTTCAAGCATGTCGTCGATAATCTGTTTTACGTCATTGTTAACTTCAACAACGGTTGCCGCTTTAGTGCGTAGTCTTTCGTCAGGAAATCGTAATACGTTTAATATAGTCATAAATCTTCAAAAAATTCGCGAAATATCGCATTGAGTGTTATGTTTCAATTTTAGCCATTAAATAAAATTAATAATAGTTGTTTAGGTTAAAAGCTTCATATATCTGCTCAATAGGCGAACTAACATGCTAAAACCTAGTTTATTTTTAATACTCAGCTTATCTTTATCGATGTTTGTTATGGCTGATGAACTAACCTTAAATGAAAGTGCCCCTAAATCTTATATCGTGAAAAAAGGCGATACCTTATGGGATATCTCAGGGATTTTCCTCAAGCAACCTTGGTTATGGCCAAAATTGTGGCGTTTAAACCCTGACATTAACAACCCACATTTAATTTACCCTGGCGATGTATTACGTTTGGTCTTTGATGAAAAGGGGCAGCCAATGTTAGTGCGTGGTAAACCTGAACTCAAATGGTCACCACGAGCCCGTATGCAATTAAAAGATCAATCCGCTATTTCAACACTTCCTTTGCAAGTTATTGCTCCCTATATTAAATATGACAGTATTCTTACGGAAGAAGAAATAAGTAAATTCCCTTATATTCTAGGTAATGATGAAGGCTATAATGCGAGTATTGATGGCTTTAATGTATACGTGAAAGGAAAATTATCGCTCGGTAAAGCTTATGGTATTTATCAAAAAGAAGAGGCGGTATATGACCCCGAAACTGAAGAAGTTTTAGGTTATAACATTCGAGTGGTGGGCACGGGGAAAGCATTACGTGCCGGTAATATGGATAATAACGGACCCGCGACTTTATATATTGATGGTATTAAACGAGAAATTCACGCAGGTGACTTCGTCATGCCAGTCAATGAAAATCAACAATACCCTTCAATTTTCACCTTAAAACCTGCAGAAAAATCACTACAAGGTCTTATATTAAATACGGCGAGTGGCGTACGTGAATTTGGAAAGCTGGAAGTTGTCATGATTAATAGAGGGGCTAAACATGCTGTCGAGGTTGGAGATGTTGTTGCGGTAAAGCGTACTAGCCCTAGCATAGTAGAAACCAGTAAAGGTCCTGTCTATAGCCAAGATGCATCTCGTTGGAAAAGAATGTCCAATGCCGAAGATTCAGACTATAAAATGCCAGCAGAAACCTTGGGTGAAATGATGGTGTTTAAAGTCTATCAGAAAGTGAGTTTGGCGTTAGTCTTACGCTCAACTAAACCGTTAAGGTTACAAGATATGGTTACTTCGCCAGCGGTAAACTAAACCACTTTGACATTACGCCTGCTCTTAAGGAGAAGACAGTGCCGTTTTCAAGCAATACACCGCATATTAATGATAAAAAAAGTGCTAACCATTACTGGTTAGCACTTAAACTTGTTCCTCGTTTAGCCTGTCAAAGAAAGCTTGCCCTTGTTGAATTATTTGGTATTGAGCAACTTTTTCATCACACTCAAGAGTTATCTTCATTAAACTTAACCAGTAAGCAAGTTGCTGCGATTCGTTCACCAGATTGGCAAAGAATAGATAATATTATTATTAGCGCTGAACAATGTCACAGTAAAATCATCTCTTTTAACGATAAGCACTATCCGTTGTTATTGAAACAAATCTATGACCCACCACTTATTCTTTTTGTACAGGGCAATAGTGAACTCTTAAATAACGCCCAACTTGCTATGGTGGGTAGCCGCAATGCAAGTATTAATGGTAGGGAAAATGCGTTTGAATTTGCAAAACAATTAGCAGAAATAGGCTGGGTGATCACCAGTGGATTAGCATTAGGCATAGATGGTTCTGCTCATAAAGGCGTGTTAGCAATAAGTGGAAAAACTATTGCTGTGGTCGCTACAGGGCTAGATCAAGTTTATCCTGCTCGACACAGAGAACTAGCAAAAGACATATTAGATAATAACGGTGCTATCGTTAGCGAGTTTCTCCCTTCCACACCACCTAAACCAGGGTACTTCCCTAAGCGTAACCGTATTATTAGTGGGTTAAGCGTTGGTGTTTTAGTTGTTGAAGCAAGGATTAAAAGCGGATCGTTAGTAACAGCACGTTGTGCGATTGAACAAAATCGTGAAATATTTGCTATACCGAGCACAATTAATAACCCACAAGCAAAAGGTTGTCATTGGTTAATTAAGCAGGGAGCTAAACTTGTTGAAGATATTGCCGATATAGTAGATGAAGTAGAACAGTTGCCGATAAGTGGTCTAAACTTAAGTATAAACAAAGAGAAAGAACCAAGCTTAGAAAAAAGTCAAAAACAAAACTTGTTTAACGATTCATTGTTAGCTAGTGTGGGTTATGAAATCACACCCGTAGATATTGTGGTTTCTCGAAGTAAACTACCCATAAATGTTGTACTAACTCAATTAACAATGTTAGAACTCAAAGGTCTGGTTGCTACGGTTCCAGGAGGTTACCTAAGAGTAAAATAGGGGCTAATTATGTTTGATATCCTAATGTATCTTTTTGAAAATTATATTCATAGTGAAGCTGAAATAATGGTGGATCAGGAGTCAATAACTGACGAACTTACCCGTGCGGGATTTCATCAGGACGAAATATATAAAGCGCTTAATTGGTTAGAAAAACTAGCCGCTTTGCAAGACAGTAATGCTTATCCATATTCGACACGGGTAAGTCATCACTCTGTACGCGTTTTTACAGATGACGAAATGCAATTTCTTGATGTAGAGTGCAGGGGCTTTTTATTATTTCTAGAGCAAGTTAATGTACTTGATTTCACTACTCGTGAGATGGTAATTGACCGAGTAATGGAACTTGATACTCAGCACTTTTCTCTTGATGACTTAAAGTGGGTTGTATTGATGGTACTATTTAACGTGCCTGGAAAAGAAAGTGCGTACTCACAAATGGAAGATCTTCTTTTTGATGAGCAAGAAGGCCCGCTACATTAATTAAGCGGCTAAATTCGCTAAAATCTTATTAACCGTGTCATAATACGCTCATCAATATTCGAGAGTATTATGGCGATGGCCAATTCAGACGAACCTTTATTCACTCAACATGAACATGCTTTAGAAAAAGAGTATGAAGTGTGCCCTAAATGTGGCAGCGAGATTGTCATCAAAAATAGTAAGTCTGGAAAGTTTTTTGGCTGTGCTTCTTATCCTGCCTGCGATTTTACCCGTCCAATTGTTGAACATGAACGTGTTGAAGATAAAATATTAGTGGGTACACAATGCCCCAAATGCCAGCATGAGTTAGCGGTTAAGCAAGGCCGTTATGGTATGTTCATCGCTTGTTCAAATTACCCTGAATGCCATCATATTGAAGATACCAATGAACAAGAGGATGTCGGTGTTGCTTGTCCACAATGTAAAAAAGATGGTAAACACGGTGAATTAATTGAGCGAACCAATCGTTACGGTAAAACGTTCTACTCTTGTGACCAATATCCTAAATGTAAATATGTAGTGAATTATCCTCCAATTGCTGAAAAATGTCCTGAGTGTCAATGGGCTATCTTAGTTAAGCGAAAGATGGCCAGTGGTAATGTCATAATATGTCCAGAAAAGAAATGCACCTACAAGCGTAAAGAGATATAATGTGCGCAATTATTTAACTAAACTTCCGGAGAGACAAAATGTCATCAACTTTTGTTGCAATATTAATGGGTTCAGATTCTGACCTACCTGTTATGCAAGCTACGATCAGCGTTTTAAAAACATTTGGTATTGAGCACGAAGTACGTGTTCGTTCAGCACATAGAACACCTGATGCTGCTAAAGCTTATGTAAAAGATGCTGAAGAACGTGGCTGTAAAGTATTTATTTGTGCTGCTGGTTTAGCTGCACATTTAGCGGGCGCTGTTGCCGGCATGACAACTCGTCCAGTTATCGGTGTTCCTGTTGATAACGGACCACTACAAGGTCATGACGCATTACTTTCAACTGTTATGATGCCGGGCGGAATACCTGTAGCTACTGTTGCTATTGGTAAAGCAGGCGCTAAAAATGCAGGTTACTTAGCTGCACAAATTTTAGGTGTTGCTGATCAATCGATTGCTGAAAAAGTAAAAGAAGAGCGTGCAGCTAATGCTGTTGCTTTACTTGCAAAAGATGAAGCGATGCAAGCAAAATTAAGCTAAGTCTTAACTTTTGATTTGAAAAGCCAGCTTATTAGCTGGCTTTTTTATGTTTGGACTTAGAGTAATGTATGGTTCTCATAAATAATAATCGACTTATACTCTTCTTCAAACGAGACTATTAATGAAAGAGTAATAGTTAGATGGAACTAAAGACTTATTTTATCTCTTTAATAAACCCCGTATAATCTACCGATAACTTCCTTATTTCTCATTTGTGCACATATGATGACTTCTGCCGAAGAAGCTTTTTACCAAGGCGGCATTATTGCTTACCCAACCGAAGCTGTATTTGGTTTAGGTTGTGATCCTGATAACTCACAAGCCATTGAAAAACTACTTAGAATCAAAAATCGTTCTCCTGATAAAGGTTTGATTCTACTCGCAGCCAATTACTCCCAATTACTGGCTTATATTGATGACAGAAAAATACCACAAGACAAACGCTTAAGTATGTTATCACGTTGGCCAGACGGCATTACTCAACTCGTCCCTAAAAATAATAAATTAAGCCAGTTACTTACTGGGACATTTTCGACCATAGCGGTTCGGCTGACTAGCCAGCCTGATGTGGTAGCGCTCTGTAATAAAGTCAATAAACCTATTGTTTCTACTAGCGCTAATCTATCAGGCCAACAACCGGCAAAGACTTGGCAAGAAGTAGAAGCAATATTATTTGAAGAAATTGATTTCATCATCAAAGGCAATACATTAGGTTATACTCAACCATCAAAAATAATTGATGCACTGACCGGAGAGACCATTCGCGCATGAGCAAAGTAAATATAGAAACAGTCATAAATTTTTTAAAATCGCTACAAGACAATATCTGTTCAGCATTAGAAACCGCTGATGGTAGTGGTCAATTTATTGAAGATAACTGGGTACGTGCAGAAGGTGGTGGTGGTCGTACACGAGTAATGACCCAGGGCACTGTTATTGAGCAAGGTGGTGTTAACTTTTCTGAAGTTTCAGGTGATAAATTACCGCCATCAGCAAGTGCTCATCGACCTGAATTAGCAGGAAGAACCTGGCGCGCTTGTGGTGTTTCTTTAGTTATTCATCCAAACAACCCTCATATTCCTACTTCGCATGCCAACGTACGCTTTTTCATTGCAGAGAAAGAGGGTGAAACACCGGTTTGGTGGTTTGGTGGTGGTTTTGATTTAACCCCTTTTTATCCAGTGAAAGAAGATGTAGTTCATTGGCACCAAACAGCTAAAACACTTTGTCAGCCGTTCGGTGAAAATGTTTATGACGAACATAAAAAATGGTGCGACGAATACTTCTACTTAAAACATCGCGATGAAACGCGTGGTGTCGGTGGTTTATTTTTTGATGATTTGAATGAATGGGATTTTGATACTTGCTTGAATTATATCAAAGCGGTAGGGCAAGGTTTTATCGATGCATATGTGCCTATTATGCAAAAAAGAAAGCACACTGAATTTTCTGAACAGCAACGTCAATTTCAACTCTATCGTCGTGGTCGTTATGTTGAATTTAACTTGGTCTTTGACCGCGGAACTTTATTCGGTCTGCAATCAGGTGGACGTACTGAGTCGATTTTAATGTCGATGCCGCCACTTGCGCGTTGGGAATATAACTATCAACCAGACCCAACAAGTAAAGAAGCTGAACTGGCGTCATATTTGATTCCACAAAACTGGCTAGAGGAGTAATTGCGATGACAGATAATAAGCCTGTCGGTTTTTTTTCACGTTTAGCTCCTGCAACAAAGCATAGTTGGGCTGGTTTCAAAGCGGCTTACAAGCATGAAATGGCCTTTCGCCAAGAAGTACTGTTATTCTTGATTAGCACACCCTTGGCTATGTGGTTGGCGAATGGTTTTGTCGAATTTGTTTTATTGATGTCTGGCATTGTTATTATTTTTATTGCCGAGTTACTTAATTCTGCAATAGAAGCCGTGGTTGACCGTATAGGTCTTGAACGTCATGAGCTGAGTGGCCGTGCTAAAGATCTTGGCTCAGCTGCCGTATTTGTTGCCTTATGTTATTTTATTTTAGTCTGGGCTTATAAAATCTATACTTTAGTTTAATACCAATAAAAACAGTAAAAATCGAGAGTGTAAAACTCTCGCTTCTTTATTTATACTACTTTTGATAAAACCGTGACATTTCTAACAGCGCTTCTTGCACATAATTAATGTTAATTTGAGCTTGCTCATCTTCGAGGTAGTTATCATCAAAAATGGTGAAATTTCCTACCCTATCCAACTCATATAAATTATTTTCTACTTTAATCGCGTAGTATCCCGTTCGGCCTAAAAATAGCCAAGGCAAGGCTTTTTTCTGTTCAAATAAAGATATTCCACTACTGTAATCGCTTGGTATATTTGTCACACCTAATGCTTCAGACATCAAAGTAGGCACTATGCTCAAATGATTCGTTTGATAATCAATAAGAGCCGGCGCCTTGTTAGGCCAGTGAATTATTAGTGGTACAGCGGTCTGGTATTTTGAGTAATTACTATTGTGTCCCCAATACCCTAAATTACTATCGTTAAATTCTTTACCATGATCACCGGTAATTATAACTACGGTATTATCTAGCTTTCCTTCTAGTGATTTCAAAACTTCACCTACTTTACTGTCAATATAGTGTAATGAATTTTTATAAAGGTTTAGAAAAGGGCCAACTTCATAATCATCATTTAAGGCAAGAAAATTGACATTTTTTAGACTAGGAGTGAAAGGTTTTTGATAATCGTCAGGTACTGAAAAACCATGAGCTGCGTCGAAGAACAGGAAGCTAAAGGAGGGGGCTTCTGTATTGTTTGTCTTAGACCATAGTAAGTAATCTTTTGTTAAATTTTCATCTCGTTGCCAAGGTTTTTCACCCGTGGAATGCGTTCTTAATTTTGGTACGTCAGCAAAAAGTGTCTGGTCAAATTCAGGCATAGTTAATTTAGCACTAGCAAAAATCTTGGTTTGATAACCTTGCTTTATCAACGTCTGCATTAAAACAGGGCTTTTTTGTTCTTTTAACATGTTATCCCAATAAGTACCTGGAATACCGTACATTAATGAGAACATGCCATGGCGAGTGTTATTACTACCACTATAGTGTTGTAAGTAGTGTAATGACTTGTCTTTAAAAGCAAACATGTTCGGTGTTATTGCTTTACTCATCATGTCTGTTCGCCATGAATCAATAACAATCATTACAATATTAAGTTTCTGTTCTTTTGACTTCGATTGAATTTCAGCTAATGGATAATTAAGATGTCCTTTACTCTTCCTATGCTTAAGTAAAGATTGTGTTTTATGTGCTTCAATATCAAGGAAGCCGTATTTAGCCATGAGCGATTTTGCTGTAGCGGGGTAAGCCAGTGGTAATAGTTTACTTTGCTTAGTAATATCTCTATTAAATGTAGCATCTCCCCAAATATGAATAATATGGCTAAATAAAACACATAGTGGAATTAAATAAATAAGTGTTTTATTTGTTTTTTTAGAATGCACTATATATCGAGTTACTCCCTTAACAACGGTGACCTGCGCAAGAATAACCGCAATAACTAAACCAGTAATCATAAACCACATAGAAAGTGGGAATGAAATGATCTCACTACCACCTTCAATAAATAATTCCATCACCATAGCGTTGATATGAAATCGGTATTGTTGATAAATAAAAGTATCAGCGAGTAAGGCTGTTAAGCCTATAGAGCTTAAAATTAGTGCACTAGTAATGATGATTTTCTTATTATTGGAGAGCCTTGCAAGTACGAAAAGGGGGAGAACTAAAATGAAAGATAATAAACCTAATTGACCAATGGCCTGTACTAAGCCAAAAACGTAGCCGATAGCACTATTTGGTAGGCTTTGATAAAACCGCAACGAAATTAATAGAGCAACAAAAACATTACACAAAGTATAAATTGTTAGCCATCTTACTATATTTTCTTTTTTTGTCGTATTTGTAGTGAGCAAATTACTTATCTTCTTTTTCTTTATGTCGGCATAGCTTAGCACAGCTATTTTGATGAACTTGTTTTCAAATGTTTAAATTATGTAAATAAGGCGTGAGACAAGGTTATTTCCTTGCGCTAGGTCAAACCTTTATTTATTCAGCTGTATACAATCAGCCTCATTAAATATCCACAAAATAAATAGGGATTACTCCATGAAAAAAAATTTACTCACATTAGCTGTTCTCTCATTTCTGTCTGTCACTGCTGTCGCTTCAGATTATAAAGCCGGCGACATTGTTGTTCGTGGCGGTGCTACTATGGTTAGCCCTGACAATGGTAAATCAGCAATCTACTTAGGTGGCGAAGACTCTACAATGTCGCTAACAGTTGATGATAATACCCAAATAGGTTTAAATTTTGTCTACTTTTATGATAACAACTGGGCAATAGAGTTATTAGCTGCGACACCTTTTACCCATAAGGTTACTATTCAAGATCCAAATAGCGTACTAGGTGTTGATGGTGCCAAGTTGGCAGAAGTTAGTCAATTACCACCAACTATTAGCGCTTTATATTATTTTGATACCTCCTCAAAGTTCAAGCCCTATGTTGGCGCAGGTATTAACTATACAATATTCTTTGATGAAGAATTTGAGTCGACACCAGAGTCTTTAGGATTAACAGATTTAGAGTTAGATGGGTCTTTTGGACTGTCGTTCCAAGTAGGTGCTGATTATCAGATCAATGACAAATGGCATGTTAATGCTTCTGCTCGTTACATCAGTATTGAAAGTGAAGCTACATTTGATGTTGCAGGTGATAATATTGGCAAAGCAAATGTCGATGTAGATCCTATGGTTTATTCAATCATGTTAGGTTATAAATTTTAAGATTCACTAAGTAAACGATAATAAAACAAAACCTCATAAGGCAGTTACTTTTTATATAAAGCTAACTGCTTTTTTTATATTTATTATTAAGAGATTACGATAGGCTTAATACTCAATTAACTAAGTAGTGTTTTTTATGGACCAGTATCGTGTTTATGGTAATCCCATCAAACAATCCCGCTCACCTATTATTCATCAAACGTTTGCACAACAAACTCAACAACAACTTAATTATAAAAGTGAATATGTTGAACTAGATCAGTTTGAACAAACGGTCAAAGAGTTTGTAACAAATGGCGGTAAAGGTGCGAATATCACCGTACCTTTTAAAGAACAAGCACTAACGATATGTGACCAACTTACCGAGCGCGCTAAACTTGCTGGTGCAGTGAATACCTTAAGTTTTATTGATGGAAAAATATTGGGTGATAACACCGATGGGCAAGGGTTAGTACAAGACCTTCTAAATAATAATGTACAACTAAAAAATAGCCGTATCTTATTGTTAGGTGCTGGCGGCGCAGCTAAGGGGGTTGTTTTACCTTTATTGGCTCAACAACCAGAGACAATCGTTATTGCTAATAGAACAATAGCTAAGGCAGAAAGTTTAATTAATAATTTTAATAATAATAAATTATCAGCTTTGGGCTTTTTGGAACTAGGCAATGAAAAGTTTGATCTCATTATCAACGCAACTTCTGCAAGCTTATCTGGAAATGTGCCACCCATAGCTAAGGAGCTTTTAGCAAATACCGACTGTTACGATATGGTTTATGGAAAAGAACTAACACCTTTTTTGTCTTGGGCTAAAGAAAATGGGGCAAAGAAAGTCATTGATGGTTTGGGTATGCTAGTTGGGCAAGCAGCAGAAAGCTTTCGTATCTGGCGTGGTGTACAACCTGAAGTTGCTACAGTTCTACAAAAGCTTCGTTAAAGGATATTATATGAATCAACAAATATTATTTAATGATGACATCGCTTTTGATGATAAGAGCAATGCGTGGGTGTTTACAGGGCTATTATCAGGAGAAAGGGTAACTATTAGTATCAGATCTGCAAATCACTTACCGCTTAGTGATTCGTTGAAATTTGATTTTGAATGCCAAGTAGAAGAATGGCTCGAAGATAACGAGCCACTAGAGAACGGAGAAATAGCTTTATTCCATAAATAAAGCGTTAACATTTACATCTGAGCAAGATATTCGTTTTTAAGTTCAACATAGTTAATGGCTGACTTACTTAGAAAGTCTTGCTCACTTTGTTTTAGTAACCTTACTTGTTTTACTGGGTTACCCACATATAAGTAACCGCTTGTTAATGTTTTATGAGGAGGAACTAACGCACCAGCACCAATAAATACATCATCTTCAATAATGGCACCATCCATAATAATTGCTCCCATACCCACCAGAATACGACTTCCTAAAGTACAGCCATGCAGCATACATTTATGGCCAACGGTAACATCTTCACCAATAACTAAAGGATTACCTTTCGGATTAGATATGCTCTTACGGGTAACATGTAAAACTGTACCATCTTGAATATTTGTTCTATCTCCAATACATATTGTATTAACATCACCTCTTGCGGCTACTAAAGGCCAAATACTGACATCATTTCCTAAGGTAATATCGCCTATAAGAACAGAAGATTGATCTACATAGACATTATTGCTTAATGTAGGGATGATTTGGTTATACATACGAAGGTTAGTTTTATTCATAATAGCGACTAGATAGTGAACTTGTGCTTTATAGTAGCAAATAAGATAGAAAGGGTGAAAAAATATCGAAAACAGTAAAGTTAATATAAGTTGAGTCAGATAAGTAAAACGAACAGTCATTTAATAAACTGATGAAAAATCCGCTAGCTTGTTCGATTAAACCTCAATAAAAACACGGGTTGTACGATAATTAGACGAACAAAGGTTTATTTCAAATATATGACAGAAAAGGGTTGACGCACAGCGAGAAATGTCTAGAATGCGCTCCAGTTCCAAGGGGTAACCCAAACGGACGTTTTGATAAGTTAACTACTCCTTATAAGAGCTAAATGGTTAACTTAACGTTTTAAAATGAAATTTGAAAAACCTTCAAATTAAGTTAAATAAAACGTTGACATCAAAACAGAGTTGCGTAGAATACGCATCTCGCTTCAGGCAAGGCCTGTAGTAACGAAGCAAAGCGAATGGGATTTTGTTTCGGTTGACTCTTCGAGTTAACGTTCTTTAACAATTAGTTATCATGCAATTTGTGTGGACACTCACATTAATGTTGATTTACATAGTCGGCTTGATTTGTTACTTAGGTAGTGATGAAAGAAGACGTAAAACAGCTTAATAATGAATGTCACACAAATAAAGTATTAAAGAATTCTTTGCCTTTATAGGTTAGGAAGGATTTAGTACGTTTTATGTAGTTACTACTTCTCTTTTAAGAGTTGTTGGTAACACGACAGAATTCATTGAGCAGATGTCTTGGTTTCGGCTAAGCATCACAAACGATTTTTTAATTGAAGAGTTTGATCATGGCTCAGATTGAACGCTGGCGGCAGGCTTAACACATGCAAGTCGAGCGGTAACAGGAAAAGCTTGCTTTTCGCTGACGAGCGGCGG
>Ga0209395_1003821_pt1 | contig 18277 bp, 11 predicted proteins | sample GOMGulsemesocosm_3_FD_184635 | JGI IMG/M metagenome (GOLD analysis project Ga0209395, IMG submission 184635) | Methane-oxidizing microbial communities from mesocosms in the Gulf of Mexico - GOM9D Gulf of Mexico (SPAdes) (version 2) | ecosystem: Environmental > Aquatic > Marine > Cold seeps... | reverse complement strand
TGCTTGGTGACCATAGTGTTGCGGTACCACCTGATCCCATTCCGAACTCAGTAGTGAAACGTAATAACGCCGATGGTAGTGTGGGGTTTCCCCATGTGAGAGTAGGGCATCGCCAAGCGCCAAATTAGAGAGAGCCGATATCAGCAATGATATCGGCTTTTTTGTGTCTAAAATTTAGCGTTAAGAATGAGATATGACTCGAGAAAATAAAAACCAGCTGACAGCTGGTTTTGTTGTATTTGGCTTAAGGTGATTTATCCCAATGACTAGGGTGATAGGAATAGTTGATCTCATCGCCTATTTGGATATGTTTTTCTATTTCTGTCGCAAAAACCAACATGTCGTTTTTTCTACATTGCATAGTTAGTTCGTATGCTCCACAATTCCAATAGGTTATCAGTCTGGAGTTACCGTGTTTAATCTTTATCACTCGAATCAGTTAGATATTTTAAAAGAGCTAATGGCTCACTTTATTGCTAAAGATCCACTTGCCGACCCTTTTGTCGAAGAGCAAGTTTTGGTACAAAGTCCAGGTATGGCGCAATGGGTGAAAATGGAGTTGGCGAAGTCGATGGGCATATCGGCTAATATTACCTTTCCATTGCCTGCTTCTTTTATTTGGAAGATGTTCCAAAAGGTATTACCTGACATTCCTGATAAAAGTGCATTTAATAAAGAGGCAATGTCTTGGAAGTTAATGCTAATCCTCCCTGAGTTATTAGTGTTACCTGAATTCGAATCATTAAAGCATTATTTAGCGGATGATCAAGACGATTATCGCTTATTTCAACTCTGCCAGAAAATATCGGACACGTTTGACCAATATTTAGTATACCGACCTGAGTGGATCGCGGCTTGGGAAGGTGGTGATAATATTCATGCTGATACCCATCCTTGGCAGCCATTGTTATGGCGTGAATTAGTTGCTAAAACCGAAGCATTGGGTCAATCTCATTATCATCGCGCCAACTTATATGATCAATTTATTGCCCGTCTGAATAGTTCGACGTTTGATGCCAAGCCGCTACCTGAACGTATATTTGTATTCGGGGTATCTGCATTACCACCGCGTTATTTAGATGCATTACAAGCACTTGGTATGCATACCGAAATACACTTTATGTTATCGAACCCTTGTCGCTTGTACTGGGGTGATCTGATAGACCCTAAGTGGCTTTTAAAGCAACGTACAATGGTTAATCATAACAATATAACTCTTGGCATGAGTGATAAGGTGAGTGCTAATGATGAACAAACCGTTCGGGCTCTCTTTGATGAAGATGATGCATTTAAAGTTGGAAATCCACTACTCGCGTCTATGGGTAAACTAGGTCGTGATAATTTAGCGTTATTAACGGGTTTTGGTTGTCAGGAGTTAGATGTTTTTGTTGAACCGAGCGATGAGGGATTACTGGCAAGTATTCAGCGCGATATATTAGATTTGGCTGATCGTAGCATGGAAGAGTTTAATGTTTCGCAACAGGATGCGAATGCGCGAGATAGTCGTTATAAACTATCTATAAATCCTGCTGACACTTCACTTGAACTGCACAGCTGTCATAGCCCAATGCGTGAAATAGAAATATTACATAATAATTTACTTACTATGTTTTCGGAAAATCCAGACCTGAATCCCCGAGATGTGGTTATTATGATGCCTGATGTAAATGGTTACAGTCCTTATATTCAAGCGGTGTTTGGTGCGATGGACCGTTATGATGAACGGTATATTCCGTTTTCTATCTCAGATAGTGGCGCGCAGTATGATAATCCTATTTTACTCAGTTTTTTACAATTACTGGCTCTACCTTTATCGCGTTGTAACGTATCTGAATTATTGTCATTATTAGAAGTGCCTGCGGTACTGGCTCGTTTTGCTATTACGCCTGATGAATTCAACCGTTTACGTCAATGGATTGATGAGTCAGGCATTCGTTGGGGTTTAGATGAAGATGATGCAACTCGTTTTGATTTACCGGGAATGAAACAAAATACTTGGCTATTTGGTTTGCATCGTATGCTGCTAGGTTACGCTTATGGTGGTGACGATATTTATCAAGGTATATTGCCTTATCAAGAAGTGCAAGGAATTGAAGCTGAGTTACTAGGTAAGTTAGCACAGTTCATTGAAGCATTATTAGATAGTCTTGCGTCATTACAAAATCCCAAATTGATAGCTGACTGGATCAAGTTAAGTAATACGCTAATAGAGAGTTTTTATAAAATTAATTTGGATGATGAACAATCCATAAAAATTATTCGAGATGCTTTTTCGCATTTAGATGAGCAATTAAAAAGCGCGAGCTATGACAAGTTAATTACACCATTAGTATTACGTGATTATTTAAATAATGCGCTTTCACAAGTTGGGTCTAGTCAAAAGTTCCTTGCGGGTCAAGTTAACTTCTGTACCTTGATGCCAATGCGTTCTATCCCATTTAAAGTTATTTGTTTACTCGGTATGAATGATGGTGTTTATCCTCGCTCAATTCCACCAATGGGTTTTGATTTAATGGCTAATGATCATAAACAAGGTGATCGTAGTCGTCGTGATGATGACCGTTATTTATTTTTAGAAGCGCTTATTTCTGCCCAAAGTAAATTATATATTAGCTATATTGGCAGTAGTATTCGTGATAAGAGTGAGCGCCTACCGTCTGTGCTGATCACTGAGTTATTACAGTATTGCCAGCAAAGTTTTTGTGTTACAGGTGATGAATGTCTATCTCCTGATGAGTCAGCGGAAAAATTACTGACACATTTAATTCAACATCATGCTTTACAGCCGTTCGATGCACGTTATTTTAATCCGGAAGCACCTTGTTCTTTTGCTAAAGAATGGTTACCTGCGTTAGCCCCTGTTGTGGAGTTAAGACAATTTCTCACTGAGCCTTTACCTGCGCTAATATTCAATGATGATATGCAAGAGGTTGAGCTCGCTGAGATATTACGTTTTTATCGCCATCCGACTAAGTACTTCTTTAACCGACGTTTAAAAGTTTATTTTAATCAGGCTAGTCTTGATGTACTTGATGACGAACCATTTGATGTTGATAACCTAGAAAAATATCACCTTAAAGCGCAATTGTTGGAAACGGAATTGATGGGGGGCGATATTAGTTTGGTGACTGAACGCTTGGTCGCATCAGGTAGCCTTCCTCTTGGACGTTTTGGAAAAATTTCCCTGGATAAAGAAATCAGTACTGTTAGTCAGCTTGCTCAGGTATTAATGCCGTTATTGACCAACAGTAATGATGACATCGAAGTCGATATTCCTTTGATTTCAGGGCGCTTAGTTGGTTGGTTAAAGCAAATATATAACGGTGGTTTAGTAAGGCATAAACCAAGTGGCTTTAACGGTAAGGATTATCTACAGGCTTGGTTAGAGCATTTATGTTTCTGTATTAGTGCTAAAAATCCCACAGCGACAACGCTTGTTCACTTAACTTCGGGTAAGCCTGTTGTACAACGGCTTAGAGTCATAGATCAATCTCGGGCGAGAGAGTTGTTGTTTCAATTACTTGAGGTTTATAGCGATGGTAGCTGTCAGCCTTTAGCGTTATTCCCTAAAACAGGTTGGGGTTGGGCAAAAACCAAATGTACGACCGCAGAGCCAGATGATTATAAATTAAGATCGGAAGCATTATTGAATTTTGAAGGTGGTTATAACCGCATGGGCGAAAATGCGGATGACTATTTACAACGTAGTTTTCCACGTTTAAATGATGAGGTATATAAATTAATGTCAACATTCTCTGAGTCGGTGTTATTTCCTATATTTGAATACCTAGAGGATGTCGAATAATGGCTGACGTAAATATTCTTAATGCGATGACGTTCCCCCTCTATGGTGAACGCCTGATTGAAGCATCTGCCGGTACTGGTAAAACCTTTACTATTGCCAGTTTATATTTGCGCTTGTTATTAGGGCATGGTGGTGAGAATGCTTATCAAAAAGAAGATAAAGTTGAAGTATTAAATGTCGACCAAATATTGGTCGTAACATTTACTGAAGCTGCCACGGCAGAATTACGCGATCGTATTCGGGCACGTATTCATCAAGCTCGTATTGCCTTTAGTATTGGTTATAGTGATGATCCGGTGATTAGTTTATTACTGGCTGATACCCAAGGTCAGGATTATGCGCGTTGTGCCAAATCATTATTGGCCGCAGAGAGACAGATGGATGAAGCGGCTATTTATACCATTCATGGATTTTGTCAGCGCATGCTGAAGCAAAATGCATTCGAGTCCGGCGCCTTATTTGAAAGTGAATTTATTACTGACGAATCACAGCTAAAGTTTAATGCAATTGCTGATTTTTGGCGTAGTCATTTCTATCGTTATAAAGACGGTATGATTGATATGGTACATAGCTTTTGGTCATCACCACAGGCACTGCTGCGGGATATTTCTGGGTACTTATCCAATACTGATATCGAATTTATTGCCAAAATTGGCAGCGATGATATTGAACAGGATTATGATAAATTAATTTCATCAATTCAAAAGGTTAAAGACGCATGGTTAGAAAATTACAATGATCTTTGTGAATTAATTCAAGCGGGTAACTTGAATGGTAATAGTTATCGGGTTGCCAGCGTTGCAAAGTGGCTAAATGAAATGCTCAGTTGGTCACAATCAGAAACCAAGCAAAATGATTTACCTGATAGTATCGTTAAATTTTCCCAGCAAGCCTTAACGGCTAAAACTAAAAAAGGCAAAGTATCACCTGAACACCAAGTGTTTAGTGATATAGATACCTTATTAGAAAAGCCGTTATCGCTTAAAGATTGTTTTATTGTTAAAGCCGTGGAATACGTCCGTGCGCGTGTGATGAAAACCAAAAACCAATCACAGTTATTATCTTTTGATGATTTGCTGTCGGGATTATCTGCAGCATTAACGGGTGAGCAGGCTGTCAGTTTAGCTGAGTGTATTCGTAGTCAATATCCTGTCGCCATGATTGATGAATTCCAAGATACCGATCAGCAGCAATACGATATCTTTAATACTATCTATGGTAAACAAGACGGTGCTGGTTTATTTATGATCGGCGATCCGAAACAAGCAATTTATAGTTTCCGTGGTGCTGATATTTTTACTTACATGCAAGCGCGTGAAAATGTTGATGATCACTATACCTTAGCCAAAAATTGGCGTTCTTCAACAGCTATGGTCAGTGCGGTAAACTGTGTGTTTGAGCATGCCAATAAACCTTTCATTTATGAAGATAGTATTAGTTTTCAATCTGTTGAATCAAAAGGTAAAAGTGAACCTCTGTTATTGAATGGTCTTGAGCCTGCTGCATTACAGCTTTGGTTACACGAAGAGGAAGGTCAGAAAAATATAACGAAAGGTCTGTATCAACAGGTTTATGCCAAAGCGACGGCTAATCAGATTGCGACATTATTAACTGATGCACAGCAAGGTAACGCGATGTTAGCGGGTCGGGCTGTAAAAGCCGGTGATATTGCTATCCTTGTGCGAACGGGAGCGGAAGCTAAATTAGTGCGTGAGCAGCTTGATGCTTTATCTATTCCTAGTGTTTATATGTCGAATCGTGAAAGTGTATTTGCTACCCGTGAAGCGCGCGAGTTGTATCATATTTTTGCTGCGATTTTAAATCCTGAAGACGAAGGCTTATTGCGGGCGGCATTAGCGACCTCTATTTTTGAGAAACCCGCGATTGAATTAGACCAGCTCAGTAATGATGAAAAAGTCTGGGAGCAAACCGTTGCGGAATTTAAGCAATATCAAAATGCTCTGCAGTGGCAAGGTTTTTTACCAGCATTAAGATTATTACTCAATCAGCAAAATATTGCAGCGATCATGCTTTCTGGTCAAGGTGGAGATCGACGTTTAACAGATGTTCTGCATTTGGGGGAATTACTGCAAGAAGCAAGCTTAGAATTAGATGGTGAATATAGTCTGTTCCGCTGGTTTGGTGAAAAAATTGAAAATCCAAATGGTGATGCGCAAGAGCAGTTGGTTCGTTTAGAAAGTGAAGCGGATTTAGTTCAAGTCGTGACAATCCATAAATCTAAAGGACTGGAATATAATTTGGTATTCCTACCGTTTATTTGTGCGACAAGGCAAGCTTCAGCGCCGCTTTATCATGCTGAAGGTCATACTTACGTACATCTTGATTTAGATGATGGAGAAGCGTTAGAAACAGCGAAAGGAAAAGCTGACCAAGAGCGTCTTGCTGAAGATCTACGCCTGTTATATGTGGCATTGACGCGGGGTGTTTATGCTACGTGGTTAGGATTAGGTGCGGTAAAAATGGGTAACTCTCATAACAAAATGCACTTAAATGCGATAGGTTATTTATTACAGCAAGGCGAAGAATGCAAAGACACTGAATTTAAAACCTGTGTCGAAAAGCTTGCCGAACAACAAACTTGTGTTGAGGTTGTACTGCCACCATTAGTGGCTGTCGATGCCTATCAACCCATCGTTGCACCGTCAGTAGTTTATCAAGCGAAGACAATGACAAACCCGATTAGCAAGAACTGGTGGGTAACGAGTTATTCTGCATTGTCTCGCCATAGTCATGGTAATCGCCATTCTAGTTATGACGCATCGTTGGAATTGCCGGGGTTCGATGCGGAAGTAAACACAGAAAAAGAAGATGAACAGGAAATGAGTTGGGATATTTTTAGTTTCCCGCGTGGTGCCGCAGCCGGTACTTTATTGCACACGGTGTTTGAACATATTGATTTTTCCAATGTTGACAAGGACATGCTCACCGAGCAAATATTACACCTGCTCGAGCGTGAAGGTTATGATTTAGCTTGGTTACCAGTACTACTTGAATTGGTGAATCAAGTACTGGATTGTCCATTGCTGGATGGTTTTAGTTTACGTCAGTTAACGCCCACCCAGAAAAAAGTGGAGATGGAATTCTTTATGCCAATTTCATCGCTTAACTGTGATGATTTAAATACATTGATAAAGCAGCATGATGGGCTTTCTCAGCAGGCTGGTGAGCTTGATTTTCAGCAAGTGAGCGGCATGCTAAAAGGGTTTATCGATCTGGTGTTCGTCTATGAAGGTCGTTATTACGTACTGGATTATAAATCGAATCATTTAGGTGACAGCCAAGCTGATTATACGTTTGACGCGATTAATCAAGTGATGATTGAACACAGGTATGAACTGCAGTATCAACTGTATACCTTAGCGTTACATCGTTTCTTACGCTCGCGTATTCCAGATTATAACTATGAGCAACATTTCGGTGGGGTTTATTACTTGTTCTTACGTGGCATGCAAGTCGAAACTGCGGCTCAATACGGCGTATTTTTTACCAAACCATCAGTTGATTTTGTTATGCAGTTAGATGATTTATTTTTAGGGGAACTCGCATAATGAGTGTACTTCAATGTCTCAAAGAATTAGCCAACGAAAATAAAATTCGTCAATTGGATTACCAGTTTGCTCGTTTTATCAGTAATTATGAATCTGACCCCGCTATTATTTTATTAGCCTGCTTAACCAGTTACCAACTGGGTAAAGGGCATGTCTGCATTGATTTAAAAAATATAGACACTAATGCGTTATTTGATTTAAATTTAACCCGTTCACATCTGTTACTGGCTGAAGTCCCGAGTCGTAACAATACTTGGCCGACCTTATTAGCAAATTCAATAGTGGTTGGTGAGGGGGCTCCGCTACAGTTTGTCACGGATGCCAATAAATTATATTTACAGCGCTATTGGGCTTATGAGTTGCAAGTCGCGCAACAATTAAAAGATTTAGCAAAACAAAGTCAGCAACCAGATTTAAGTGCCAGCCTCAATCGTTTGTTCAAACGTGATTATGGTTTCCTATTTCCTATACTCGCCAAAGAACGAGAAGCTGACTTTAGTGCGCAATCATTTGTGGCGAAATATCTCGATGTGGTGAAGAAAGGTCGAATTAGTTGGCAGGATGTTGAGCAGGTACTACTCACAGCTAAAAATGCCCAAGAGTTACATGCATTAGATAGCTTGATACCTGAAGCATACTGCTTAAATTGGCAAAAGTTATCGGTGGCTGTTGCTGCTACTCGTCATTTTTCCGTTATTTCAGGAGGACCCGGTACAGGTAAAACAACCACAGTAACTAAGTTATTAGCCTTATTAATTGAGCAGGGCCTATTAGCGCAACAAGCGTTAACCATTAAACTGGTTGCGCCTACTGGTAAAGCGGCTGCACGTTTGACGGAGTCAATTGCGGGCGCTAAAGGAAAGTTAGATCTGCAAGTTAGTGTGGCGGACTTAATCCCTGAACAAGCGGGTACAATACATCGATTATTAGGTGTGATCCCGAATAGACAAGCATTCCGTCATAACAAAGACAATCCTTTACATCTCGATGTCTTGGTTGTCGATGAAGCATCCATGGTTGATTTACCGTTAATGGCAAAATTGTTAGCTGCATTACCTCCGCATGCGCGATTGATATTACTCGGTGATAAAGATCAGCTAGCCTCAGTAGAAGCAGGCTCAGTACTCGCTGATATCTGTGCGTATGCCGAGTTGGGTTATTCAGGTGGACAAGCGAATTGGTTATCGAAGATCACTGACTATGAGTTGACTCAGTATCAAGCCTCTGATGCGACCGCTATTTATGACAGCTTATGTTTATTACGTAAGAGTTATCGTTTTGATGCTGAATCTGGTATTGGCTGTTTAGCGGGCGCGGTAAATAGGGGGGATCTAAATGAGTTTGATCGTGTTTGGGAAAATCAGCACGATGATATTCACTTGCACCCGTTATCAACCGAAGCTTACGATGCGTTAATCACGATGGCGCAGCAAGGTTACCAAGACTATTTAGCCAAAGTTGTCGTATCACCGAGTGAAGACGAAGCAAAGTCGATATTACGCAGTTTTAATGATTTTCAAATTTTAACGGCAATCAGAGAAGGTGACTTTGGTGTACACGGTTTAAATCAACGTATCGAAAAAGCGTTACAGTCAGCGCGTAAAATCCGTAAAAATCAGTCTGAATGGTATGCGGGTAGACCGATTATGATCATCAATAACGATCATGGCCTCGGTTTATACAATGGTGATATTGGCATCTGTATGCAAGATGAAGATGATCGTATGCGGGTTTATTTTGAAATGGCTGATGGTAATGTGCAATCTTTTCTACCCAGTCGATTACCGCCACACCAAACAGTCTTTGCCATGACGATCCATAAATCACAGGGCTCTGAATTTAGACATACGGTGATGATTTTACCAAATCGTTTTAATCCGGTGCTGACCAGAGAGCTGGTTTATACCGGTATTACCCGTGCAAAAGAGAAATTAGACATATTTACCAATGTTACCGTGATGAAAAAAGCGATTAAATTACGAACGGAACGGGTGAGTGGATTAATGACATTACTCAATAAAGATTGATGAATCGGAGATTTAGACCCTTAATTATCATTTATCCTAAAAAGGCAGTGCTTTGTTATTGATATTGCAAGCATACAGTTAAAAACTTGGTGTTTGATCACATTTATGGCTAACTTGCTGTGTTATCTTCGCCGCGTTTTTTCGTTAACGTATAATGTATTGCTTAAAACCTTATTTGGAGAGTGTTTTGCTTAAGGATAAAAAAAGTCTAGTTAAAAATATTGGATTTCAAGTTGTAGTCGCTATGATAATTGGCGCTGCTGTCGGTGCCTTTATGGGCGAAGATGCTGCCATTTTTGCGCCATTGGGTACTCTATTCATTAATCTGATCAAAATGTTAGTGATCCCACTTGTTGCTGTATCGATTATTGCAGGTGCGGCGAATCTAGGTGATAGTCCTTCTGCCGGTAAAATTGGTGTGGGTACATTTGTATTCTTCATGTTGACGTCTGCGATTGCTGTTGCACTTGCGTTAGTGATGGGTACCGTATTTGAACCAGGTGTTGGTGTTGATTTCTCTCAAAATACAGTTGGTCTCGTTGCTGTCACCGCTGAACAGGGCGCACTGCCGGGTGTATTTGAGACTATTATTGGCATGATCCCAACTAACGTATTTAGTGCGTTAACCAGTGGTAACATTCTACAAATTTTAGTATTTAGTATCTTCTTTGGTATTGCGTTAACGAAAGTTGAACGTAAACGTTCAAAACCAATTATGGATGGCTTAAATACCATTATCGATGCATTCGTGTGGATGATTAACTGCGTGATGATTATTGCACCAATTGGTGTGTTTGGTCTGATGGCGGAATCGGTTGGTACGTTTGGTTTTAGTGCACTAGCTGTGGTAATGAAACTATTTGTTGTTTATATTGCTGCGATTATTATCTATGGCTTTATTTTCTACCCACTTGTTGTGAAATTCTTCTCTGATACGCCTGTATTGAAATTCATGTCTGCGATGAAGAAACCACAAGCGTTAGCATTATCGACAGCGTCATCAATGGCGACATTACCAGTGACACTGGAAGTTTGTGAAAAAGAATTAAACATTGCTAACTCAACTGCATCGTTTGTATTGCCGTTAGGTGCCACGATCAACATGAGTGGTAATGCCATTTATTACGGCCTAGTGGCTGTGTTCTTTGCACAAATGTTTAATGTTGAATTAGGTATGGCTGCTTACGCTGCAATTATCTTCACATCGACATTAGGTGCGATTGGTCAAGCGGGTGTTCCGGGACCATCATTCCTTGTGGTTGCTGTATTGTTAGCGGCGGGTATTCCAATCGAAGGCCTACCACTATTATTCGCGTTAGATCGTATCTTTGATATGGTGCGTACCGCATTGAATATTACGGGTGATGCAGTATGTGCAGTTGTGATGGATAAATATAATCCAGAGCATCAAGTAACTAAATAATAAAAACTTAGATAATAAATATTTAAGTTAATAAGATAAGAAGCCACACCCATCCGGTGTGGCTTTTTTATAGTTGGTAATTATGGCTTAAATTATTATTCGAGATGAGGGTTAACTTTGTTGGAATTGACCTAATACAGCTTGCGCTTGTTGGTTTATATCACCAGTGCCATCTAACCAATGAATTATTGCGCCTTGGCGTTCCATTCTTCTAAACCAAGTGTCTTGACGTTTCGCGTATTTATGAATTGCCACATTGAGTTTATCAAACATGTCATCATAGCTTATTTTACCTTCCACATACTGGCTGACAAAACGATATTCAAGGCCAAAGTATTCAAGCTTCTCATGTGTCACGCCTTGCGCTAGCAAGCCCTCCACTTCTTCTATCATGCCGTTTTCTAAGCGTTCTTTTAAACGTAGAGTAATACGTTGGCGTAATACACTACGCTCCCATTTGATCCCAAAATAAAGTGGCTTAATATCAGGTAGAGGTTTTTTCACCGAAGGCATGGTTTGCGATGTTGTATGCTGGGCAATTTCGATGGCACGGTATAAACGTGGACGCACGGTAATATCGGTTGCTTGATACGCTTCGTTGTCTAACTCAAGTAAAATTTCTTGTACCGCTTCGAGTGCCATATTGGCAAACTGCTCACGCTGGGTAATATTTTTATCAACTTGCACAAATTCATAACCGGCAACAACAGCATCAATGTACAGGCCTGTACCGCCGACAAGTAAGGGTAACTTATCTCGCTGGTTGATGTCGTTAAACGCTTGGAAAAAATCGCGTTGAAATTGGAACGCATTATATTCTTTACCGGGTTCTATAATATCAATCAAATGATAAGGCACTTCGCCATATTCAGCTAAATCTTTGCCTGAACCAATATCTAAGCCTGTATATACCTGCCGAGAATCACCCGAGATCACTTCCCCGTTTAATTGTTTTGCCAGTTCGACACCTAAACGTGTTTTCCCCGATGCTGTCGCGCCGAGTACGACGATAAGATTGTATTCTTGTTGAGACATTAAATTACCTGAATGAAAAATTGCATTGTGTGCAGGCCGAAATGGTAACTCAAGCTTGCTATGTGACCAATAGTCTTTTTAATTTTGTTGTGAAACTTATTTTAATTTAGATGTAACTTAAAGGCTAATTAATGAAATAGTGGGGAAATCTCAGTTATGCAGTCAAAAAGGTGGTATTTTTTCAAGATTATTCAAATTATACGCTAGATGATTAGGGTTTTAGCGTTATAATCGACTTCTTGTATTGTTACTTATGATCGGAAAAGTTGTAATGTCGCTTAATGCTCATCTTGATGAATTAGATAAAAAAATTCTTAATGCACTCATGGTTAACGCACGTGTTCCTTATGCTGAACTGGCGAAAAAATTTAATGTAAGTGCGGGTACTATCCATGTTCGTGTCGAAAAAATGAAGTCAACAGGTGTCATTCTAGGCACAAAAGTTGAAGTGTGCCCGAAAAAACTCGGTTATGACGTTTGTTGTTTTATTGGTATTAATTTAAAGAGCGCAAAAGATTACCCTTCTGCGTTAGCGCAATTAAAAGCGTTAGATGAAGTTGTTGAAGCATATTACACAACGGGTAATTACAATATTTTTGTTAAGTTGATGACGCGTTCGATTGATGAATTACAAAAAGTATTGATTGATAAAATTCAGCAGATTGAAGAAGTACAGTCGACAGAAACATTGATCTCATTGCAAAATCCAATTAGCCGTGGTGTTCACCCATAATCTTCACCGCTAATTATAAATGATAGAAATGCTATAAGTTAACCTCGTCCTGATCAATAATGAGGTTAACGTCAATTTGTTGTATGAAGGAATAACAATGAAAGAGCAGGGATTCACTACTCATTTAGTTCATCATGATCACAATCAAAATTTAGAGTTTGGTGCTATTCATGCACCCATTTATAACTCTGCCACTTATGGTTATGATGACATTCAAGATCTTATCGATATCTTCCAAGGTCGCCAAGCCGGCCAAGCCTATGCTCGTCAAGCTACGCCAACGATTGATATGTTACAAAATATGATTTGCGAAATGGAACAGGGTAAAGCATCACTCTGTTTTAGCTCTGGTATGGCGGCGATTGTCGCGATATTTTTGACTTTATTAAAAAGTGGTGATCATATTGTTGCCAGCCGTTTCTTATTTGGTAATACTTCAAGTGTATTTGGCACATTAAGAAGTTTCGGTATTGAAGTGACGTTAGTTGATGCAACCGATGTTGCTAACGTTGCCGCTGCTTGCCAAGAAAATACGAAAATGGTGTTTGTAGAAACAATTGCTAATCCGGCGACCCAAGTTTGTGATTTAGCTGAAATTGGCGAATTATGTGATGCCAAAGGTTTATTATATGTTGTTGATAATACTTTAACATCAGCCTATTTATTCCAGCCTAAAGCGGTGAAATGTCATCTTATTGTTACGTCACTATCAAAGTATTTTGGTGGACACGGTAATGTAATTGGCGGTTCTGTCACTGACACTGGTTTATTTGATTGGTCACAATATCCAAATATCTTTGAAGCATACCGTAAAGGTGATCCTGCTATGTGGGGCTATGCGCAAATGAAGAAGAAAGGGTTACGTGACATGGGTGCATGCCTTAGTTCTGAGTCGGCTGGCCAATTAGCGCTAGGTTCAGAAACAATGGCACTGCGTGTAAAACAATCGTCAAGTTCGGCATTGGCTTTAGCATTGATGTTAGAGAATCATCCAAAAGTTGAACGTGTTTATTATCCAGGTCTGGAATCACACCCTGAATATGCTCGAGCTAAATCATTATTTGGTGCATCAGGGGCAATGTTAAGTTTAGACTTGAAAGAAGGCTTGGATTGTTGTCAATTTTTAAATGCGTTGAAGCTGGTGATAGGCGCTACACATTTAGGTGATAACCGCAGCTTAGCATTACCTGTTGCGCCAACTATTTTCCATGAAATTGGCCTAGCGGCAAGACAGGAATCGGGTATTAGTGAGAATATGATCCGTTGTTCAATTGGTATTGAAGATACTGACGATTTATTGGCTGATTTTACTCAAGCACTAGCAAGTCTGTAAGTTTGTTAAGCTCATATATTGAAAGAAAGGCCTAAGTGATCACTTAGGCCTTTTTGTTTGAAAATATAAAATTAGTGAGCAAGGTATTTATTATCTAATTATGATTAGCATAATCAAAACCAATTTGTTTATCTTTATATATGACTCGGCAAGGGCCGTATTCTCGCTGAGTCACGGTTGATGCTGTACCTATATGTAAGGTGACGTTATCGAATATGCATTTACTTACTTCGATATTGTGTACGTGAAAATATTGATCTAATTCAAGTTGTAACTGTTGTAATTCTAATTCATCATTGACACGTCGTTGGTTAAATCTATTTTTTTCATACAGCATTTCTTTGATTTCAGTAACGATACCGTGATCATGTTTCCAGTTATCTTTTGGCGGTAAATTATTAATTTTAATCCACAGCGAATCATCTTTTTCAACTAACGTTTTGAATTCTAGGCTACGGTTTTGTACTTGCCCTCGGATTTCATCTTCTTGCATGGCACAAAAAATTTCAGTTTTGGTACCTGATGTTGCCCCAATACTGACAACAACAATGCCATTATCCGCGTTCACAGTACCACCAATGATATCACCATGGCGGTTAAAGCCATCACTCACGGTCAGCTTTCCTTGGGTATGAGTCACACTATGTAATAATTGCTTTGTAATCGTAATGTCACCAACGGCAGTTAACTCGGAGTATTGTACAAACTGAGCGCGTATTTGTCCTTGTGCTTTAATCTTGGTCGCGAGTTGTTGATTGTTACTCTTATTTGTTAATTGGCGGCCTAAGATGCCTTTATTGACAATAACATCGCCTGCTGCTTCCAAGGTTGCGGAGTCAACAAACCCCATAACGGTGATGTCGCCACTACTTTTCACTATCATCTCGGCGTCAACATCACCTGTGATTAAAATGCTACCTTTAAACGTAATATGACCTGTGCCTATATCTACATTCTTAATTGTTAGCATATCATCAATTTGCAATACGCCTCGGACCTCAACGGCTTGTCCGGTCATAGTCGCAAGTAGTCTTAATGGATTGTTTGGGTCGATACGGGTACCTGGACCGGCTTGTAGCTTAGCGTCTTTACCTGACTTTGGTAATAGCTCTTTACCGAGTAAGTTGAACCCTTTGGTGCCATCATCTGCCGGTATTTTTTCGATGAGTACGTCGTTATTTTTAACCATGTTTATTTCACCAAGGTTACGCATATCAACATTACCATCAGCTTGTATTTGTGGTTGTAATAATCGTTCTCGGGCTAATGATACTTGGCGTTTCAATTCGGCATCTTTACCATTAATTGGGAGTTGGCCTTCGGCAACAATAATCTTAATTTGTTCACCGGGTGATAGACTCGAGAGTTGTGTCAGTTGTTCAGCTATTTTTTGTTTATCAATACCAAGGTGGATGTTGCTGCTAGTGAGCTCAGCTAAAATATCATCAATTGAAATTTGGTTGTCACCCCAGGCAGCCGTTAAGTTCATTTCTGCTTGCATGCTGTCTTCACTGAGGCTGATATCAATTTTACAATTATTACGCTCTGCTAGAATAAAGATGAATTCTTCTTCGCCAGCGCGTTTACCAGCAAATTTATTTATTTGGGTGGCAGCTTCTTCAAGATTCGAAAGAATAGGGGATAGTTGATTGAAAGGCTCTACATTCAGTAACTCAAGTAAATCAGTTATTTCGAGTGGCGCGTGTTTATTTGGGATCAGACGGACTTCGGCTTGGTTATCATCTTCGCTTAACTTAATTAATGTTGAGTCCAGCATACAAGATCCTAAAGTATTATCGTTGATATTAGGGATAGTTAATATTTCCAGTATAGCAGCATAGACTTTATCTAAAGTAGTATTAACTTATTGAAATACTCGGTTTAGTGATCTCAAACTTACTTTAGAGATAAGCATTCCTATTGTGTTGTGATACGTTATTTTTTTGTTTGATCATTCTAATTTAGGCGTGATTTAAAATGCAATTTCAGTTAATTATAATATTCTAAATCTCTTGCATAGCAGTCCCATATTGAAGGGTATTATTCTTTATTTTGTTTTATTAGTTGGCTATATTCGGCGTGTTTAGACTCTATTTGGCGGTTTGTTTTTTATTTAAATATATATTGAAGAGAGGGAGCAGTATTTATTGCCGATAAATCCGAATTTTCCTTATTTCAAATAGGCGGAATCTTTTTAGTTCTGTGCATTTACTTGTTGTGGTAAGGCTGGCATGGTATTATCCGCACCCGTTAATTATACTGTTGTTGCCCGGTCGCAGGCAGCAGTTAAAAGACGCTTACTTATCTGGATTTTAGTCCAGATCTAAATATTACTACTTATTAGGAAAAGATTATGTCTTTCACTTTTGAAGCACAAGTACGTTCTGACCTTGGGAAAGGTGCGAGCCGCCGCCTACGTCACGCTAACAAATTCCCTGCTGTAATCTACGGTAAAGGCGAAGAAGCTATCTCTATCGAACTAGACCACGATACAGTTAACAACGCACAACGTAACGAAGAGTTCTTCTCTTCAGTAATTACGCTTGTAGTTGACGGTACTGAAATGGCTGTTACAGTTAAAGCTATGCAACGCCACGCGTTCAAGCCAAAACTACAACACATTGATTTCATCCGCGCTTAATATCGGATTGTTATAATTGTGATAAGAGCGCCATATTGATGATTCGACATGGCGCTTTTTTTATGGTTTTTTACAGACTATCTGTGCAATAGCGCGGTCAGGATTACGTTCAATCCCTTCAAAATAATGCAAACATTCCCAGTCACTGAACATCGCTTTTAATTCTCCCAACTGTAATAGAAATTCATCACGATTAGGTCGACCAAATTGTCTGTTCTCGACAGTGAAAGTTTCATAGATCACAATACCGCCAGAACATACTGCTTGCTTGATTTCGTCAATGAGTGGACGGTGTAAATATCGAAATACGACTATGCCTTGATAGTGATTAGCGGGTAATTTCTGCTCACCATTTTCAAAGTCAACTTGCCAGCATTGCTCGCTACTTACACCCGATACCACCGCTATACTGGTTAAAGCAGTCCGATTTTGATCGGCAAAAATAGTGGGTATCTGTTGTTGATGCAGATACAGACCATTGCGACCTGCTCCACAGGCTAAATCCAATACGGGTTTACCTGACGGCTGGAACAACGTGCTGTATTGTTGTAATAGTGCTGATGCGGTCATATAAATCCCTTAAGCGAGTGCTAACCACGACATCACATCATGGTTTTTTGCGACACCCAGAATATAAGCAAAAATTGCAACCGCAACCACACTTGCCCACATACGTATAATGGCTGTTTTACCTCGTTTAATTGCAATTGTACCCACGATAACATAAGCAATAAGGGCGATTAGTTTTGCTGTTAGCCAAGCATCAGTAAATGGATATTGTTGGATTGTCATCATTAAGTGACCAGCTAACAAAATAAGCAGTGTATCAATGATGTGCGGCAATATTTTGATCACCTTATTTTGTAATAATGCTGATTCTGTGACCGACAAAATTGAACGGAAAATAAAGAAACTGATACTAAGGTAAGCCATGCCCATGTGCATGTGTTTAACAAATACGTAATCCATTTTAATTGCCCATTGTAAAAAGTGATGTGATTAAATCGATTAAGGGGGATAAATTTCATATCCATCTTAATACGTGTGTTAGTGACGTCTTCGGCGAGAAGTATATCTAATTATGACGGGGTTAGATAATGAATGAGGTATACATACATTTTTAATTTTCTATCTTAAGGTCGCTGACTTAAGATAGGTGTAGTGTAAAAATTGGGAACTTATTAAATGCGATTTTATATTTTGATCTGCCTATTACTTTCTCCTTTCGTTCATGCGGAACAAAGTGCTAGTGCATTTGATCCTGCGGCTAAGGTGGCTACTGCGCAGTTGTTATCAACGACTAATGGCGTTAACGGTGCAACGATATTATCCATGGGGTTAAAAATAACCTTAGATGATGAGTGGAAAACTTATTGGAGTTCACCTGGGCTAGCTGGTGCACCACCGAGTATTGACTGGCAAGGTTCTGAAAATTTAGCGGGTGTTGAATGGTTATGGCCGATACCGCAGCGCATGATGGTGTATGACATTGAGACTTATGGTTACAAACACGAAATTATTTATCCTCTGCAAGTTACCGTTATTGATCCCAGTAAAGCCTTAGTGTTACAAGCTAAAACGACTATGTTAGTGTGTCGTGAAGTGTGCATACGTGCACAAGTGAATCTGGTATTAAATCTCCCCGCAACAGCAAGCAGCATTGATAAAGCCTCAAGTGCACAGCTACAGCCTTACGTCGCTAATGTTCCGG